>Ga0304728_1002569_pt1 | contig 11471 bp, 12 predicted proteins | sample C_130625_MF_Meta_FD_190476 | JGI IMG/M metagenome (GOLD analysis project Ga0304728, IMG submission 190476) | Freshwater microbial communities from Lake Croche, Canada to study carbon cycling - C_130625_MF_MetaG (v2) (version 2) | ecosystem: Environmental > Aquatic > Freshwater > Lake | place... | reverse complement strand
GCAATGCCATCGTGTCCGGCGGTCAGGTTACCCAGGTCATTATGACCAACGCAGGAGCGGGATACACCTCGGCATCCAACGTGACGGTGGTCATCACCGACAGCAGCGGTACACCAGGCACAGGCGCAACCGCCACAGCTTTTGTCAACGTAGATAAGATTGTGGACGTAGCTACTTTCTCTGGTCGTTCATGGGTAGCTGCGGGCAGGACGGTGTACTTTTCTTCGGCCACCAGCGTCAGCGACTTTACGTCTGTGTCTGCTGGTTCTTTCACCATCACAGACTCTACGCTGCACGGCAACATCCAGGCGCTGCTGTCTGCCAACAACTTCCTGTACGTGTTTGGTGATGACAGCATCAACGTGTTCTCTGACTTGCGGGTGTCCAGCACGGGCGTAACCCTGTTCACCAACACCAACGTCAGCGCCAGTATCGGTACTAAGCGGGTGTACGGCATCTTTCCGTACTTCCGTTCTGTTCTATTTATGAACGACTACGGCATGTACGCCTTGGTCGGCTCTACCACCAGCAAGATTTCCGACCAACTGGACGGCATCTTCCCGTACATCGACTTCACCAAACCCGTCACGGGTGGGCAAGTCTTGCTCAACAGCATTTTGTGTGCGGCGTTTTCTTTTACCTACAACGACCCGCTGTCTTCTGCACGGCCTATTCAAGCGGTGTTTTTTGAGAAGAAATGGTTTATCACCAGCCAGGGCGCATTGACATACGTCACCTCTGTCCCGTTTAGCGGGGTGATTAACCTCTACGGCACTACAGGCACTGACTTGTACAAACTGTACGGCAACGCTACGGGCAATGTCGCCTCTACCATCCGCACGGCCCTGATGCCTATGGGTGACAGCATTCGCACCAAGCAGGCGCTGAAATTTGGTATTGAAGCCACTTTGACCAACGCCTCTTCTATTACCGTCACAGTAGACAGTGAGGCGGGTTCCAGCCCTGTTTACACACTAGACAACGCAGTCACTTGGTATAACAATAGCTATACCACCATCTCTTGGAAAAACAACAGCAATACCACCATTGGCTGGCTAGTTTCCAATGGGTACGCTTTGTACAAGAGTGACGCGCAGCAGTACGGCAAGTACCTGGGTTTAACCGTTACCAGTAATAGTGCTGGTTTTGTGTACAACACGTTTGAGTTTGAACATGAATTGAGAGTGAGGTTCTAAATGGCAGTTCCCTATACCTTTGGCACGGCTACGGCATCTATTCCGTTGTCCAACCTTGACAGCAACTTTGCAACCACCATCACGTTGGGCAACACGGCTATCCAGCTAGGAAATACCGTGACAACGCTCAACAACATGACGCTGGCTAATGTTGCTGTGACTAGCGTCAGCACCGCCTTCCCTAACAATTTACTTGCCAATAGCTCAGTAACCCTGGGAAACACAACCGTTGCACTTGGTGGCACTGCCACCACTTTGGGCAACGTAACGCTAACCAACGCTACTGTCAGTTCCTTGTCTACAGCAATCACCGTTGCTCAAGGTGGTACTGGGCTTACCTCTACTCCTGCAAATGGTGCGCTGGATATTGGTAACGGCACAGGATTTACCCGCGCCACATTGACTGCTGGCTCTGGCATATCCATCACTAACGGTGCAGGGTCAATTTCAATTGCTACATCTGGAGGAACTGCGTCTTCAATTTCTAACGGCACATCTAACGTGTCTATAGCCACATCTGGAGGCGCGGTTACTGTTGCTACCAATGGCAACACAGCGGTCACCGTAGACACAAGCCAAAACGTGGGGATTGGTATTACTACGCCTGACTCCAGCAACAAACTCCAAGTAGCTGGAGATTTTGCTGTTTCGTGGGATACCAATAAATTTATAGGTATGAAATTTGCCGCTGGTACTTCCTACAAAATGGGTTTGGTGCTCAATAACAGTACCCGTGAATGTAAAGTGTGGTCGCAGTCATCGGATTCGGATGACAAAATTACTTTTTATTCTGGCCCAACACCGTCAGAGCGGATGCGTATTACGTCCGCTGGTAACGTACAAATAGGAACTACAAGTATCTCGGCGGGGCGGCTAAATGTTTTGGCTGCGGCGGGTGCAAGTGGAGTTGTCGTACAAGTTACAAACAATGGAGATTATGGACTTGCGTTTAATAATGCATCTGGAACCAATGTTGGACGCATTCAAATAGATTCGGGGTCAACGTCGTATGTCACATCATCTGATTACCGATTAAAAGAAGATATTGCCCCTATGACAGGTGCGTTGGCAAAAGTAGCTGCACTCAAGCCTATTACCTACAAGTGGAAAGCGGATGGCTCTGATGCGGAAGGATTTATCGCCCATGAGTTGGCTGAAGTTTGCCCTCAAGCAGTAAGCGGCGCTAAAGATGCGGTTGATGAAGAAGGCAATCCACGCTACCAAGGCATTGACACCAGCTTTTTGGTTGCAACCCTGACCGCAGCCATACAAGAGCAACAAACACTTATCACTTCCCTAACCGCCCGTATTGCGGCGCTGGAGGCTAAGTAACATGAGTACCAACGCATTTACCAAGACAGGCAACACGGTAGTCTTCACGGCTGCTGTGACCGCGCCTACGCCTGTGCAAGCGTTGTCTACTACGCTGGGCGGCAACCAATACCGCATCATCAACAGCGGCAGTGTCACTGTGTTTCTTGGCTACGGTGTTGCGTCTAGTGACGCTACCAACAGCGCGGTTGTTGTGACCAGCACTGGCCCTGCTTACCCGCTGTTGGCTGGTACAGATGAGATTCTGTCGTTTGTCCCTAATGCTTACTTCACAGGAATCACTGGCAGCAGCACGGCTGCGGTGTACATCACCCCTGGCGACGGAATGTAATTATGTTAAAAACAGTCAGCAGCACCATCAACGCCATAGGCGCTCTTAACTACAAGGGCACTTGGAACGCAAGCACCAACAGTCCTACGCTGACATCTAGCGTTGGGACTAAGGGTGATTACTATGTGGTGTCTGTTGCTGGCAGCACCAACCTTGACGGCACTACGCTGTGGGGTGTGGGTGATTGGGCGGTGTTCAACGGGTCTATCTGGCAAAAGGTAGACGGAGGCGACACTGGCAACTTCACCACCATCTCTGTCACTACGCTGGCTACGTTGGGTGGTACAAACTTCACCAGTGCCAACTCAGCATCTGCGACATTTGCAACGTCCAGCTTGCCGTTAGTGCCGGAAGGCTACATCACGGTACAGATTTCTGGAACCAACAAGAAAATACCTTATTACGCAGTCTGACATGGAACAAGACACCAGCAACGCATCTTTCACAGACCTCATCGTTATTTGGGTGGGGACTATCCTGGGGCACTTTACCCTTTCGGATGCGGTGTTGTGGGCGACTCTTTTCTTCACCATATTCCGCACTTACGTGCTGCTGCGAGATGAAGTGTTTGGGAAAAAGCCATGAACATGAATGACTTGTCCTACGTGCGGTTTGGCGACAAAGACGGCCTAGGACAGTTCTTGTTTGAAAACGGCGTGCAGCACAGGCTGTTCTCCCAGATTCTTGCTGACAACAACATCTTGTACCCTAAGTACCCCATCATTGATGCCAACACTGACAACTTGGATGATTGGTTGTTTGTGCATAACCAAGAGCATCAGTCACTGGCATCTATCCTAGTGTTGGACAACCCTTTCCAGTTGTTGGACGCGGATTGGAATGTGGAAGATGACTTCTACGATTGGTTGGGTGTTCATCTCACCATTCATCAACAAATAGCATCTTCTTTGGGGGTCTGATGGCAACAGTACAAGAGATTCTCCAGCAAGACATACAGCGGTCTGGCGGCGACTTCAACCAGCTATACAGCCAGCTTCAGAAGCATCTAGGCGAGAACAGGCTACGTATTTTGCGGGCTGGAAACACGCTGCTGCTGTTGAGCGTCAGGAACACTGGTGAAGCCAACGTCCACATTGCCACTATTGACAGCCCCCGTGAGTTGGTTGGCAACGTCAAGAAGCTGTATGAGGGCATGAAGGCGGCAGGGTTTACGAAAGCCGTGTCTACTGTGACCAACCCTATGATGACAAAAGTGCTAGACCAGGCTGGTATCAAGTACCGTGTTCAGCAGAAGCCAAGTGCTACTGGTGCGCGGGAATTTTCTATTGAGATAGGAGCTTGATATGGGTGGCCCGACAAAAGTGGTTGAGGACTTTGTTCAAGACACAAGCAATACGCTTACACAAATAGCGCAGCCTTTGGAAAAGGCCGTGACCGCTGGAGTGGAAGACACCAGCAAAAACCTGACCAGTGCGTTGCAGCCTGTGGAAAAAACAATCAACTACATAGGCGCACATCCAGAGCTTCAATTAGCTGTTGCTATGGCTGTTGCAGTGCCCGTTGTTGGGCAATACATTGGGGCAGAGCTTATGGCTGCTGGTGTTGTAACTAGCGCAGAGGCTGCTAGTGCTGCCGCTATCGCACAAAGAGCAACTGCCGCACAAGCCGCTGCCGCAGCACAGGCCGCTACAGCTACTGCCACGGTCATAGGAACGGCTATTGCCAGCACAAGCGCACAAGTAGCACAGGGTGTTCCGTTAGAGCAAGCCATTCAAAACACTGCTGCTGATGTGGCTGTCTCGCAACTATCTCCTGCTGCTGCAAAGCAATTAGATGGCCTTCTAAACAGTCCTGCTGTAACAGACGCTATTACCTCTACCGTTGCCTCTGGAGCCGCAACTGCTGCTAGAGGTGGTTCTCAGGAAGAAGTTGAAAAAGCCATGACCGCAGGGCTTGCTGGTTCTGCTGCTTCTTCTGCATACAAGTCGGTGGCAAAATCTGCTCCTGACATTTACAGCAAGACTATTGGTGGAGCCACTGCTGGTGCGGTAAAAGGTGGAACAGAAGGAGCCGTTGTTGGTGGTTTGTCCTCCGCTGCTGGCAGTTTGGGTAGGCCATCAACTAGTACAAACTTGGCTGCTGATACAGGCGGCGGCGCTGACTTAGAGACGTTTGTAGACCCATCAACATCGGGTGGCGCAGCGCCAGTAAAGTTAGAAAAACCTGGCGACCTTTACTATGACCGCGCTGCTAATAAATATTACGACCCTAGCCAAGTAGACGCACAGGGAAATTTAATTCCTAACGCCAAAGCAGAAAACATTGGAGATTTTGTTCTCCCAGAAGTAACAGTAACGGGCACGCGGGGAAAAGAATACACACCAGAAATTACAACACCTCCAAAACCATTTACTGCCATCCCAGCAGCAAATGCGCCCACAACGCCGCCAACAGCAGGCCCAGACCCTACACCTCTTCCTTCATTGGCTGAACCAGAAACGCCCGTAGAAGAAGCTCCTGCGGAAGAAGCCCCTGCTGACAAGCCAAGCACTTACAAGTCTGACATTTTTGTAACTACTTACAAGAAACCAAAGTCTGGCAGTTCTATGGCTGCGCTAGGTGCTGCGTTGGGTACAGCAGGCACAACCACAGGGTTGACATCCGAACGTGGCGCTGGTGAAATCGAAGGCACAGGTACGGGCGGGAAACGCAAGAAGGTTTGGAACGAAGAGTCTCTGAAACTCAAAGACGCACTAGGAGTGTAAGCATGGCATCAGCAGTTAGAAAACTTACTGGAGTGGGCGGCGACATCCGCAAAATAGCGCGGCTGTTGCAGAAAGAAGCCCCTCCAGGGCACATGCTTGCCTACATCAACCAAGAAGAAGCTGACTTGTTAAAAGCCCGTGGAGGCTCTGGTAAGCCGCATGAGGACACTGGTGTGCCTTCTTTTGAGATTGGCGATGAATACCAAGGCCCAGATTATTCTCCTGGCGCAGCCGAACCTTTTGACAAGCAAGCGTATAGCCGCGCAGCGGAATCAGGAATTTCTATGGGTGAGTCTGGGGCTAGTCCTAGTATTCGGTCATACCTTCCAAGTTATACAGAGGGTGCAGAAAGCGGGGCTTCTGTAGGCTTGGGTGGTGGTGAAGCTCCAATGACTGACGCTGACATTGCTGCTGTTGGAGACAGGTTTTACACTCCCTCAGAGCTAGGCTTTCAGCCTGGAGGTTCTTTTGCCCCAACAGTAGACCCCAACATTGTGGCGGCGGCCTCTTCCATTCCTACTCCTAGAGAGCAAGGATTTGCACCTGGCGGTTCAACTCCAACAGACGTTAAAAATGTAGAGCCTGGTTTTTTTGAAGGCATGAGCGATGAAACCAAAAAAAGACTTGGCATAGCTGGTATTCAAGGAATAGTAGGCGCATACCAAACACAGCAAGCGGCAGAGCAAGGACGTAAAGCCAGGGAAGAATATATGCGTCTTGCCAAACCCTACCAAGACGAAGGCAAGAAACTTATTGCACAAGCCCAAAGCGGAGAACTTACGCCCGCCGCACAGCAAACACTGCAAGCAGCACAAGCGCAAGCCGCACAGGGCGCACAATTCCGTGGCGGCGTAGGCGCACAGCAAGCACAGGCTCAAGTAGAAGCACTGCGTCAGCAACTGTTGCAGAACCAGTATGACTACGGTCTAAAAGTCTCAGGCATAGGCGACAACATTGCCACTGGTGCTATCAGAACAGGATTGGAAGCAGACCGTTATGTCAACCAGTTGACCAACAGTTACTTCACCAATATTGCACGTACCGCTTATGGTCAGGCTCCACAAGTCGCAGGCTCACCAACCTACGTAAGAGCGGAGACATAAGATGGCAGACACATACCCTGTACGACAAGACCCTCTTCCGCTAATCAAAACCCCTTCCTTGCCCACAACTGGGCAGATTGGTATGAAAGAAGTGCTTGGCATTCAAGAGCCTTACATGAGGGAAAAGGCACGCTTGATTCCAGAGATTGGTGCTGCCAGAGGTGCGGTGGAAGAGGCCAAGCAAGCACAGCAAGTTATTGGCGCAGAAGGCGAAGCAAAGGCAGCAAAAGATTTTGCAGCAGCCGAGAAGGGCGCAATGCAGCAATACCAAGGAAAGATGGAGAAAGAGCCTCTGCCTGCTTTTGTCCCGTCAAAAGAAAACGCCCAAGACTTGGCAATGCTTTTTTCTCTTGTCAACGTGATAGGTTTTGTAATTGGGGGTGGCGGCAAAGAAAATGCCCAGGCCGCTATGTCTGCCATGAACGGGATGTTAGAAGGCCATCAAAAAGGCCGTGCAGACTTGTACAAAAAAGAGCTTTCTGAGTTTGACAAGAACTTTAAGTCTATGGTGCAGAAGCACACCGAGTTTCGCAAAGAAATGGAAGACGCAGTAAAACTGGCATCGACTGATAAAGAAGGTGCTATGGCAGATGCAAAACTTGCCGCTACAAAGGCTGGTAGCAACATCACAAAAGCTATGCTTGAACAAGGTCGCTTGCTGGACGCTTACAAATTTGTGGACGAAAGCCAAGCTGGTGTTGATAAGGCTGTTACGGCAGAAGCAAAAATACGCGCAGATGCTGCCAAAGAAGCGGCAGCAGAACGCCGCCACAGAGAGTCTTTAGCACACGCAGAAAAGATGCGGGCTTTGTCGGAAGCACACGCAGAAAAGATGCGGGCTTTGTCGGAAGCACACGCAGAAAAGATGCGTAGGACAGAAGGGTCTACTTTTAACTATTTCACCACGCCAGATGGAAAACTTGTTGCGGTCAACACCAAAAATCCAAACGACATTCGCACTCTTAATATTGATTTGTCTGGTGCTGTAAAACTAGGAACAAAGCCAACAGCGTTGAAAAAAGATGAGTCAATGGCTAACTTTGTTAAGGACGCTATTGGTAGACCTGTTGACACTTCTTCTGCGGCTATTTTGGTGGGCGCTGTTGATTTTGCAGGCAAGCTGGACAAGTTGAAAAAAGCCAGCACTGAATTAGGAAACGTCACTGGCTTGTCTGTAGGAGTTGCTGACAGGATGAACGCATTCTTGCGTTCTAATGTTCCTGTTGACCCTCAAACTGGTCAACAAATAATCACGCAAGAAGTCTTAGACCAGGCTTGGGAAAACGCAAAAACAAGCAAAGACTACACATCGTTGTCTGAAAAGTCTAAGGTTTTGGCGAAGACAGAACTTGATACTGTGATGTCTTATTTGCAGGCCAAGTATGGCAACCGTGCGCCTGTTGCTGAATTTAAGGCTGCACAACAAGCCATCTCAAGAAAGAACATGGATGCAACTGCATACCAACAAGTTCTAAACAATGAACAGCAGAGTTCGTTTGACCGCCTTGCTGGTCGCGGGTTTACTGCCGCTGACTACCAGAAAGTCAAGAAAAAAGCAGAAGCCGAAGCTGCTCAATTTAAGCAAGTCATAGGCGGCGAAGAACCAAAGAAAGTGTCCGCAGCAGAGGTTAAGGCTTATGCGGATAAGTATTACTTAAATGACCCTAAAGGCATGGAAAAAGCCAGAGCAGAATTAAAACGTCAAGGTTTTGAAGAATGACTCCCGACATTAGCCATCTTCCTCCCCCAGCAGATGCAGAGCCAAAAGCTGCTGCGCCAGACATTTCTCGCTTTGCAAAACCAGGCTCTGCTAAGACAGACAAGCTAGAAATTGGTGTTCCAAAGCCTGTCAGCGGTGAAGTTCCAGGGTTTTTTGAAAAAAGCATGGAAAAAGGCATGCAATATTTTTTTGGAATGCCAGAAAGACTAGAAATAGACCCTGGTCAAATAGGTTTGATGTCAGGGATTGGTGCTGTTACTGGCGCAGGCCTGCCAAAAGGCTTAGAGTACCTTGGCAAAGGTATGCAAAGAATACCTGGTCGCCCCGCTCAGGTTGCAGGCAAGGCAACAGAATTAACAGGAGTGGCTCTTGGAAAAACTCCTATGTATCGCCGTGTTCCTGCTGGTGCAGTTGCCGTAGCGGTGGGCGACATAACTGAACAAGTTGGTGAAACACAAGGTTTTCCTCGCGTTGTGACGTTGCCCTTGTCTGTACTTACTAGCGGAGCTGGTGGATACACAACAGATGTTATTGGTCGCGCACTAGGCATAGAAGCTAAAGGCTTGTCTAAGGAGTTGCGCGAGAAAGGTGTCCAGCTTACAGAAGAGGCTTTAAAGCGGGCTGGCTTTACCCAAGACCAAGCACAGAAAGAATTGCAGCGTCTGCAAAAAATAGAGCGTCAGTTGTCCGAAAGAGAAATGACTGCGGCAGAGAGAGCGGCGCAAAGACAAACTACGCCAATGGCTGCTGAACGTCAAGCCGTATTTGAGAAGGTTGCGGCAGAGAGAGTGCGGGCACAAGATGCCGCCCGTGCCGCTGGCTTGAATGAAGAAGCTGCTGCTAGGTTTGTTGCTGATGCGGAACAAGGAGTGTTGCGTTCCAAACAAGCTGTTGACGCGCTTGAGCAGCAAATGGTCAACATGCCTTCCATGAGCAAAGAGGCGTTTGGCAAGCAACTTCAAACCACTACGCAAAAGCTGTACGATGAAGGCAACTTGTTGCGACAAGAGCAATCAGGTTTTGTTGGGCCAAAAAGTTCAATTACGGGCAAAAGAGGGCCAGGCATTGTTCAGCAGCTTGGCAGCACTCAAATACCAACTGCCAACTTGCTGCAAGGCTTGAAAACAGAAATTGACAAGACGGGCAACCCAACCGTCAGGAATGTTCTTCTTGCTGTACAGAAAGAAGTAGAGATGGGCGGTAAAGGCGCAATGTCTTTGACCAAAGCCGACTCTCTTAAAGGCTATCTTGACTCAATAATCAACGCCAAACAGTTCGGAGAAACCAAGCTGGACAAGGAAGTGTTGGCTCAAGTTCGCAGAGCTAAAGGTGCTTTGATTGACTCAATTCAACAAGGCGCGCCTCAATACATTGAAGCAATGGGTAAGTTCCGCACTCTGTCTAGGACACTTGACATTGTGGAGCGCAATGGCGCTTTGGCAAAGGTGATTGAAAAAGACCCTATGTCAACCGAGTACAAGATGCAGGAAGCTGCTGTTGTGGGCAACATCATTGAGAAAGCAAAAGCAGGCAACAAGGTTTTTGAGAGACTGATTGAGAAGAACGCAGACATCAAAGACGCAGCAAAGTTGTACTTCACCAAAGATTTGTTTGGAAAAGAGGTTGCGCCATCTGATGCGGTTTTGCGTACATGGTTAAAAGACAATGAATCTGTGCTGAAACGCATAGGAATTTTTGAAGACTTCCGCAATTTGCGTGTGGCACGTACAACCGCAGAAGAAGCGGTCAATGAAGCCAAAGGCGCAGTTGAAGCTGCCAAAGTTGGGTTAAGAGAAGCCAAAACAGGAACTGCGGCAGCGGAAGCTGAAGCCACACGTGCATCTAGCGTCCAGAAAAAAGCTGGCGGCAGATTGGAAGAAGCACTCAAAATTGCCGAACCATTGGAAGACATACTCAAGCGCAGCGCGGCAAGAGCAAGACCAGTAGAGGCAGCGACCAAGCAAGGTATTGGTGCTGCTGAAAGGTCTATAGAACAGCAAAGAGACATCATCAAAGAATTTAAGAGTTTGGACAACTACTTAAGTGGGCCTCAGAAAATTGCCCCCAAAGAAGTGCCAAAAGTTGTAGAAGATGTTGCTTTGAGAATGTTGAAAGACGATGTAATTACTCAGCAGGAGGCTGATTTCATAGTTAACCAGACTCGCAAAAATGCAGACCAGTTTGCTGACGTTGCGAAAGCCAGAACCATGCTAAAGAGGATTCTTTATAGTTTGGGCGTTGGCGGTTTGGCAGGCGGCGCTTACCGATTCACGGGTCAATCTGACACCATAAGGTACTAGCATGAGCAAGAAAGCAAAAGGCATAAACCCTGAGTTGGAGAACGCCATCAGTAAGATGATGAAGGAAGTCATGGCTGACCCCACGGCGACCATCACCGACAAGATGAGAGTTATAGACCGCGCTCTAAAGCTAGAGCAACTTAAGATGAAAGATGCTGACTCCGAGTGGGGCAGCGGGTTTGGGTTAGACGATGATGACGATAAATGATAAGATGATTACCTCACAATTAGAGGGTAACTATCATGGATGCAACATCTATCATTCGCCTAGCGTTAGGGGTCATCTCCGACCGCTTGATAACTATCGCGGCTTTGCTTACATCGTTTGGCCTTGGGTGCTGGACGATGTGGGGCATGGGCTGGGAAAGAGTGACAACACTGGCAATTTATGTGATATTCGCGTATCTTCTCGTAACTGCAAAGGAGAAACCTAATGGTAAGCTACCCCAAAACCCCGAGTAAGCGCAACACCCAGCGCGACCACGACATCAACCAGCAGCCTTCATCGGCTGTGCGCCCTCCTATCCCACGGGATGCTACCGCGCACATGACTCGCTGGGAGCCAGGACAGTTGCCCAAGGGCGGCTACCGTTCCACCTTTGATTTTTCTGGCACAGCAGAGTACGACACCAAACACAGCCCAACTTCTGGCGGTGGCTGCAAGGTCTGCTGATGGCTGCGAACATTCCTTTCCAGGCGCAGGGCAAGACGTACAAAGCTAACGTCACCACCGCCAGCCAGACGTTGACACTAACGGCTGACA
>Ga0304728_1002566_pt1 | contig 11475 bp, 18 predicted proteins | sample C_130625_MF_Meta_FD_190476 | JGI IMG/M metagenome (GOLD analysis project Ga0304728, IMG submission 190476) | Freshwater microbial communities from Lake Croche, Canada to study carbon cycling - C_130625_MF_MetaG (v2) (version 2) | ecosystem: Environmental > Aquatic > Freshwater > Lake | place... | reverse complement strand
CTCTTAGCCCGGCAAAAATTGGTAACACTTATGGCGTTCGCTGGAGCGCACAATTCTCTAAAGGCGGTAAAGTTAAAGATAAAACCGCATCTAAAGTTTCCTCAGCTTCCAAGCGTGGAGATGGTATCGCCCAACGTGGTAAAACAAGGGGTAGGTGCATATAATGCCATCAACATCCGCAAAGCAGCATAAGTTTATGGAAGCGATTGCACATTCGCCATCGTTTGCTAAGAAGGTGGGCGTCCCACAATCTGTGGGGCAAGATTTCTCAAAGGCTGATAAAGGCCGTAAATTCTCTAAAGGTGGCGATATGAAAAAGATGAATATGGGTGGTTACGCAGACGGTGGTATGACCATGGTCAACAAGGGCGGCAAAATGGTTCCTGACTTTGCAGCTGATGGCGTGGGCAAGATGGCTAAAGGCGGCATGGCTATGTTTGAGAAATCAGGCAAAGACGTGGAGAAAAAGGGCATGAAAGAGGGCTCTAAAGCTGACATGGCTTTGGACAAGAAGCAAATGATGGGCATGAAAAAAGGTGGCATGGCTGAAGGCGGCATGTCTGATATGGCTCAAGATAAAGCCATGATTAAGAAAGCTTTCAAGCAGCACGATGAGCAAGAGCACAAAGGCGACAAGGGTACATCCTTGAAACTGGCTTCTGGCGGCTATACACGCGCTGCTGATGGTATTGCCCAGCGTGGTAAGACTAAAGGCACCCAGATCGCTATGTGTGGCGGCGGTATGGCTTACGGCAAGAAGAAATAATCATGTTAGCTAGTCGTGGTATGGGGGCGATTATGCCTTCTAAAATGCCCGGTGGTAAGCGTAAAGCTCGCCGGGATGACACCGACTTTACTCAATATGCTGAAGGCGGCAAGGTCAACGCTGCCGGTAACTACACCAAACCCGGTCTTCGTAAGAGGATTGTGTCCCAAGTAAAAGCAGCAGCCACTCAGGGTACAGGCGCAGGTGAATGGTCAGCCCGTAAAGCGCAACTTGTAGCTAAAAAATACAAGAAAGCCGGTGGAGGATATAAAGATTGAAAGCTCCTCAGAAATCTCTTAAGGACTGGGGCGACCAGAAATGGCGCACTAAGTCTGGTAAGCCGTCAAGTAAGACGGGCGAGAGATATTTGCCTGAAGCAGCAATTAAATCATTATCCTCAAAAGAATACGCAGCTACAACCAAAGCCAAACGTGCTGGGAAAGCATCTGGCAAACAGTTTGTAGCTCAACCCAAAGCAATAGCAAAAAAGACAGCAGGATTTAGATGACCACTACCGGCTCAACCCTATTTAATATGGACTTCACGGAGATTGCCGAGGAAGCATGGGAGAGGGCTGGGCGTGAGATGCGTTCTGGTTATGACTTGCGTACAGCCCGCAGGTCTATGAACTTAATGACCATTGAATGGCAGAACCGTGGCATCAACATGTGGACTATGGATCAGGGTGTTATTAACTTGACGCCCGGCTTGGCTACATATGCATTACCAACAGACACCATTGATCTGCTTGAGCATGTAATCCGTACAGGCTCTAACACTGCATCCACGCAGGCAGACTTAACAATCTCACGTATTAGTGTTTCTACCTATGCAACAATCCCAAACAAGTTACAACAGGCGAGACCGATTCAAGTATGGATTCAAAGGTTATCTGGTGAAGTCAATCCTACAAGCTCTGTTCTCGCAACATCCATCAACGCCACGGACACAACGATCACGCTTAACACGGTGGTTGGGTTAGCCGGAGCAGGTTTTATCCGCCTTGATAACGAAGATATCTACTACACGTATGTATCAGGGAATACCCTTGGCGGTGTATTCCGAGGCCAAAATAACACAACAGCCGCATCACATACTGCAAGTACAGCAGTTTATGTTCCTCAGCTTCCAGCTGTGACATTATGGCCCACGCCCGACAACTCCACAACATATCAGTTTGTGTACTGGAGATTGCGCCGAGTTCAAGACGCCGGTGCTGGTGCTGAGACTGCAGATATGAACTTTAGATTTTTGCCATGCGTGGTTGCTGGTTTGGCGTATCACATTGCCATTAAAGTTCCTGAGCTGATGCCTCGCATCCAAATGCTTAAACAAATTTACGACGAGACATTTGAGATTGCTGCTGGTGAGGATCGTGAGAAAGCAGCGGTTCGTTTTGTTCCAAGACCAAACTATATTGGAAGCGGAACTTAAATGGGAAATAGATTCGCATCCGGCAAGATAGCGATTGCTGAGTGCGACCGCTGCGGTCAACAATTTAAACTCAAACAGCTTAAGACAGAAATTATTAAGCAGCGCAAGTATGAGTTATTGGTTTGTCCTGAGTGCTGGGATCCAGACCAACCGCAGTTAATGTTGGGAACATTCCCGGTAGATGACCCGCAAGCGTTGCGTAATCCGCGCAGAGATACTACGTATGTAACTTCTGGCATAAATGCAAATGGTAATCTGTCGGGAGGCTCAAGGGATATTCAATGGGGATGGAATCCAGTTGGCGGGGCTAGTAATTTTGACGCAGGGTTAACGCCAAACTACTTGGTGGGAACGACATTTGTTGGTACAGTATCGATATCTTAAGGAGTTTAAACATGGCATACACAAAATCAGCTGACGGCATTGCTAAAAAAGGCAAGACCGACGGTACAAACTTGGGCAACAGCGGCCCCACCCAAAAAGAAGTTATGGGCGGAATGGGTAAAGGTAAGGGTAAAACCAATGCCGATATGAAATCTATGGGTCGTGGTTTGGCTAAAATTGCTGCACAGAATAGAGGTTAATCATGGCTACATTTAGCAAAAAATTAATGGGTAAAGAGGTGGGTGATGCGTCTGTTTACGCTCAGCCCCACACAATGACTGGTGAAGTTGTTGAAGCTTCGTCTAACCCCGGTAGCGGCCCTAACCATAGCAGTGCATCTACAGTCAATATGTCTGTAGGTAACATCACTCGCAATGAGCAGCCCGGCACTAAGACCAGCGGCATCAAAGTTCGCGGTACAGGCGCAGCCACTAAAGGCTTGATGGCACGAGGCCCGATGGCATGAATTACACCCAGCTTGTCACGCAAGTAGGAGACTACTGCGAGAACTCTTTCCCAACTGACAATATGAATGTGTTCATTCGTCAGGCGGAGCAGCGCATCTATAACACTGCACAGCCCGCTAATTTGAGAAAGAACGTGACGGGCGTGTTGACAAGCGGTAACAAATACCTTCAGTGTCCGTCTGATTTTTTGTCTGTATATAGCCTTGCCATATACCCAGCTGCTGGCGGAGAGTATCTTTACCTCTTGAACAAAGATGTGAACTTCATGCGCGAGGCATATCCAAACCCCGCAACAACGGGTAAACCCAAGCACTACGCCATTTTTGGCCCCCGTTCAGATGATGTAAACGAGCTGACCTTTATTATTGGCCCGACACCTAATGCTGCATACAACGCAGAACTTCATTACAACTACTATCCCGAGTCGATTGTTACTGCCGGCACCACATGGCTGGGTGATAACTTTGATTCTGTTCTGTTGTACGGAACTATTTGCGAAGCTTACACCTACATGAAGGGTGAAGCAGATATGGTAGCCCTTGCTCAAGAGCGTTATGTTCAGGCAATTGCTTTGTATAAAAACTTGGCAGATGGCAAACAACGTGCTGATGCTTATCGTGATGGTCAGGTTAGGGTGTCTGTATCATGAGTTCAATAGTACAAACCCAGACCACCAGCTTCAAAAAAGAGCTGTATCAAGGCATCCACAACCTTACAACTGATATCTTAAAGATATCTTTGTACACAGCCAGCGCGGATTTGAATCAGGCCACAACTGTTTACTCATCAACAAATGAGGTGACTGGTACTGGTTATGTGGCTGGCGGGGTTACATTGACTGGCACAACTGTTCAATCTGATGGGTTTACTGCGTTTGTTAACTTCTCCAACGTGATATTCAATGCTTCGGTAACAGCTCGTTGTGCTTTGATCTATAACTCATCTCAGGGTAATAAATCAATCGCCGTATTGGATTTTGGTTCCGATAAAACATCTTCTAACTTTACAATCACAATGCCCGCTAATACAGCATCGGCGGCATTAATTCGTTCTTCTAACTAAGGAGTCAATATGACCACAGAAAAACTCACAGCAACTGACCATGTTTTTAGTGGTCTGACTGCCGGTACACAATCAGGCGAGCAAGCCAAAGCCACAGGCGTTTATTACGTTGAGTGCCATGATAAAGATGGTAACTTGAAGTGGTCTGCTGAGTCCAAGAACTTGGTAGTGAACGTTGGCCTTCAGTACATGGCTGGCACAGCTCTGACTTCAGTGACCCAGATTACCACTTGGTATATTGGTCTGTATGGTGCTGGTGCATCTAACACCCCTGCGGCTGGTGACACAATGTCTTCTCACGCAGGCTGGACTGAAGTTGTGCCTTACAGCAATGCAACCCGCGTGACTGCTACGTTTGCCACAGCAACGACTGCAAACCCTTCTGTGGTGACTAACTCAGCTTCCCCTGCTACGTTTAACATCAATGCGACTTCCACTGTTGGCGGTGCGTTCTTGACAAGTGGTAGTGCTAAGAGTGGTACAACTGGAACATTGTTCTCTGCTGCTGACTTCTCATCGCCCGGTGACCGCTCTGTGGTTTCTGGTGACGTTTTGAGCGTAACTTACACATTCAGCTTAGCCGGTTGAGGTCTAAATGGCTGACGGCGGCTGGGGTTCTGGCACATGGGGTCAGGCTGGCTGGGGTGATTCAGTCGTTGACCGGAGCGTTGCTGAAACTGCGACAGGGACGGATGCCGTCTCCTCAGCGGCTACGTTTGGGTCTAGCGTCAGTGAAACAGCTACGGGATCGGATGCAATCAGTGCGTTAGCTACATTTGGGTCGGCGGTAAGTGAGACGGGTACTGGGACGGATTCAGTAAGCGCCATACCAACGTATGGGGTATCGGTCAGTGAGAGCGGTACAGTTTCAGATTTGGTAAGTTCTACGCCCACTTATGGGGTGTCGGTTTCTGAGACAGGTACGGGTACAGACAGTGTTGCAGGAGCAATGACCTTTGGGTCGGCTGTTAGTGAGACGGGTACTGGAACGGATGCTGTAAGTGCGCTTGCAACGCTTGGTGCGGCGATCAGTGAGACAGGAACGGGGACGGATGCGGTAAGTGCCAAAGCTACTTTTGTAGCAAGCTTGAGTGAAACTGGAACAGGAAGTGATGCAATAAGCGCGATACCCACATATGGGGTGTCAGTAAGCGAGAGCGCGGCAGTGTCGGATAGTGATGCAGCATTTGCCAACTTCTTGAGTAGGATCACAGAGAGCGCAACAGGTACGGATACAACGACAGGGGCGTTCACATTCTTGGCGTATATTGTTGAGAGTGTGACTGGAACGGACGCAGTAGCTGCCAATATATCTGTTGGGTCTTCTGTAAGTGAGTCGGCAAGCGGGTCTGATTTTGCGGCGGCAAAGGTTACGTTCAGCGGTGTTATTGCTGAGAGCGCAACAGGGTCGGATGTGGATGCGGCGCTGGCTTTGTTTAGGGCTTCAATTGTGGAGCTGGCAACGATATCGGATTTGGTGGTGGGGCGGCCTTTGTGGGAAATTATTGATGACACGCAAACCGCAAACTGGCAAAATATCAACAACGTTCAGTCTTCGGGCTGGACACAGATAGGTGATACTCAGGACGCTGGGTGGGCACAGATCGACACGAACTAGGAGTATTGAATGACGACAGCATACACATCACTATTGGGCTTGGCACTGCCAGTCACGGGCGAATTGAGCGGCACATGGGGCGACACTGTAAACAACTCCATTACATCTTTGCTCGACTCCGCAGTTGCCGGTACGACTAATGTAAGCACTGATGCAGATGTAACACTGACCACAACCACAGGCGCAGCAAACACAGCCCGTGAAGCTATTCTTTTATTCTCAGGCGCACGTACAGCTCTGCGTACAGTCACAGCGCCCGCTCAGTCAAAGGTTTATACAGTTATCAACGCCACCACAGGCGGCTACTCTGTTAAGTTGGTAGGTGTCGGCCCAACTACAGGTTTGACTATTCCCAACGGCGCATCAGCTATCGTTGCTTGGAACGGTTCTGACTTCATTGAGATCGGCACATCCAGCATTGGCAACTTGACTGTTAACGGCAACTTGACGGTTACAGGTACATCTACGCTGACTGGTGCAGTGACTGCTCAAGGTCTGACTGTTGGTAAGGGTGGCGGCACGGTATCCACAAACACTGCTCTTGGTCTTAGCGTTTTAAATGCAAACACCGCAGGGATTCAAAATACTGGCGTTGGTTATCAAGCATTGCTCTTAAGCACTGGTGATGCTAATACTGCATTGGGTTCATCTGCTTTGGCGGCAAATACTTCCGCAGGCAATAACACAGCACTTGGCGCACGGGCGCTGTACACAAACTCAACTGGCGGTCAGAACACTGCGGTTGGTCGTTTGTCAATGTATCTAAGCACCACAGGCCAAGACAACACGGCTATTGGCTACTACTCGTTGGGCGCAAACACAACTGGTTCATACAACACCGCCATCGGCGACTCTGCTCTCTACTCAAACACCACAGCCTCTAACAATACAGCGGTTGGATACCAGTCTGGATATAGCAACACTACTGGCGCGTCTAACTTGGCGGTTGGTGTGGTGGCGTTATATGCAAACACAACTGGCTCTAACAACGTAGCAATTGGCAATACTGCGCTTCAAAACAACACCACAGCATCCAACAATACTGCTGTAGGTTATCAGGCGGCCTATTCAAATACCACATCATCAAGCATTACTGCAATTGGTTACAGCGCACTGTATAGCAACACAAATTCAAACAATACTGGTGTTGGACATCAAGCCTTGTACTCAAATACAGGCGGTACAGGTAATGTTGGTATGGGCGTTAATGTTATGTATGCCAACACTTCTGGTAACTATAACACCGCTGTTGGAAATACTGCATTACGATTTAATTCCACAGGCTCAAACAATACTGCTTTAGGCTTTCAAGCCCTGTATAACAACACTACAGACAACAATACTGCAGTGGGCTACAACGTAGCATCTACCAACACTACTGGTGCATACAACGTAGTGATTGGCGGTAACGACTCAGGAAGCCAAGCAACTTTTGCCGCTAATACAACAGGAAGTTCTAACATAGCGATTGGCATGGCGGCGCTAAGGAACAACACCACAGCATCTAACAACACTGCTGTAGGTTATCAGGCTGGATATAGCAATACTACTGGTACAAGCCTTGTTGCTATTGGCTCGGCGGCTGGCTATGCTAATACAACTGGGACTGGGAATGTTTTTGTTGGTCGCAATGCTGGAATTACAAACACAACTGGCGGTTCAAATACAGCCGTTGGTAACTATGTGTTTTATTTTAATACCACCGGCACGTATAACACAGCAATGGGCGAATCTGCATTAAATTCAAATACCACCGGAAATAACAACGTTGGTCTTGGCCATCAAGCCCTTAACGCCAACACCACAGCATCTAACAACACTGCTGTAGGTTATCAATCAGGATACAGTTTAACTGGAACTAATAACACTTTTGGTGGTGCTTATTCTGGTTCAAATCTTACAACTGGAACCTACAATACTGGTTGGGGTCATGGAACTATTAACAACTCAACTGCCTCTACGGGAAGCGGAAGTTACAACTCAGCTTTAGGTTACGAAGCATTAAACTATTTAAGCACAGGTTCTAATAATGTTGCAGTAGGATATCAAGCATTAAAAGTTAATACCACAGCCCAAAACAACACTGCTGTAGGTTTTAGAGCACTTTATTCAAACACCACTGCAAACGACAATTCGGCTTTTGGTTTACAGGCTTTAACAAATAACACTACGGGAACTCAAAATACCGCTATAGGTCGTTCAGCAAGTGACAGCAATACAACGGGTGACTTCAACACTTCACTTGGATATGTTGCACTTCAGTTTAATACAACGGGTTCAAATAATACAGCTTTAGGTCTTGGCGCACTTCAAGCCAACACAACAGGTGGAAACAACACCGCTTTAGGAGTACAGGCTCTTAATGCCAACACCACAGCAAACGGCAACACAGCCGTAGGTTATCAGGCGGCATATAGCAACACTACTGGTGGAATAACTGCTTTTGGTCAAAGTGCTGGTAAAGCAAACACAACAGGTGTGTACAACGATGCTTTTGGTTTGCTTTCTTTGTATACCAATACAACTGGTGGCGGTAATGTAGCGTTTGGTGATTTGACTTTATACGCAAACACAACTGGCTCAATGAATACGGCGGTGGGAGGCTACTACAACGGCCTAACAGGCATATACGGCACTATGCAAAACAACACCACAGGCAGTTATAACACTGCTTCAGGTGCTGGCGCTTTATCTACCAACACCACAGGTAGTTACAATACAGGCATTGGATATGCCGCTCTTTACTCCAACACCACAGCCTCGTACAATACTGCTGTAGGCTACCAAGCGGGATACAACAATACAACGGGCGCACAAAACACATTTATTGGTCGTATATGTGGATTGAACACAACTGGTTCTTACAATACTTTTATTGGTGACAATTCTGGTCAATCAGTAACTTCAGGCGCTAAAAACACAATTATTGGTCTTTACAACGGCAACGCAGGTGGCCTAGATATTCGCACAGCAAGCAACTACATCGTGCTGTCTGATGGGGATGGGAATCCACGGGGTATCTTTGATAACAATGGCTATTTTTATGTAGGGGCTACAAGTGCGGTTTACAACTCAAGAATTGTAGTTGGATGCGCTTCAGGAACTCAATCAATTGCTTTTGGAATTGGCTCTGGCGTAACAAGGGCTTCTGGAACGCAATATGGTTATACGCTGTATAGAGACAACACCACTGAAACAAGCGCAGTAACTTTTGTTGAAAACGGAACCTCTGGAAACAATGCGGCTTCATATGTTGTAAGGACAAATGCGGCTACTGGTGGCTCTGGGGTGACAAGCGTATCAGGCGGCGTTGCTTTGGTAAACGGTGGTACATCTTGGTCATCATATTCAGACTTGCGTTTAAAACATGATGTTATTCCAATTACAAATGCGCTTGATTCAATCTTAAAAATTGACCCAATTTTCTTTAAATGGAATGACCGCCCAGAAGACCAAAAGCGTTCAATTGGTGTATCTGCTCAATCTGTTGAGAAAGTTTTTCCAGAACTAATTGACAGAAGTGGTGTTTACGATGTTGAAGGCGGTGCTATGCAAGTTCGCTACACGGAACTCATTCCTGTTCTTTTGGCTAGTATCCAAGAACAACAAGCAATTATTAACTCACTCAAGGCACGTTTGGATGCCGCTAATCTTTAAAGGAAAATCATGACTATTGAAACACAAACCCCCGAACAAATTGCCAAGCACTACAGTGCCGCAATGGACTCAGTCAACCTGATTAACGCAGGACAACCTGAAAAAATGTCTGACGAAGACTGGGCTGACACTGTTGCTCGTAACAAAGAGCACCTCAAAATCATGTTGGCTAAAGACTTCTGGACAACAGAAGACCTGACGCCTTTGCAAGCCGCATCAGCATAACGGGAAGCCACCACCCGACCTTGGTGGCGCATTAAAGGAAACATCATGGGAAAAAATGAAAAGACCCCTGTGACAATCGATGGCGTTGAGCACCAGTTTGAAGACCTGACACCCCAGCAGCAAGCCCTGTTGAATCATGTCGCAGATTTAGATCGCAAACTAGACTCAGCAAGATTCAACGTGGATCAACTCCAAGTGGGCCGCAATGCTTTCTTTGAGTTACTGAAACAAGCGTTGGAAGCCAAGCCTGAAGAGGCAGTCTCTGACGTAGAACCCAAATAAGGGGTTAGGCAATGAATGATGCGCTGGTTCTCGGTACTGCTTATTTCCCTAGTGTTTTGGGCAAGTGCCAAGAGTCCGTGCATCGTTTCAGATTTTTATGCGCTAAGCGGGATACATGACCCAACCCTGCGGCACATTGAGTTATCTCGGTGGCTGACAACGAACGGCGACAACTGTAGCTCAGAACAGCTTGTAGGAATCTGGAACAACCTAGCTCTATGGGCGGGTGCGGCTGACAGTACGGAGCTTAGATCAAAGGTTCTTTACTACTATGCACGGGCAATGGAGCGGGAGAAGAAATGAAGGTCAGTTTTGACAAGTGGTATCCGGTTGTTCAGCCCCAAGCTATGGTGCAGCAGGAAGCGTTTATCAAGCGGGTGGAGAAGCAGAACGCAGAACACGCCCTGCAAGTGCAGATTGACAATACAGTGAAGAAGTTTCACCAGTATGAGTATGAGATTTATGAGTACAGGATGCGACAGGTAACGCTGAACATCCAGATTGCAAACCTTAAGCGCAACATTGACCAACTTGTGTAGGAGGAAACATGGAAGATTCAAGAAACAAACTGACATTCTGGGTGACGTTCATGGTGAGCGCCACGCTTTGCCTGTGCATCCTTGGAATGGTATCGGCCTTTCTACTCGGCCTATGGGCTAAAGAAGTGGATAACGCTGAGATCTTTTCCATGCTTCACCCCGCTTTCCAAACCATCATTGGCGGCTTTATTGGCCTCTTGGCTGGCGTTAAACTTTCACAGAATCAGGATGAAAAATGATTGATATGTTGATTGGCATGACGATTGGTGCTGTATTTATTTTTGTCGTGTCATTCCTGCACAACCTCATTTCAGTTTGGACAAAGGATAAAAAATGATCGGACTAGATTCACTTTTAAACATTGGTGGCAAGCTCATAGATAAGCTGATCCCAGACCCAGAAGCCAAAGCCAAAGCCCAGCTGGATCTGGCAAAGATGGCGCAAGACGGCGAGCTGGCTAAGATGGCTAATGAGACTGAGCTGTACAAGACCGAGCAAAATAACCTGACCCAGCGCGTTCAGGCAGACATGGCATCCGACTCTTGGTTGTCTAAGAACATTCGCCCCATGACGTTGATCTTCTTGCTGGTGGCTTACTCTGGCTTTGCCATCGCCTCAATCTTTGAATACGAAACCCGTGGTGCTTATGTAGAGCTGCTAGGCCAGTGGGGTATGCTCGTCATGTCTTTTTACTTTGGCGGCAGAACGCTTGAAAAGATTACCGACAGGGTGAAAAAATGAAACTCACAGAACACTTTTCCCTTGAAGAATTAACCCATACAGATCACAGAGAATACGATAATACGCCAAATGATGCAGAACTCGAGAACCTCAAACGCCTTGCAGAATTTCTTGAAGAAGTCAAAACAGTACTTGGGGGTAGACCCGTCATGGTTAACTCGGCTTTTAGAAGTAAGCAAGTCAATGATGCAGTTGGTAGCCGCGACTCTAGCCAGCATCGCATTGGTACTGCTGTGGACTTCCGAGTACCTCAATTAACACCCGATCAGGTGGTTAAAGCCATAATCGCATCAAGCCTAC
>Ga0304728_1002563_pt1 | contig 11481 bp, 28 predicted proteins | sample C_130625_MF_Meta_FD_190476 | JGI IMG/M metagenome (GOLD analysis project Ga0304728, IMG submission 190476) | Freshwater microbial communities from Lake Croche, Canada to study carbon cycling - C_130625_MF_MetaG (v2) (version 2) | ecosystem: Environmental > Aquatic > Freshwater > Lake | place... | reverse complement strand
ATCAGCTTACGGTTATTAATCTCGGGGTTGGCTATAGAATCGATAGAATCTCAATGCTGACCCTCGATTTTGAAAAGTAGCCACAATATGTGAGCCATAATTTTCCGGACGTAGCTCTACTTCTCCACCCGCAAATCGTTCACACCAAGCCAGCATGTCAGCCATAGTGGCATCGGAGTTAATAACACCCGAAATTCTAATGCTAGTTGTTTGCGATTCTGTTTTCATCAGTGATTATAGCATGTAATTAAGTAGAATACATTGCGATTGGATTATTTAGTTAATGAAAGATATTTTTTGGTAAATACAAAAGTCGAGCTAAACTCAAAACTTTAATGAACTCACCTAATTAAATCGTTTTACTTTTACACTACAATGTCTATTAACGCATAAATTAACACCTAATACATGTGATCAACTAAATAATCAAGTAACGTGCATTACGCCAACACAAACAAGGGGAAAATAAATGTCACAATTTCAAATATATGCAACAAGTACTAGTTTAAATCAAGAAGTAATTCAAGATGCCGCAGAAGCATCAAAAAAACCACCGGTACAAGACCAGGTTGCCGCAGGTAGAGCCGCCGTTGATTTTGCAATTTCATTAATCGACAACAAGTATTTAGGTGTTACAGACTGGATCGGTTTTTATAGATCAGCTCAGTAACTGCTGTTAATAGTTTAATAAAAACCCACACGGGTTTTTATTAGACTTAGCGTTGGCTAGATCTCAGGAAGAAAATGTACTGGTCAAAGTTTATAACATTTAGTACACACTCATAATGAAACCGCAGAAAACGCCTAGTCCTACGTTCAACAATAAAACGCTAACTCATAAAGAACAGCAAAAACAACAAACTCAAGAATCTAATCAACGAGAAATTGCTCGCAACAATCCTAAAATTGATAATAATGTAGTACGTGGCTACAATTAATCGATAAACTTACTTTTTACCTTGTTTTCTTGCGATAAATTCAGTTCGGGATAAAGTTTTTGCATTTCAGCAGTTACCTTTTCATTAATAGATTCCATTTCTGCTGGTGTAGGAAAATTCCAGTCAGTGTTTTTGTCTATGAAACATGTTAAGATCATTTTTGTTTCTCCAAATCATAAATTAACGGTGTAAACAACAATATAACAAAGATATCCCATTGCCAAACCACGGCGTAAAATAACTCAGGCCAAACCATCCAAACATAACAGTTAAACAATGCAAGTGCATAGATACAGAATAAGGTAACTGATTTCATTTACAAATACTCACAATATCTTCAGCACTACGACCTGCTTTAGCCAACTCTAATCTACAGTGGTTATTGTAATCTAATTTTACACCCGCACCCACAAAGGCGGCAACAAGTATCCCACCCATACCAATAACCATAGATTTTATTACCCACTGTTCCAATTGATCCATAATTGTTATTCCTCCACTTTAAAATGTTGTTTGATACCGATAGATATCTTTTCAGCCTGCTTGATAGCACCGCTCATGATCAATTTCAAAACCCGCTCATCTTCCTTGAATTCTTTCACAGTTTCTATATTTTGGGCTACGGCCTGATTACAAATGCTCACACATTCCCTAATAATCAACTCGGCGAACCTTTGTTGTGCTGGGTCCAATTGGCGCCGATTAAATCCGTCCCATTCCTCAACAATGAGTCCAGCTTCTACGCCAAGTTTTCTAATCTTTTCGTTCATTCTTTATTCCTGATAATTTTGATAGTTCCGCAATGTCGGAATTCTCACGAAGTATCCGCTTCATGCGTCGACGCTGACGATATTTCTTATACTGGTCCTGAATTTCGTTGCCAATGCCCTCGAACACATTTTGCCAGTTTTTGTGAACAATTCCTTGATGTAGCCACACAAACACGATTAGATACAACCAGAGTGGCCAAGTATACCACTGCCAACTCTCACGATTGCCGAATGCCAAGGATTGAAATGCATGGTAATGACGTTGAACAATTTTCATTCTTTAACTCCAAAATGTTGTCGAATCTGTTTAGAAAGATCCTGCAATAATCAAGGTACCATGGATTTGTCAAAGTCCTCGACTGACCAGTGTGCCACAATACAATCGTCCCAGATACAAGTAATAAATTTTTTGATTCATTCTTCAACTCCAAAATGTTGTTTAATTTTACGTTGATTTAGGGCTATGATTTTTTTGGTATCATTGTGTGCTGTGCCCTGCATAAATTCTCCGGACTCGATAACAGCAACACATTCCCGCACTATCAACTCGGCAAACCGTTCACGATTAAATTTTAGACTCGAGGTCTCTTCTACATAATCACAAGCATTTAGAAAAAGTTGCTTGATAAGTTCTTCGTTTAACATAGTGTCGTTATTCCTTTTTGTGATGTTGATACAGCATACTGTTTAGGTTTCCAAGCATGGAAAGTGTTGGGATCCAGCGAAAGATTGAGAATTTTGTCTTTTATTTCTCTGTAACGATAGTGTTTTATAAAGTTTTCCCACCCATGATAAATTTCGTTCGCGTATGTTTTTGTTAGTTTTCCTGTTGCCCTATTTGACCAAATAAAATTATCAGCCAAATGGTCTGTAATTTTCTTTACAGATTTGACTCCAGATTGCTTTAACTGTTCAATTTCTTGGTATAGCCAAAAGTTATCTTTGTGATTAATCAACAGGCCAAAATGTTGTTCACAGCCCAGAAGTCCATGGAGGATTTCCTGGGCACTTTTTGGTTGGGGTCTATAATTTTGCATTTTTCACTGCCTTTCTCTAACAATTTTTACTGGATGACCCAGTAGTTCTTCAATTTCCTCTTTTGTGAGAAAGATAACGTCTTCAAATTCTTCTTTGGTAACTTCTTCACCGTCAATTGCGTAGAATCCATTAGAATTTTTGTAAGTTAAACAATTACCCTGATCACCACGAACATATTCCTCCCAATACCCAGCAGAAGTTTTGTAAGTTAATGTTTTACCCTGGGCGTCATGAGTGCTTTCACTCCAAAAACCACTGGAATCTTTGTAAGTTACTTGATTACCCCAGGCATCATACGTGCCTTCCTGCCAATAACCATCAGACTCTTTACGAGTTAATTCTTTTCCCCGGGCATCATAGGTTGAACCCGCAGGTATGGATTCACCGCATAGTTTTATTTGTTCCGGGGTTAGTGTTTTAAACAGTTCTAGGTTCATTTTTATCCCTTTTTTATGGTGTTGGTACAACATACTGTTTGGGCCTAAAACCATTATAAGTGCTGGGGTCTAGAGTTAGCGTGAGAATTTTTTCTCTTATTTCTGGATAATTCTCACTGAGATCTACCCAAAGGTCATAAATTCTACGTGCTGATGATTTCTTTAATCGCTGTGGCTGATAACCTTGTAGCCAAATAAACCAAAGATAAGAGTCAGCTAGTTGGTCCGTGATCTTCTTTACAGATTTGACTCCAGACTGCTTTAACTGTTCAATCTCTTGGTATATTAAGAAATTATCTTTATGAGGTGATAACAAGCTAAAATGCTTTTCACTGCCCTCAAGTCCATGAAAGAGATCTCGAAGTGGTCTTGGACGTTGTGCGTAAGGATTCATTTTGCCCCCGCGGTTTGCTTGACACAGACAAATCTATACACTTTAGCAGTGCCCGATACTAGATCTTCACCCTCTTTACCCGCGATCATACACTCTGCTTGTGATTGAAACCCGGGAATGTTGGTAAGAGCTACACTATCCCCTTTTGCCATTATACCAGCGTAGATATAAACAACTAAAATCCAACTCATTTTGCACCTGCTTTCTTGTTTAAATTAAATGTATGCACAGTGTCGAAGCAACGGTATCGCGTATACTCAGACTGCTCACTGAACAATTATAACTAGTATACAGGAAATACCGGTAGTTGTCAAGCGGCAGTTAATTAAAGTGGTTTTACCAAATGCTGTGCCAATACCATACAGGAAATCCAGGCCCAGATAGTGTTAAAGCCCACCAGTGTTGGTAACAGTTTGCGTTCACTAGCCCAGATCAGTGTTAGGCTTGTTGCCAGTGTAAAGAAATATAACCACCAAATACTAATTCCAAAAATTAAACCAGGAATAATAATACAAGCTTTAGCGGCCCAACTGGCAAATTCTACAGTATTATAATCTGTCCAATACTCACGTGTAAACCACATGCCATAGCATTGTTTTATTTTATCAAAGCCTATGTGGCCGTATACTGCACCGCATAGTACTAAAAATGCCAAACTTGCAGACAATATCTGTGTTGCGTTCATGATTAACTCTCCATTATACAGTTATTATACACTTGTATATTTCTTTTGCAAGAGAATCTTTTGCTCAAAAAAAAAGCCCTACATTACATAGGGCTTTGTTTGATATATTAAAAATGTATTACGCTGATATAGCATACCCAGGATTATAATTTGCATTATTATATCCTATAACTTGCCATTTACCAAATGCGTGTGTAAGATCCATTGGAATATAAGTAGATGATGCTCCTGTTACAGCAACTGGAGTAGTCCACGTTGTTCCGTCTGAAGAAGAAGAATACATCACAGTACCTTGTACATCAGTACGAGCAGTATCACCGGTATTGGTTGTACCAGTTGCTACAAAATTACCATTAACGTATCTTACTGTGTTCATTAAAGCACTGCTTGATAAAGTTGTTGGCGAAGACCATGTAGCGCCGTCAGTTGATGTAATGTATTGACAGCTACCAGCCGAGTAGTTTCTTACAAATGCTACCCATACTCCGTTGCCGTAAGCAATAGTAGTTGCCTCGCTGGTTGGCGCTATAGCAGTTGGTCCAGACCAAGTTGAACCGTTGTTAGATGTTACCCAAGCTACAGATTGTCCTGCACCGTTGGTTCCTACTGCAATGAACATACCGTTGCCGTAGGCAATATCATATGGCAGTTGATATTTTGCGCCCAATCGGTTTTCAGTCCAAGTAGCACCATCTGATGAAGTTGCATACATTGGAAAATAATTGTTAGCAGGATTGCCTACGCCATATCCTGTAGCTATATAATGTCCATTACCGTATACCACACGATCAGGTTTCCAAGTATAGCTTCCGTTTCCTGAACTAGACCAAGTAGCGCCGTCAGTTGAACGGTATGCTGTAAATTGATAGTTTACGTTGTATCCAAGTGCTATGAATTGATTGCCGCTGTATGTGCTAGATTGAAAGATAATATTTGAATCGATTACTGTTGGGGATCCCCAAGTTGTGCCGTCTGTTGACGCGATATAGCCGCCACCGATTGAGCCTGACCCAATCATTAAAAGCTTATTAGAATCGTATGCTCCCCCTCTAGCGAGAAATTGTCCGGACAATACGTTGTTCCAAGAACCGAACCCGTTAAATTTTTCAGTAGCTCCACCACCACTACCGTGTGGTAAAACTATGTTCCCGCTTAATCGTACTCCACTGAATGTAATTGACATAATATATTTTTCCTTAAGTTAAGAATTTTAGATGTCAATGACATCTAACTGAATTGTTTCTAACGTTATTTATGCTGTAAGTTGATAAATCGGGTCAAATGCAGGTTTTTAGGTTTTACCAAACGGATAGAGCCCAACAAAGAAACAGCCGAGCGACAGCCGAAAATTCTGGGAAGCAAAATTTTCAAACACTCCGGCCACTGCCCGCGGATCTGTTTAAATACTCCAGGAGTTCTCGAGAACGGTACAGTACAGGATACCCGCAAAACAGTTGATTTTTTTCCGTTTCCTCAACTGGATCAATTAGCTTGATTCTCACGGGAGTAAATGTAGAGAACTCCCCCAATAACTATCGTTGATTGACAAAACCATACGCTACTGTTATACTATATAAAATTCAACACATATATACACATAGTGAAAGGCTAAACTTATGAAAATCCTGCTTGATTACCCTGTTAGACCAACATGGTTTACCAACTTTCGACAAGAAGAATGGAGTAGTGAACTTGACCAACTCCATAAGCAAAGCAGAGATGACACTGACTATCTGGACCGTCTTGTAGAATTTTATAATCAAAAAGGAATAACAGCATCAGCTTGCCGGGAGGGTCATCAGCATGTTTGTCTTGAAATAGATCTCAACGATCCAGAATGGACCCTCAGAATGTTAAAATATGCAGGAGAATAACATGAGACTCGAGTGCACCACTGACAGCTGGCCGGACTGGTTTAGAAACTTTGTAGAGAAAGAATGGAGTGATGAATTTCAAATATTCCAAGAGCAGGGCAAGCGCCAGGGTCAGATTATTGAATATATTGTAGAATTTTACAAAAGCAAAGGAATAACAGCCTGGCATGAAGGTTATTATATATGGCTCGATATAGATCTTAACACACCAATTTGGACTATGAGAATGTTAAAATATCTATGATCAATGCCCGTATATTGACAAAACCATACGCTACTGTTATACTTAAAGATTGATCAACTGTAACTAACAGACTAACACAATAACACAGTAATGTAAGCGAATACCCCGCTAGAGCAGATCATGTAGTTAAGGACTCGACAGCAACTTGGTCAGCAAGAAACCCCGCTAGAGCAGATCTAGCACCATAGGCCCGGGGCGGCTCGAAGATGGTCAAATGGTGTATATACAATACCCCGCTAGAGCGGTCTGGGGGACTAGTGAGGACGGGTGGAAAATGGTAAAGAATGGTGAGGGAATAGTGGAAAAATGGAGGTGAATGGTGGGGAAAAATGGGAAAATAGTTAGAAAGTATTACAGTAAAGCCTGTCAACCCCACCCTGCGCCAAAATTTCTTATCACACTTTTTTGCACTTTTCTACACTTTTTTGCACTCGATCACACCGTAGACCACCCTGATCCCACCGAGAGTTTACCGATCCCTAGCGGATTTTCACGGTGAACCACCGTGGTTTTACCATTTTATACTGTGATCTCACTTGGTTTATAATGTCTCTATAATGACGCTACAGTGACTCTACACTGCGTATCAACTGTGACTCTACACTAAGTACATGATTGGTCTCTACTGTGACTCTATAATCGATCTACAGTGAATCTCTGCCGCTTGAAGCTCGTGTATATATAATCGTATATACTATAATCGTATGATCGTAATGAATCTATTTGTCTAGTGTACGAGTCGAGTAAACATTATAAACCGCATAGACATCACTGTGATTAAAACGATTCTACTCGAAAGGTTCGCTTCTTAGTACTGAACTTAATGGGCTTGGCAAACACTTGAACTTCGCAACAGTCTTCGCTTATGTAGCCTACTAAGTGATCTCTACTAGCAGTAGTTAAGTAGTAGTGATTGGGCACGGCGTAGTCCCCTTCACTCCACTCGGTAGTTTCTTTAAGTAATACTAGATCAGTTGGCTTCATATGCGGCCTTTAACTGTCTATTAAGTTCGGCACGACCTTCAGCACGTTCTTGTTCAGTACGACTGTTTTTGGTTTTTGTAAACTCAATCGCACGTTCTACGCAGGCTTTTAACCCGCCTAGTTCCTTACGAGCGCCAGTACTGTTAAGAAACTGTTCAGCCGCAGATTTAGTCATTGCAATTGGTAAAGTTCTTAAACTAACTTCTGTATGTCCATTGCGAGCTAGTACTTGAGCACGGCTTAAGTCGTTGGCTACACGGAACTTTACCTCACCGTCTGGGCCTCTACTGTATCCTGCTACTGTAAATTGTTTTTCCATTTATTGCTCCTTTTTGTTTACTATACTAATAGTATACTATGGTTTTACCAAAATGTCAACCAAAAGTTTAAAATTGTTCTGTTAAAAAAGGTTGACAAATGGTTTTACCGACACTATAATGTATACATACACTAACAAAAGGAGCTGAAATGTTTAAATTATTAAGTACTGCAAACCCAAAGATCCAAAAGGGTACCCAGCTGGGCTATCTGTCATTCATACTACACCTAGCACCTGCGGACTTATCAGGGAGAAACACCTGTCCAAAGGCCACAGCGGGCTGTCGATCAGCTTGCCTTAATACAGCGGGTCGTGGGGGCATGTTCAAGCAGGGAGAGACTACTAACACTATACAGCGGGCTCGTATACGCAAGACAGTGGCGTTCTTCTTTGATCGCGATCAGTTCATGCTGGATCTCTACCAGGACATTCAAAAGGCCGTCCGGTACGCTGAAAAGCAGGGCTTGACTCCAGTGTTTCGTTTGAATGGTACCAGCGACTTGAGCTGGGAGAAGTACGATATGCTTCCGGGCTTGAATGTCTTTGAGTGTTTTCCTGGTGTACAGTTCTACGACTACACTAAGGTGCTGGGTCGTAAGGTTAAACAGTATAAGAACTATCATTTAACGTTCAGTCGTGCTGAAAGCAATGCTGGCGATGTAGCACAGGCGCTGAAAGAGGGTATGAACGTCACTGTAGTGTATGATGAGATTCCGGAGGGTGTATACAGTGCAGACGAACATGATCTACGCTTCTTAGACCCTAAGGCAGGCTTTATTGGGTTAAAGGCCAAAGGTCGTGCTAAGAAGGACTACACGGGCTTCGTAATACGTTTGAAAGAAACGGCTTAGGGGTTGACATTTGGTTTTACCGACACTATAATATATACATACACTAACAAAAGGAGCTGTTATGCGAATTACAGAAGAGCAAGCTATAGAGCAATACGAAGAAAGTTTGAATGAAGCAGGCTTAGTATCAATCGGCGGCGTAACATTCGATCCAGCTTACATACTGCTAGAGATGGATCCCGTTGCGTACAGAGAGGGTTTTAACGACTACTGTGATGCAATGGGCTACGACTTTGACTTTGAAGAAGCGGATGGACAGCCCACTGAGTTTGAAGAGTGGCAGTCATTTGACCCGGACTGTTAATTAGGGGTTGACAACAGGTATTACCCCTGTTATAATATTAACTTACACACACTAAAGAGGAGCAGGAAATGAATTACACACAAGAGCAAATTATAGCAATCGTAGCAGAAGCCAAATCCGCCGCACGTGAAGCCGCTGACCGTTTCTTTCAAGAGAAGCTTGGTGGCGTAGACCGGTACTCATGTGGGTTTGCATGGACTAACATTTACGGTGTTAAAGGTAATACAAAATTGGGTAAGATGCTTAAGGCCGCAGGTGTTAAGCAGGACTATACCAAAGCGTTTTCAATTTGGAATCCAGCAGATCATAACTGCCAGAACATTGACACTAAAGAAGCAGGTGCAGATGCGGCGGCCGTAGTATTGAGAAAGTATGGATTTGAGGCTTACTCGGGTAGCAGATTAGATTAAACGGTAGCTCCGGAGCGGGTGGGGGGTAGTGTCCCTAGTAGAAGCCCGCTCCATTCTCTTTTACTTTGGGACCCTGCGGGGTCTCTTTTTTTAAGTTGGGCTACGGTGGATATGGTGGCTCTCGACGTCCACCCCCTGTCGTTCGACCCTATACAATACATTATACAGAGGTTTTACCACTTTGTCAACTACTATTAACTCAATCCCCAAGCGTAATTGATGCTGGCAGGCCGAACCCAAAATGGCTCTACAGCTTGATCAGAAGCCCAGTATAACTCTACAGCACCGATCATTAGGCTTTGAAAGTGCTGAAAGAACTCGGGTGGCCAACGACTCCATTCCCGCATTATTGCGATCTTAATGCTGTCATCGTTGGGAAAGCGTCGAACTAGTGTAGCATAGTATACAATCAATCCCCGCATGTCATCGGCAGTGAGGTTGCCAATGTCCTCGGCTACTTCGGTTTGTAATTGATCGTGCAGTTTTGATTCGTCAGTCATAGCTAAGACTATTTACTCGTGCAGACACTCGGCAGGACAATACACTGGTTGACAAATGGTATTACCAATGTTATACTATTAACATAGTAAAGAACATGGGCAAACATGTATAACGGGAAGCAGGAGCCCGCCGGAACTCGCCCATCCGGTACGTTTACCCTTGTGCTACCCGGGGTCACCTGTAGTAGAAGACCGCAGTGATCTGTCACTAAGGAGCGATAGACGGAAGATCACCACAGTCATTTAGTTGACAAAAGGTTTTACCAATGTTATAATATTAACTTACACACACTAACAAGGAGCAGTTAAATGGAAATGATCGATTACGCACAAATAATTACATTAGTAATAGCAGTGTTCGTTTTGAAATGTTACATTCTTAACAAATATTTCTAAGGAGCAAGACAATGTATCGTAAAACAGTTGACATAGGTCGCATGACTGATCAGGAGATTAAGCAATTAACTCCGGGTCAATGGGTTTACACAACTGAAGATCGTCCGCTATGGCGTGGACGCTTTTGGGGAGTTAAGCCTTCAGGAACGATCGTAGTTGCTTGGCAAGGTAATGCACGAAACTCAGGCGATTGGCGTCGGTATCAACAGGCTCTTAGGACGTATGCTAGGGGTTGACAAAATTGGTAAAACCAACTATACTGTATATAACACTTAACAAACAGGAGCAATAAAATGACAAGAGAAGAACTAGGCGAAATGGCAATTGAACTTATACTAACAGCAGACATGGATGAAAGAGCCGAAGACGGTGTAATCACTGTGGATCCAAACTTGCTGTTTCGATTCTTAGTAGTGAGAAGTCTTGCCCCAAAGAAGGAGGCTGTATGATTGGAACTATTTTAGTATACGGATTTGGATTCGTAATAGGAGCCTTAGTGATCATTACCTTAGTGGCTATGGGGAGGGTTGAATGATAAGTTATGTCGTTGAGAGAGAACTCAAGTTTAAAACTAGACCCAATCGCTGGGAACCTACCCGAGTGTTTGATACACTGGAAGAGGCCCAGGAGAGGGTAGATATGTTTACTCGATTGATTGACGGCGGGCATGCTAAAGGTGGTGGAGAAATAGTGGCCTACAGAGTTACAGCATACGATTCAATCGTTGGTTGACATTTGGTTTTACCAGTGTTATAATAAACACTTACACACTAACTGGAGCAGAATATGAAATTAAACATCGGTGATACAATTACTTGGACTAGTGCCGCTGGTAAATTAACAGGTACAATCAAAAACATTGCACTATCCGAGAATGCCGCAGAAAAAACAGTTCCCTGGATTGATGTGCTATACGGCGAAAACAACTGTTATGGCGTTAGACTTTGTGCTACACACAGCAATCTCAAAATGATGAAGGTAGCAAAAAACGGTTGACAAATGGTTTTACCTACGCTATAATATTAACATACACTAAACAAACAGGAGCAATAAAATGGGTTATTTTACAGACGCAGAATTTGATAACATTTTAGATTTAGCAGACACTATTGACGAAGTAGTTGAGCGTTTTGTTAGTAAAAAAATGCGTAAAGTTGATGCTACAGAATTGGGCTTAGACATTCGTTGCGGTAGTGCTTTTATAAGCAACGATTATCCGGACTGCATTGTTGTTGACGACTATAACATTAGAACTTACAACTACTATGGTGGCTTTGAGTATGTAGACGACAGCGACAAGAAAGTGTTTAACGGCTATACAATATTCTTTAACACTA
>Ga0304728_1002558_pt1 | contig 11487 bp, 11 predicted proteins | sample C_130625_MF_Meta_FD_190476 | JGI IMG/M metagenome (GOLD analysis project Ga0304728, IMG submission 190476) | Freshwater microbial communities from Lake Croche, Canada to study carbon cycling - C_130625_MF_MetaG (v2) (version 2) | ecosystem: Environmental > Aquatic > Freshwater > Lake | place... | reverse complement strand
CATTCTTTGAGGTGCGGCTCATATCTCCGAGAGATGTAGTTCCGTCATCGCCTGTCTTTGTGTAAATACGCGTTAAATTAACCATGTCCCTAGCCTATAAGTAGTATTCGGATATGGCATCTTCGTCCGACGACCGCTTCCGCATTACCGGAGGCTGCCGCCTCCAGGGCGAAGTAACGGTTACTGGCGCTAAGAATTCCGTCCTTAAGCTGATGGCAGCATCCCTACTAGCTGTCGGCACAACCACTATTCGCAATGTTCCAGATATTGCCGATGTCGACATCATGGCAGACCTTCTCACTCGCCTTGGTTGCACCGTGAAGCACAATGGCTCCGTCGTCACCATCGATGTTCCGGCCGCTCCTATGCACCGCGCAGATTACGATCTCGTGCGCAAGATGCGCGCATCTATTAACGTCCTAGGTCCACTTGTTGCACGTCTTGGAAAAGCAGAAGTCGCACTTCCTGGTGGAGATGCAATTGGTTCTCGCGGGCTCGACTTTCACATCAAAGGGCTCGAGTCTCTCGGTGCCAAAGCACATGTCGAACATGGCTATGTCATCGCCGAAGCACCTAATGGTCTTACCGGAACTTCTATCGATTTGGATTTCCCATCAGTGGGTGCAACAGAGAACTTGATGACTGCTGCAGTCCTTGCTAAGGGCGTAACCACCATCGATAACGCTGCGCGTGAACCAGACTTAGTTGATCTTGGGCAGTTCCTGATTGGAATGGGTGCACAGATCCAAGGACTTGGAACTCCCACCATCACCATCACGGGCGTTAAAGAACTTAAACCAACAGATCACATCACTATTACCGACCGCATCATCGCTGGTACATGGGCATTTGCAGCAGCAATGACCCAAGGCGACATCACCATTCATGGTGGACGCGCAGACCACATGGAAGTCATGCTCGAAAAACTTACCTCTGCCGGCGCCATCGTTACATCAACACAAGATGGAATCCGTGTGCAGATGAACCAACGTCCTCGCGCAATTGATGTGGCCACACTTCCCTACCCAGGATTTGCGACAGACTTACTGCCATTCATCATCGGCATGAATGCAATCGCCGATGGTCACTCAATAGTCACTGAAAATGTCTTTGAATCACGCTTTATGTTCGTAAACGAACTGATGCGCCTGGGCGCTCAGATCACCGTCGATGGCCACCACGCCTCTATCGACGGTATTCCACAGCTATCTGGAGCTCCCGTCGAAGCAACCGATATTCGGGCCGGCGCTGGTTTAGTACTTGCAGCGCTCATGTCTGATGGTGAAACAACTGTCGATGGCGCATTCCATATCGATCGCGGGTACCCAAACTTTGCTGAGCAATTAGTTGCACTAGGTGCAAAAGTTGTTCGAGAATAATTCCTATTCTCGCCAGTGATCTCTAAATCTCTACCCTATCCATAAACGAGATATCAATTCCCGTTAATGTCAGAGTGGATTCATCACGCAAGATTGCTTGGATATAAGATGTTTGCATATGAAAGTCGAGCGCTTTTTGATTCTCCCAACTTTCCATGAAATAGAAGATATCTCTGTTTTGGCTATCGACATGGAGATGGTAAAAAATACACCCTGGCTCCTTATTCGTAAGGAGCACCATCTCTTGAAGCCTGGAGAACAGTTCATCTCGTTTCTCAGGCTTGGCTTGGAACTTTGCAAACATGTAGATCTTTTGATCCATGGTTACCCAATGCGATCAAAGCAGTCGCGGATATATGCATCTGATTGCTTGAGTTGAGAAGTTACCTTCTCAAGTGGCCAGCCGTGGGTGCCGTGGCATTTCACGCTTGCTGCTCCTTGATAACCAATTCTCTTCAGTGTGGAAAGTGGAACAGCATGATCTAAGGTGCCATCAACTCTTGGTAGCTGCATTTCGCCAGGACCAAAGTTTAATCCATCCACTCCATGGCGATAGGCACGATCAATATCCCAAATATAGTAATAGTAAAGGCGCTTACGCTCTGCAAGAAAGATGATTGCTTCTGAGATTGAGTCATTCATTACCCAAAGATGCGGAGGTGCAAGACATACTCCTAGATTTGGATGGTCGATATCAGTTACTAATCTCTTAATCTGAGCAAGTGAATCAACGCCTTCATCCCAGCGCTTATCTTCATTAATACCTGATTCGAAATCTGCTGAAAATGGCACTGTTAGGTGGTTTTCAACTGCAATACGAACACCGCGCTTAGCACCAAGTTCGACAAGCGGAGGTAAAAATTTTGAAACGAAATCTGAGTAATTTGCTTCACAATCGAAGATCACTGTGTCGATGCCCAGGTCTGCAGCGAAGTCAATGCGCTCGAGCATTTCATCTTGAGTCTTTCCATACATGGTGAGCCCGCATGGCTTCATCTTGTATTTATCTAGCACGGCGAGAATCTTCTTTGGATCATCACCCGGATTGACGTGATGCGCTAGTGGCTTGGCACTTGACCATAGATTGACTTCTTTAAAACCAAGATTTGCTAGCTCCTTGATAGCGACCTCGAATTCGAAATCGTGATAAGGCAATATCTCTGCTGTGTAACGAATCATTTTATTTCCTTCCATAGTAGTTAAGGCTAGTCATTCCAAATAAATACAGCTTTTTCGGTTTCTCGTCTATCAAACTTGGCGAAAGCCTCTTCAGCCTGATCAAGTGAGAATCGGTGAGATATAAGTGCCTCGACATCAAGGCCACGAGAGACGATAAAATCGCAGATCTCAGTCCAGGCTCCTAGTGGGAAATACCATCCGCCAACAACTGTGAGCAATTTGCGAATAATTTGATCGCTAGGATTGATTTCAGTCTTGCTTGATTCACCAACGAAAGCGACTGCACCGTGCTTGCCGGCGATATCCAGAGCGAGGTTTTGACCGATCGGAGAACCGGAGCAGTCGATGGCAACTTCAACGCCAGCATTTCTTGTAATTTTCGCAATTACCTCTTTGATATCTGCATTCTTTGAGTTGAGTGCATGATCTGCACCTAGCGTCTTAGCGAATGCAAGACGCTCTTCCATGATGTCGATTGCAATTACTTCTGCACCTAGACCATGGGCAATCAGTGTTGCTGCAGCGCCCATTGGACCAAGGCCAATGACTGCAACACGCTTGTTACCCGCAACATGTAATTTCTGCTGCAAGTAGTACTGACTACCAATCATGTCGGTCATGACTGCACCCGCTGCAAAAGAGATTTCGTCTGGAAGTAATAGTGCATTCGCTGCTGGAACTTTTACGTAATCAGCATTTCCACCATCAACATCAAAGCCCAGGCATTTCCATGTTGGACAGAGCATTGTGAATCCACTTAAGCAGTGATGGCAGTGACCGCAACCAAATGCAAGATGTACGGCAATACGATCTCCGACCTTTAGGTGTGTAACACCTGGACCTACTTCAACAATTTCACCGCAAGCTTCGTGGCCGGGAATGATTTGTCCCTTGCCGGCACCATCGCCACCAACGACCGTGTAAGCGCCCGAGTAAAGACCCATATCACTACGGCAGATTGCAGAAGCTCGGCTCTTCATGAGTACCTCGCCATAGCCAATTGTCGGCTTTGGCCTATCCACAATCTCGACCCTTCGATCTCCCGGGAATAAGACAGCTTTCATTGATTTCTTCCTCCTCTGATTGTGACCAAATTTTCTTTTCTCATTATTTGACCGCTCCAAATGTCAGTCCCGAAACTATGCGCTTGCGCACGATGATGGCGATGATCATTACTGGAGCAACGATGGTTACGGATGCAGCGCTCAAGCTGCCCCAATCTGTTCCATACATACCGGTAAATTCTTGAATTCCAACAGGCGCAGTCTTAGCAACAGATCTAGTAAGTGCAAGTCCAAAGAGGAAGTCATTCCATGTCAGAATCGAACTCAGGATTGCACCTGTGGCTAGAGCAGGAATTGCGAGCGGTAGGAGAATTTTTGAAACGTAGTGCCATCCGTTAGCACCGTCGACATTAGCTGCTTCCTCAATTTCCTTGGGAATTTGCTCGATAGAACTTCGCAGAATCCAAATTACGATTGGCAAATTAAAGGCTGCGTAAGGAATTGCTAATACTGGGTAGGTATCGAGTGCATTAATCTTTCCAGCGAAGATAAAGATCGGAATAATGGCTACGATCGGTGGGAACATATAGGTGGAGAGAATCCACGAAGATAAAAACTTTCGTCGTGTAAATTTTGGCTGACTCAGCGCAATTGCTGCAGGGAATGCAACTAGTAGGCAAAGTATCGTCGAACTAAAGGTGACAATAAAACTATTCAGCAAGAGTCGATTGAAGCCTTGTGAATGGCCACCAGCTCCGACCAGAACATTGAGATAATTCTGGAACTTAGGAGTAAAGAGCCATTGTGGTGGCATCTGGCGAGCCACATCAGAATCTTTGAGAGATGTTGAAATCATAAAAATGATGGGGAGCATGCTGAGTGAGATATAGATCCAAACGACAGTTTTACTGAGAACGGTTACTGGACTAATGCGCTTCTTATGCGCGTTCAACTGGATACTCATTTATCAACCTCAGTCTGTGTCGCCCATCCTAGAATCCGAAGCAATGCAGGTGTCAATATTGAAGTGACAATAAGAAGAAGTATCGCCATTGCAGATGCGTAGCCAACTCGGAAGCTTTGAAGTGCAACACGATAGATCTCAAGATTAATTGGTGATGTTGAATCCCCTGGTCCACCACCCGTAAGAATCAGGAACGAATCGAATGTTTTAAAGGCTTGGATGGTGCGAAGAACTAGTGCAATTCCTATAAATGGTGCCATAAGCCGAACTGAAATATGGCGGAAGATCTGCCAAGCATTTGCGCCATCAACTGCTGCTGCCTCGAGTGGTTCTGCAGGAAGCGCCGACATACCTGCAATCAAAATAAGCGTGACGAAGGGAGTCCATTGCCAGACATCAAGAATTACTAGAGCAGACCAGGCGGTAACTGAATTTCCCAACCAATCTGTGTGTGCTGGTAGGCCAACAAGTCCCATGAAGTAATCAATCCATCCATAATTAGGATTGAGCAGTTCCCGAAAGATCATTGCGGCGACCGCTGGTGCAACAGCAAACGGAATTATGAGCAGAGCTCCTGCGATTGAATTTGCACGAGTCTTCTTATACAAAAATTGGGCGAAAAATAAACCAGATGCCATTTCAATGAGTACAACGAGGACTACGAAGATTGCTGTGACTCGCGCTGCATGTAGTTGAGAGCTATCGGTGAGCACTAATTGATAATTCTTAAGCCCCATAAATTGGGAATTCGCGTTGAGCAGAGATGAGTTAGTAAAACTCTTACTGATCAGGAATATAGCTGGCGCGATGGTCATAATCAGCAAAACGATGAGCGCTGGAGACATCTGCAACCAAAAAACGCGATTGGAATGCTTTTTACGTTTGAGGTGAGCTGGCTCGGAATTGCTCCGAGCCAGCTCATGATTAGTGGTAGCCGACGCTGAACTTAGCTGCGTGCTTTCGCTTAACATCGGCTACCCTCCTCTTTTTCTTTACGAGATTATTCTATTTTTAGTTTGGGACTTTGTAACCAGCTGCTTCGAGCAACTTCTTAACCTCAGCTGCTGCTGAAGTCAGCGCCGCCTTTGGTTCAGCTTTGCCAGTTGCAACGTTATTCACCATTGTGAAGATCGCTGCATCAACTTCGCCGTAGTTAGTTAGACGTGGGCGTCCAGCTCCAACTGCAAGTGCTTGCTTGAGTGTTGTGTAGTAAGCAGCAAGGTTTGGATCAGAAAGCTTCGCTGCAGCTGTGTAAACAGAGTTACGAGCTGGGTGAATACCATTCTTCAACATTCCTGTTGCTTGACCAGCTGATGTAAGCCATTGAGCAGCCTGGTAGCCCCACTCCTTGTTCTTAGAATACTTGTTAACACTAAGCATCCAAGTACCGAAGTGTGGTCCTTCTGAATTTCCAGCAGGAACTTTTGCATACCCAATAACGCCACCCTTAACGGCAGCATCTAGCTTGAGGTCGTGATAGTTCATTGTCATAGCAGTCAGGCCGCTATTGAACATAGTTGCAACTTCATCCCATGATGCAGAAGTTGTTCCCGGAGGTGTAACTCCAGCTTTGATGAGGTCGCGGTAGTAAGTAAGAGCCTTAACTCCTGCTGCGGAGTTAAAGTTTAGTTCTTGCTTATTTCCAACCATGTATCCATCGCCACCAAATGCTGCAAGAAGAGTCTTGAAGTCATCAGTTGCCCAGTCGCCGGTTCCGGCCATAAGAGTGGTTCCGTAGAGCTTCTTATCTGGTTGTGTGAAGAACTTTGCTACTTCAGCAAACTCATCAAGCGTCTTTGGAACTGTGAGTGCACGGCCAGCTTCTTTCTTAAATGCAGCTTTTTGTGCAGGATCTTCGAAGAGATCCTTACGGTAAGCCAATGAAAGAGCGTTAGCCTGAATTGGCAAGCCGTATACGTCAAATCCATTCTTCTTAATAGCAGCAGCATCTACTGTTGCTGTTGGATTTGGATAGTGAACTGAAGGATTCTTAACATCGTAAACAGTTGTGTCATAGAAAACCTTAGGAATGAAATCTGCTGAATCCAGTGGTGCAAGTTTATTCAGCGCTGGGTTGGTCATATAGCTACTTAGTGGCTCAAGGTTCTGAGCTAGAGCTGGTGACCAAGGAGTATCAACGATTACTACATCGTAGTAAGAGCTCTTCGCAGCGAACTCTGCAAAGACCTTAGTTTGTAAAGCGTTGTATGGCATGGTGTCCATGACAAGCTGAATGCCAGTTGCCTTCTTAAAGCCTGGTAGTGCAGCTTGAACAGCAGCAGAGTTTGCCTCAGCTGTTGCATAGAGAATACGGATTTGCTTTGGCTTCGCAGCTGCTGTTGCAGCATTCATCGAAGTACCTGATGCTAATAGTCCAACTGCCAAAATCGCCGCTACTGCTGAACGTACTTTGAAAGCTGTGCTACTTCCTTCCTTTTTGATCTTTAACATTTTTCCCCCTGTAGTTGTTGTATTGCCGATCTTTTTGAGATTTGCCCGTGCAATCGCTAACTCACAATTAGCGGTTGCAAAGTTTTGTGTGCTATTTCTAACCCCGTCTTGACTTTTGCTTCAGTTCCACCCCAAATCGGATCTTCATGTTCTACTGAAAGCACACCATTGAAGCCCCCTTCATATAGGGCATCAATTAACCTTCTCCAGTTCACTTCACCAAGACCAGGAACTCGGTAGCGCCACCAACCGACATCCCATGGATTGTCGCGGCTAATCGCTTTGCCGGGATACCCATATTGGTTTCGTTTATCTGGGAAGACTTCTATGTCTTTAGCTTGAGCATGCTCGATGTATTTCACATACGGCTTCACTGCTGCGATCGGATCAATTCCCATCCACACTAAATGTGAGGGATCAAAATTCAAATAGAGTCCAAGTTCAAACATCCACTCCCAGAGTTCGGGAGAGTAAGCGAGATTTCCTGGATAGCCATCTGGATGCCATCCTTCCATCACACAGTTTTCAATTATGACTCGCACGCCCTTTGAATTTGCGTGCTTAACAATCGGCGCAAAGACATCCTTAGCAATCACCAAGTTCTCTTTGACAGGTTTATTCCAATCACGACCAATGAATGTTCCAACGCTAGGAACTCCTAGTGCCGCTGCTGCATCGATGCAGGCAATGACATGTGAATTGATTTCATCACGTTGAGTTTGATCGGGATGCAAGTTGTTGTCATAGAAAGCGATTGATGACAGTTCGAGATTTCGTGATGCAAATATCTCCTCAATGGATGCGAGATATTGAGCATCGTTTTTCTTCACATTGATATGTGTTGCAACAAATGGTCTAGCTCCAAGATCTGGCCAAGCTGCTACTTCTAGCGCCTGATACCCGCTCTTGACTGCCCAGTCTGCAATTTGTTCAAGAGACAAATCTGGTAAGCACGCAGTTAAGAAACCTAGTTTCATTTAATGTCCACCCATCCTTGTGATGCCGCCGATTGCAGCACAGCCTCAGTCAACTGGCTTGCGCGGAATCCGTCCAGAAAGCGAGGTAATCCCTCGATATCTTGGCCATCAATTGCCTCATAGGTGTCTGAAACAAAGGCGTTAAAGCAATCTTGGTATCCCTGTGGGTGGCCGGCCGGTAAGAAGGAGTAACGGTTAGCTGCCGCTGACTCCCCTTGTGTTGCACGCATATATGTTTCATTAACATCAACGCCACCGCGCCATAATGCATCTGGGTTCTCTTGATCGAATACAAAAGAGTACTCAGGACCCTCAATAGAGAACCAGAGTTTATTTTTTCGCCCAGCCGATGCTTGGTTGAGGACAAGTGAGCCTTGTGCACCTTGATCGGTTTGAAAGAGGATAGTTCCTCCATCTTCGGTGCTTACAGTTGTGTTCTTTCCACGTGTTTCAAAAATTCGTAATAGTTGTGCATTCACTCGCACGATTTTGTGGCCAGTGACAAATTCAATGAGATCGCACCAATGCACGCCTATATCCCCAAATGCTCGCGAGGGTCCGCCAACTGCTGGATTAATGCGCCAATTATCAGCGCTGACCGATGCCAGCCAATCTTGTAGGTAGTAGCCGTGGATCAACTTTGGTGAGACTCCACTCGCTTGAATCTGCGCACGGGCTTCACGGATAGATGGATAGAAGCGATAAATAAATGGCACGGTTGCAACTACGCCTGCTTCGAGGGCTAGGTTGGTTAGGTGCAGGGCTTCAGATTGCGAAATTGCGAGTGGCTTTTCACAGATCACGTGCTTGCCATTGCGAATCGCCAATTCAGCGAGCTCTGCATGGAAGACATTGGGTGTACAGATATGGACAACATCAATCGTGGGATCCGCCATTAGCGCTTCGGTTGTCATGGCGTGTGGGACGTTGCTGTTCTCTGCGGCGACTTTGGCCTCGTCAATCGTGACGGCAGAAACGGCGTGAACATTATTGCCAGATGCTCTAATGGCGCGGATGTGGACTTCACCAATAAAGCCCATCCCAATGACGCCAGCATTATGCTTGGCTCCAGTAGAGCTAGCTGTTGTGAAGTGAGAAAAAGTATGGGTACTCATGAAGACCGCTCCCCTGTCCATTCGTGACAAGAGGTCTTGCGCCCTTGAGTGTGGAACTTCTGCATAGGTATAACTTATGCTCAAATAAACATAAGTCAAGTCATTTATCACTAAACTTAAGATTTGTTATACAAATGTTATGAAGCTTTCTGCTATTCTTTGCCCCATCACGCTCAAAGTGGGGCTTGTAGGAGGGTTCGTTCATTGAATTTGCGATGCGCACAGGTGAAGTTGTGAGCGAGACTTCTATAGCTCACGACGAGGCCGAATCCCTCGCACGCGTAATTCAGGCGGTCCGGCGCAAGAAGGTGACCTCTCGTCCCGAGGTCGCCCGCATTACTGGATTTAGTAGGACCTTAGTTTCTAAATTTATCGACTCCACTATTGAGCTCAATTTATTGGAAGAGGGAACCCTAGGAGTTTCTACTGGTGGACGAGCTCCTCGAATGCTCAAATTTAACGCAGATGCAGGTGCGATTCTCATTGCTGAATTAGGCGCAAGCGGAATGAGCATCGCACTTTCAGATCTCAGTGGAAAGCTATCAGAGATTGTTGAAATAGAAGGAGATATTGGACAAGGTCCAGAAAAAGTACTTCTTAAGATTGAAAACGCTTTTGAAAAGATTATTGCAAAGACTGAGCAGGAAATCTGGGGAATTGGAATCGGACTTCCTGGCCCTGTTGAATTTGCAACAGGAGTTCCAATGTCGCCGCCGATTATGCCTGGCTGGGATCGATATCCAGTTCGCGAACGTTTCTCGAAAAAGTTTAACGCCCCAGTATGGGTTGATAATGATGTGAACTTGATGGCACTTGGGAAGGTTGCCAAGAATCAAGAGAAGAAATATAACGAATTAATCTATATCAAAATTGGTAGCGGTATCGGAGCTGGAATTCTTACTCATGGGCATTTGCATCGTGGAGCTCAAGGATGTGCAGGCGATATAGGGCACATCGCAGTTGCTGGCGAAACAAATGTCGTCTGTCGATGTGGAAACGTGGGCTGCCTAGAAGCGATGGCAGGTGGAATTGCAATTGCACGTGATGCCCTAATTGCAGCCGAAAAAGGTGAGAGTAAATATCTTAGCGACCGGTTAAAAACGAGTAAAAAAATTGAAGCCAGCGATGTAATTGCTGGGGCAAAGAGCGGCGATAAGTGGTGCGTAGATGCCATCAATGCAGCTGGCCAACAAGTTGGAAAAATTCTTGCCACGCTAGTTAACTTCCACAATCCCTCGCTTATTGTCGTAGGTGGAGGAATTAGCAACGCTGGAGACCCATTGCTTGCTTCTATACGCGAAACAGTTTTTAAACGTTCACTACCTCTCGCAACCAGAGATTTAGAGATCCGAATCGATGCAGATTCTGATTCCACAGGTCTCATCGGTGCTGCCGAAATGGTTATCTCAGAACTATTTTCAGCAACAATTCTTAAGCAGTGGGTACTCGATGGGATCCCGGAGCTTCCTATTAACTATCAAGATCTTCTCGAATACGAGGAGTAAAAAATGAAATCTCTCGTCGTAATTACCGGGGCAAGCTCTGGCATTGGTGCTGCAGCAGCTCGAACTTTTAGTGAAGCTGGCCATCCTCTACTTCTTGTTTCACGAAGGCTGGAGCGAATGGAAAGTCTAAAACTTCCAAAAACTCTTGCTAAATCAGTTGACGTGATGGACGAAGTTGCGTTTAGAGCCGCTGTAGATGAGGCTGAGGCTTTATTTGGACCAGTTGATCTTTTAATAAATAATGCCGGTTATATGAATTTAGAGCACAGCGCACAGCAGTCACCGGAGGAATGGCGAAAGCAATTTGAAGTTAATTGTATTGGTTTACTCAATTGCACCTCTGTAATATTTCCAGAGATGATTAAACGAAAGAATGGCACGATAATTAATATTGGTTCGACGGCTGGACGAAACATTTATGACAATCACACTGCCTATAACGGCACCAAGCATGCTGTACATGCGATGTCTGAAGGCTTGAGGCGTGAAGGATCTCCCCACAATGTTCGAGTTATTGTCGTTGCGCCCGGAATGGTTGATAGCGAATTAACAAGTGGTACTTCAAACCAACAAATTTTGACTGACCGGGAGGCATATCGCCAGAGTATCGGCGGAGCCTTAAGTGGTGAAGATATCTCACGAGCCATGCTCTTTGCGTATCAGCAGCCCCAAAATATGTGTATCTGGGAAATAGCAGTGGCACCAACCAGGCAACTTACATAGCCCGAGTGCAGTTGAACCATTTTTAGGGAGAGTCGTATCCCCGGTTCAAAGTTAATCGAGAAGAATTAACCTACAGATTCAGTAAGAATTGAAACGCGGTCGTTAGAGACAGATAAGAAGCCTCCGCGGACTTGGAACTCCTGTGTTGATCCATCCGTGCCTTTAATGCTGACACTTCCGTCGACTAGTA
>Ga0304728_1002556_pt1 | contig 11493 bp, 12 predicted proteins | sample C_130625_MF_Meta_FD_190476 | JGI IMG/M metagenome (GOLD analysis project Ga0304728, IMG submission 190476) | Freshwater microbial communities from Lake Croche, Canada to study carbon cycling - C_130625_MF_MetaG (v2) (version 2) | ecosystem: Environmental > Aquatic > Freshwater > Lake | place... | reverse complement strand
TTCCTTAGGAACCAACAGACCGAGGACGGATTCCAGGTTGTAAGGCACAAGACCCGTGACGCCGGAAGTTGAGTTGTTCAACGGGCTGGTCAGGGTGATGTTCTTCTGGATGTCAGAGACGTTTGCAAGAGCCGAGTTCACGGCGGCGAGGGCGTCACCGGAGATGGACTTGCTGATTTCGCTGGAGAACTCGCTGATGCGGTCGGCAACGGACGCCTTCTCGATGACACCACGCTTGGGGTCGAACGAGATTTCGCCACGAGCAGACTTCTCAAGGGTACGAGTGTGGACGGCGCTCAAGGCAGACTTGTAAGCCTCGAAGCGTTCGACGCGCTTTTCGGCAGGAAGTCCGCCGAACAGTTGGTCGATTGAAGGAGCGGCCATAGCCATGATGCTCCCCTTTCTGTGGGTAGTTGTTTTTGGGTGACCTAGAGAGTCTTGGCCTGATTCTCCAACGCAATAGCGGCGTCGAAGTAAGCAGAGCGCATCTCTGGATCGGTGACCTGCTGTGCCATGTAGCGACGGCGTTCAGCCTCCACTAACAGGGCGGTTGCTTGCGCAGACTTTTGGGTCTGTGCTTGCGTCTGGCGAAGCGCTGGCCCGCCAGGTATTGCCATCTCCTTGACCTCGTCGAGTTCAGCCTTGATGCCCTTGATGACATCCTCCTGACTCGCTATGAGTGCCTTGTAGGTAGCGATTTCTTCCGTGATGCCGAGGGCCTTCACGATTTCGAGACGGAGTTCCGTCTTGGTTTCTTCCGTAGCGTCGGCGCTGGAAGCAGACTTGATGAGGTCGGCGCTCACGCCGAGTCCAATGTAGGCCATGTTGTCATCATCCTTGTTCTCGTCCCATCCGGTGAATGGGGCTTCGGTTTCGTTTTCGCTGGCTTCTGAAGTCCACCAGTCGAGGTACATCTTGAGAGCACAGAGCAACTGCATAACGTCAGAGATTTCGTTCTCGTCTCCAGCCAGCATTTCGTCCAGTTCAGCCTTGATGAGAGCGATGAGACTGGCACGAACGGCGTTCAAGTCGGCAAGGTTGTGCTCCTTGTCATCCGCCTTCACGAGGTCGGGGTGAACTGCCTTGAACTCTTCGAGGGCGGCCTTGAGGTCAGCGACCGTCTTGGTCTTTTCGGGCTCGGTTGCCTTGAGTTCACGGTTCTCGTCAGCGTTGAGCGTCGAGAGGCTCTGCTGGGTGATGTTCTCGCTCTGGTCGGCAGGCTCTTCGCCGGTTCCGTTGCAGATTTCGCAGGTCGCAACATCGTCCTCGACGTTGGTCTTGTAGCCAGTACCCGAGCAGGCGTGGCACACCTGGACGGCGGTGTGAGGGGCTTCGCCAACGGTGGTGGGCGAGGACAGGGTCATCTCGGCTTCAGCGTTCATGTCGCTGGACTTTTCAATCTCGGTCACGGCAAGGCCCTTCACTAATTCTCCGCCAACGGATTTGGCGATTTCGATTACTGCGGACGGGTTGGCCGGACGATCTACGAGTGACAGTTCAACGATTTTTCCGCCGACAATTCTGCCACCAGGGGCTTTGTCATCCTTGACAATTCGAGCGCCCTTGATGCCGATTGAGAATCCGGTGTAGATGTCCTCTTCGACCATCTTGGCGGCTTGCTCGTCGACAATCTTGGCGGAGACTACGAAGCCGGTTCCAACCTGCTCCATCTCCATCGCCTTGCCGATGGCCTTGCTTTGGTGCATCTCACGGATGTTCCCGATTTCCATCCACGCCGGCATAGCCGACTTCAGCCATTCCGAGTCGCAGATTTGCTCGTCGAGGTCGAGGGTTTCGTCAGTAGCGATTCCCTTGACGTGCATGTAGCCATCGTCACCACGCTTGGCGGTGAGTCCTCCGAGATAGGTGTGGATAATGTGTTCAGACATTTGGTCTCCAATAATAGGCGATGACTATGCGCCACCGTAAGGGCATGGGGTTATTCGATAAAGAAGTTTGGGATAGTTCCGACAGCCGTGAAGCCCATTAGGAAATCCACGTTCGAGATAAAAGCCATTTCCGAGAAATTTCCCGTTGACTTTGACACCAAGAAACAACGATCATCAACTGAAGCAAAGTCAGAATCAAAACCAGCCAGATAACGCTTGTCACCAGCCATAATCATCCAGTAATCAGGATTTTCCCGACCCCAGTCAGCGACGTAGACATCGGGATTCTCCTCTTGGAGTTTTTTCCGAACTACGTCCTTCGCTTCTTGAAATGTTGTCATTTCTTTCCCTTGATGTAATCCAGGATTTTATCCGTAGGACGTAGGTGATCGACCCTAGCCCATTGAGGGCCTGACATCATCTTGAAGAATCTATCGTTTGCTTCCCATACTCGTCCAGGCTGGAAGTCAACAATTATGACTTTTCCGTCCTTGATAATCCAGTTCACAACGTGACCAGAACTCATCCCCTTGTAGCCGAATTGTAGGAAACCTCGAGCGCCTTCTGGATTTTCTCGCAAAAGTTCTTTCGTGAGGTTCTCTTCAATCTTTGCACCAGCCCGAAGTTTAGGACTCCATTGAGCACCCTTGCCAAGTTCGTCCTGCCACGTCTTAGTCAAGTAGTGATTCGACACTTGAGACAAGTCTCTCACATTTGCTTCGTTTGCTTCCGTGTAGATTCCACGCATGTTGAGTTCACCGTTTTGGACTACTCGAGCGCAGTTATGAGTCCAGTCCTTTTGACCAGTCTCGTAGTTAGGATTCACGTCCTTGATCCAGGACTGAACATCGTCAATCGAACGAGGAACACCCTGGCTGAAACCGTCTAACACGGGATTGTAGAGCGGATTGGCGGCATTGTCTACTAAAGACTGAGCCAACGCCGTCACGTCTGAAACTGACGGAGTGGACGGACTTGCACCCTCTTCTTCTGCCGAGATTTCGTCTGCGCTGACCGTGGACTGACCAACGATCGCACAACGACAGTTCGGGTGAAGCGGTGGGTACTCGTCCCCGAAGTCGTGGTTGCCTTCCATGTCGGCGCACTCGTCACAGGCTCCGTCATAGGCCAGCCACTCGAAGCCAGGTAGTCCGGCGTCCACCATCGAGTCGAGGCTCGAGGCGTTGTAAGCCCGTGACCCTTCGGTCTGAGCAATCATTTCGGCTCGGGCTGGGTCGTTCACGATGGCGTCGAGCGAGTCAGCGATGTCCGATGAGGGAAGCCCCTGGTCGATTCCGGCGGCAATCAGGTCACCGAGGCGAGCCATTGTCGTGTCGGTGATGCCCTTGATGGTCGCATTCGAGTTGTCGAGCAGGGACTTGAGCCCACCCCCAGCAACTTTGGCGGCGGCTTCGGGGTTGCCTGGCTTCCAGTTTGACCAGTCAATCCCACCGGCGAGGGCTTCTAGATCCGATGAGAGACCGGCGGCCTTGCTCGTCGTTTTCGGCTTGAGGGCAATCAGTCCGTTGTCGGCGTAGATTCCCTTGAGAACGGCCTGTAAGGGCGCTGAGTCGAAGCGAATGTTGTGCTGGACAGATTGCTTGGCGGTGACCTTTGCGGTGTCTTTCGAGCCCTGAGAGTGACCGGCTACTGCCTGAGCGACTGCCTCTTTGAGTCCACTCATTCCATCAGCGATGGCTTTGCGGACGAGGGGGGCGTAGTGAGCCGTGACGAGGTTCTGCTCGTGATGACCAGGCAAGTCAGTCATCTGGCGTTTAGTAAGCGAACGACCTTTTGGGGTATCGCTTATCTGCGCTTTCAGAGTCTCGGCCTCATCGGGCGTGTGGAACTGAAACACGAAGTCACGAGCACGGGGCTTGGAGACGAATCGCTTGTAGGCACGAGCCTCGGCGGACTTGGACTCTTCTAACGTTTCGGCTTCGACTTCGGGGACTTGCGGTTTCGCTTCTTCTTCGGCGAGTCCTTCGGGCTGTGCGCTCGTTTCGTCAAGGGGGTTCTCCTTTTGTCCGACCGTCTCACCGGCTCCGTCCGTGTCCAACATTCCCTTGAGGAACTGAATCGTGGAGCCAGCAACAATCATCGGTTCGTCGGCTTCGGGCATGTCGTAGAGGGGCATGCCAATCTCGCCACGAACGTCGTTCATGGTCAGTTGACCCGAGTAGAGGCTGGTCTGGAAGGCCTGTGCCTTTGCCTCGGCGTCCTTGCCGGATTCTTGGTCGTTGAGGACGAAGGTGATGTTGCGGTCTGTTCCGAGGTAGCGACGGCAGAGGGAGTTCACCATCTCAATGATGAAGTTCTCCATTGGCTTCTTGGACACCGTTTCGGCGTTGTCCGATTCGCCCTCTTGTGCGCCCTTGCCCCCACCCATGCCAGCACGAGCGATGACGCCCAACTGACTAGGGGAGACACCGAAGGCGGAACCGATGCGCTTGATGATGAACTCGTCGTAGTCGGACTTGTAATCGGCGGCGATGGACTTCATTTCGACGGGGTGGAAGCCCTCGGGCAACACCTTGACTCGGTGACGCTCCTGGCTAGAACCAGTCAGTTTGTCGTTCAGCACTCGCTCGAAAGCCGCCAACTTGAGGTGATCCAACTCTTGAGAGTTCGTTTCCATCCACGTCTTAGGAGTCGAGCCGGCTTGATACTCGTCTCTCATCCACGTCTGACGCTCGAGATACAAGGTTGCCGCAGGGATGCACTCTTCGACGGCTGAGAATCCGTAGGGGCTCCAAGTACGACGGTTCTTGACAAACACGCTCATCTGGTCAGTAAGAAACTGGTCGCCACGCCCAGGGCCGGTGTAGAACTCGCCGTCCGCTTCGGGGGACGAAGTGAACTCGCCACGGGGGAAGCCCCAGAGAATCTGCTGGTAGGCCGGTGCTGGTGGGTAGGGAATGTCACCACGGTTGTCGAGCAGAATCTTGATGGTCGGAGCGTCGATAACGTCGAAGCCGATTATCTTTTTCTTGAAGTTGTAGCGAGGGTAGACACAGACTTGGTCGAAGGCGAAGTGTTGCCAGAGGGCTTCGGTAATCCACTCCACCCAGCCACGGTCGTTGTGAACGTAGGGGTTCTCCCAGAACTGAGTGAGGCGCAGGATGTCCTCGCCGTATTTCTCACGGCCAATCTTGGAGGCCTTAGCGTGAGAGACGTTCTGCTCTTCCATGATGGTTGCAATAGCGTCATCTGAAACAGAGAACGACCAGCGTTGCTTGACGATTTCCGAGATGCGGATTTCGATGCAACGGTGAATGATGTCGCATTGTTCGGTCAGGGATTTGAGCACCTGGAACGGAACCTCGGTCTGGGTGAGGTTGAGGTTGACCGCAATCTGGTACTCGTACTTGCGAGGAATCGGTCGACCGGAATCGTCCAAGACGGGGTCGATGGGAGCCGGAAGCAACGGAGCGGCAGGCCCGAGCATAGATCCGAAGTCCTGACCCCAGCGTCGCATGGGGACTGATTCGCCCTGAACCTGAATAAGTCCTTGACCGCCCATGCCCGTGTAGGGGTTAGCGGCAGTCGAGTTGGCGTAGCCGGAGTTCGCCATAGGCGTTCCAGCGAGGCTCTTCTGGATCTCTTCTGCTACCGCTTTGACGATTTCTGCGGTCTTGTCCTTGCGACTGAATAGGGCCATGAGTCCTTCTACTTGATAGTGGGAAAGCCCGTAAGGGCTGAGGCGAATGGCGCAGGGCCGATTGCATTACGGAGATTCTCGTTGCACGAACGGCAGTTGGTGGCTTCCTCGGAGTTAGGCATTCCACATTTCGGGCAGGGTGGGGCGATGCTGGCGAAGTAGCGGTCGGCACTAGCGCCGGTGGCGATTTGGAGTTCGACGATTCCATGCACTAGGGCGTCGAGGCGGTCGGGGGATTCGCCGGAGTCGGGGAGCCAGCCGGTCATCTGGTCTTCCAGCGTGGTGAACGAACCAACGTGAGAGACACGGCCTTGCTCGTAGAGGGCGGCGATGGGCTCGGCTCGAAGGCGCTTGCCCTGACGAGCGGTGATTCCCTTGTAGGGGATGGTGGGGTTCACGGTGCGGAGGGTCTGCTCGACCATGTCCCCACCCTGGTTCTTTTCGGCCACGATGCGGTCGGCCTTCAGTTCTTCGTAGAGGGCCACGGCTCTTTTCGCCCAGCCCGAAGGGGTGTCACGACAAGAACGGTCAGCAAGAACGTAGGCCCTGCCATCGGTTCCCTTCCCGACTGCGATGATTCCCGTCTCGTCGGAGTGTTCCCCCGAGGTCACGGCTGGGTCGATAGCCACCACGATGCGAACCATCTCGGGCATTTCGGTCACTCGACAGGCTTCGATGAGGTCGTAGGTGAACAACGCCCCAGGGGTGTCGGTGAGCAGTTCCCCGTAGAGTTCCTGCCGACCAATGCGAGTTCCCTCGTAGCGGTTGCGGAGTTCTGCGAGGGCGGCTGGTGACAGGTTGGCCGCATTGTCGAAGGTGGAACCTCTCGTGACTACTACTGATCCATCTGTTCTGGATACGAACTCACGAATGAGTCGCACGGGTCGAGGTGTGGTCGTGATGACCACCTGCGGATTGCCGACTCTTAGAGCCGGTGCTAGTCCTTCAGTCCACGTCTCTTCATACCGCCAAGCGGCGAACTCGTCGAGCCAGGCTCCAGACAAGTTGAGGCCACGAACACGGTCGGGTTCCTCGGCGGAGAGCATGTGAATCTTGCTTTCATTCGCCAGGGTGATTTGACCGTTCGAGCGGTTGTAGAACTTGAGTTGCGCTGGGGAGAGCGCTTTGAGGATTCCCGAGGGGCCTTCAACGCAAGTGCGTCGGGCGTCGGTGAATGTCGGGGCTACGATGGCCCATTCGGTTTCGGGGGTTTTGAGGGCTTGCTCGCAGAGCCAACCAGCACCGAGGTAGGTCTTGCCGAAGCCACGGCCAGCGATGACCAGCCAGATTCGCCAGTCCGAGTCGGGTGGCAACTGCTGTGGTCGAGCGGTGGTGCGGTAGCGAGAGGTGTTGAGCATCTCAAGAAACTCGGCCTGCTTCTCGTCCCTTCGGGCGAGTTCGAGGTCACGCAGTCGCTTGAGGTCAGCGAGTCTCTGCGCCTTGAGTGTCTGCACCTTGTTCCCCTAGTTCGCTTTCCAGTCGGAGGATTTCGGACTGGATGTAGTCAAGCGTAATGACTTCGTGCTTCACCGGCGAGTCCAAGCCCAGAAGTTTGGCTCGGCGATCCATAATTGCCAGCACACGGTCAATGGCGAACAGGAAGCCCTTGTCCTCGGACTCCACTTTTTTCATGGCGAGTTCGAGCAGGTTGTCCAGGCGGTCGGTCTCTAGGCGGCGGTACTCATCTACGGCCTCGGCTGGGATGGCGGCGAGGGCTACTTGGACACGGTGGTAGGCGGCGGTCTTGGAGATTCCGAGTTCGTCGGCAATCTTCTGGTAGGTCATCCCTTTGGAGCGCAGACGCAACGCCATTGTTGCGTTTATCATGTCCTGCTCGGTGCGAACGTATCCGCCTTTGGAGTTTGTGCTCATGTTCTATTGCCTTGATGTTCGTGGAGTGGACACACGAAGCCCAATGTAGAGTCCTAGTATCGCACATTGGTTCATCCATTACAAGACCAACGGTTTCGGCTGGTTCAGCGCCCACTCGACTCGTGCCTCGATGATGAGGAAGTAGTCCTCGGTCATCTCGCATCCAATCCACTCAAAGCCTTCCAAGATGGCGGCAACTGCGGTGGAGCCCGAACCAAGAAATGGATCAAGGACTGTTCCGCTTGGGGGTGTCACCAACTTGACTAGGTATCGCATTAGGGCTAGTGGCTTGACGGTGGGGTGGAAGTTTTGTTTGGCTTCGTTGGTTCGGGGATTGTCTCCACCGACTCCATCATCTTTTTCTCGGTCACTCTCTCGGCGTTCCGGCAGCCCTTCCAGCCCAGCGTTTCGTTCTGACTTAGATGCCTTAGCGCAGTAAAAGAAACGGGCGGCGGAGCCACCGTTATCATCATGACCTCCAATGGCATCTGGTTGTCCACCATAATCACCGAAGGCGTTGGTTTGTTTTTTGCCGTTTGGATTCCGTTTGCCAGACTTAGCGGGTCCGGTCACCGGAAACCCCTCCAGCACTTCATCTGACCCGTCATGGATTACGTTGGCAGGCCAGCGACCGGTGTTGAGTTCAGCGATTTGGTGACCAGTCGTAAAGGCTCCCGAAGGTGACAGATGAGTGCTTTCGCCACTTCGAGTTGTGCCCCCTGCAATCCCCACCCGTGACCCGTCAATGTTCAGCGCACCCGTTCCGTGGGTCAGGACATTTTGAGCGACAGTCCCGATAAGGGGTTTGCGAGCGACCACGATTGGTTCGTGGGCTGGTTTGAGTGCTGTTCCCCAGCCTTGCCATTGTTGAGCCTCAAGGGTGGCAGGTGCGGTGAGTTCTTCGACTGGCGATGAAGCGGTATTGAAGGGAGCAACTCCGTTTGGCGTTCCTCTCTGTCTGCGTGTTCCCACCACTTCACGTTCTGCCCCAGCCTTCTTATCTATGGCCTTGCTCACGTCTAGCGATTTCGGGAAGCCCGAACCGTAGAGCCACATAATCTGGTCACGGATCTCAAAGCCGGAGTCCTCGATGGCTACGACCATGCGGTGATAAGTGCGAGAGCCGGAGAAGGCAAGTAGGTGTCCACCTGGCTTTAGTACCCGTAGGCACTCGGCCCAGAGGTCGGTTGAGTAGGCGATGCCGGAGTTGTCCCACGACTTACCCATGAAGCCGAGTTCGTAAGGTGGGTCGGTCACGATGGAGTCCACCGAGTTGTCTGGCAGGGTTTTCAGAGTGTCGAGGCAGTTGCCTTTGAGAAGCATGGAGCGATGCTACTCCGGTTCAGTTTCTAGGACGAGGAACGGCGCACGAACGGAGGCACAATGGGCTTCGCTGGCTCGTAGGGCTCGGGTCACGCTGGACTTGTCGATGGCGTCAACGAACAGGGCTCCGAGTGCGGTGGGGGCTCCGGTTCCGACTGCGCCGTAGTTGCGGCCTCGACGAGACAGGGTTTCAATGATGGCCCCCTGGCAGACTTCGTAGATTCGACCACGCTCAATGACGAGTAGTTCTACATCGTTGAGGTCGAGCCTGCGGATGGTGGTGGCGAAGGTTTTGAGGGATTGGCTTCTTTTGAGGCTTGCGATGGCTCGCTCGCCCTGTCCGAAGTCACCGGCAAAGCCGATGAGCATCGAACCTATCTTTGCGACCTTCGGGGTGGATGTCAGGGAATAGAGCCCATTGGCATCCCCAGCGTAGGAATCAGCGCCGATGTAGCCGTAGCCCGATTCGCTCACCAGCCCGACCACGCAGGTCATTGGTCGATTTCCCCACAGTAGCGGCAGGGCTCTTGATGGTTCTCACGCACGTTCCCACAAGTCGGGCAACAGATCGGTGGGTCATTTGTCACGGAGTCCGACCAAGAAATAAATAACGAACACGGCCAGCATCCATAGAGCCACCACGGTCACGAGGGGTCGGCTTCGTCAATGAGGTGCTGGATGAGGATGGAGATGTCGGGGGTGTTTTGCCAGCCACATTTTGAGCAGGGGCCATCGCTGACTAGGTGACCGCAGTTCTGAAAGCACGGTGCGGCTTCGGTGGCGTCCAGCACTTTGATTACGTCGCAGGGGTACAGTACGTTTTTCCCGAATGGGCCTGAATCGCACCAGTTGCAATACTTGCCTAGATCCAAGTGATGCTTCTCTCGCAGGGCTTGGCGTTCGTCGGGGGTCATAGTTTTTCTCCACACTTAGGGCAGTAATGCCAGGTTGTCCAATCAGTATCTATTTCGTGAGCGAAGTGGTCGCAGTCCTCTGGTGTCTCATCTATACCGTTTTCGGTATTGTTCTGCCGACCTTCATCGTGGGTCATCGGTTCCTCAACTTGAACGGTCTGGCCTTGTATTCCCTGACGATTCGCAGGTGACAGTCAGGACACCACAGGCTCTTGTAGGGGGTTTCCACGACTTTGCCGTCGAGGTTCGTCGTTCGCTCGACGTGCTTGCAGGGTTCCATTACTTGACCCACCAAGCGACGTAGATCTTCAAGAACGCAAAGGAGAACTCGACTGAGTGAGAGCCTCGACGGTTATGGGTACTTAGCCCCAGCCCGAAGTCTCGAACGTCCACCGCCACCCATCCGTCATAGCGGCGCTTCAAGTCCTTGCGTTGATAATCGAACTCGTAGACCCATTCCTTTTTCATCGTTTCTCCTTCAGCCATTTGATTAGGTTCCGAGTGTAGAGGGGAGCATAGAACACGCTTGCCACCATGAAGCCGTACTGGTGGCTCTTGATTGAATAGACGCCCCACAGAATGGTGTTGACCAGCAGGATGCCCCAGCCCCACCAGCGTTTGCGACCGACAATGGCCGCACCGAATAGTCCGATGCCCTCCAGAGTCCACGACCAGTATTGGCTCACCGAACGACTCGCAGGTCGGGCTTCCCGATGTACGCCTGGAGAGCGTGACTGAGAGCCGTAGCGTCATCCCACGTCAAGTAGTAGTGATCCGTTCCCTCGTTGTTTTTGATGCTGACCACCAGTTCCTTGATTCCGTCCTCAACATCGACGCTGACCTCAAACTCCTGCTCGAAGTCGACAAAGATGGTTCGTGTGTCGGTCACCTCGCACTCCTCTCTGATTGTGTTGACGTGAAGCGACTTGACTTCTCCCGTAAGAGTGGACAGGTACTTCTCTTTTTCGCAGTTTCCGCACAGCATTATGACTCCTTCCCAAGACGCAGGACACGATAGCCAGCCTTCGGAGCGACAAACTGAGCGTAGATGTCGGGGTGAGCGGCCTTGAAACTCTTTGAGTCGAACGCCTCGCCTGGCTTCGTGGACTTGTAGGTGTAGAGCACGTTCCCGTCATAGTCGACCACGGATTCGTTCTCAGCGATAGCCCGTTCAAGTTGGATGCGAAGCCCCTTGACGGTTTCCTCGGCGGCGTCAAGAATCTGCTTGGCTCGGCGGAACTCTGCCAGGGTGTCCAGCAGGAACTCGTCAGCGACCAACGTCGAGTCTTTCGATTCGGGGTAGACGGCCTTGAGGGTGTCAAAGTCGGACTCGTGACCTGTGACCTCGGGCTCGGTGAACATCTCAACCTTGTCCCAGAAGTCGGCCTCGGCGGTGTTCAGTTCTTCGATGGTCGATTCGGGGATGACCACCTCACGGATCTGCAAGCCTGACCCACCGACCAATGCGGCGAAGGTGACGTTGCGGATGCCGGTGACGGCTGAGTAGTGGACTCCCTGCCAGTAGTAGGAAGTTGGCACTCCGTTGTTTTCCCACTCCCTCGATGCTCGACCCACGATGCCGGTGGTCTTGATTTCGAGGATGGCGCTGATTCCGTTCGGAGCCTCGTAGGAGTTATGAACCGTCACTTCGCCTTCGGGGAACTCGTCAAAGGTGGCGTAATCCACAATGAAGAAGTCGCAGTTGGCAAGTTGCCAGGGGCGCTCGATGGACTGAAGCATCACGGGCCACGCCACGACACGCTTGTTGGTGGTCTTGGCGTAGCGCTTTGCGACGGACAGTTCGAGTTCGTTGCCCCACTCGGTTGCTTCGTTG
>Ga0304728_1002548_pt1 | contig 11513 bp, 12 predicted proteins | sample C_130625_MF_Meta_FD_190476 | JGI IMG/M metagenome (GOLD analysis project Ga0304728, IMG submission 190476) | Freshwater microbial communities from Lake Croche, Canada to study carbon cycling - C_130625_MF_MetaG (v2) (version 2) | ecosystem: Environmental > Aquatic > Freshwater > Lake | place... | reverse complement strand
CACCGAATTCTTGTTTAGTTATTCTACTTGCTATTTTTTCTAAACCTGCTTGTGCTGTAGGTTCTTTTAACCAACGAGCGACCCAGTACCATTGAAAAGCGTGTGAGTTATCAAAGACTTGATCATAATACTGAGCCAATTTAATTGCAGCTTGAGTATTTTTCTGTTTACCTGCTTGTGATAACGCAGTAACACCTTCAGCCGTTTCATTCTTTGTAGCATCAGGGAGTGCCAATAGTGCTACACCTAAATTAACACGCGCCTCAATATCTTTGTCAGCACAATTACGCCATATTTGTAAACTAACATTTTGCTGACTTTCACCTAAATATCCCGATGCAAATAAATTGCCTATAATTGTTTGATTGTGTGGGTTCAATAAAATTTTATTACCGGCTTGAAATACCGCAGCTACTTTTCTTATATGTTTTTTTGGTATTAATCGGCGTTCGGCTAGTTCTATTAATAACTCAAATGTGCCCCTTTCTCGGTTACGCACAGTTCTTGCTAGTAATATAGGTATAGCATGATCATAGTCGCCGGCACTTAGAAATTTTTGTGCCGTAGGCATACTAATATTGGCATTGGCTACATCAGCCATTATGTATTTTATAACATCTTCTGTAGTGGAGTCATCATCTATAGTTGGTGCTACAAACTTAGCAACACTCTTATCACTATCTACTCGGGCTAATGTTGGATTAGGCTCTGCACCAGCTATAGAGATAGACCATATTTTTACAGGGTTAGGTATATTTTTAAAATTTTGTAATCCGCGATCTACGAACCGTACATCAGTAATTTTGCCTTCTACTGCTTGATATACAGCATTGCTCATACTAATACCGCCATAATCGGCTTGGCTTTCAATACGGGCAGCAAGATTTACTGCATCACCCATGAGATTGGTATCTTGAACGACAACATCTCCTAGATTAAGTCCAACGCGGAAACGCATCTGAGGTTTACCGGCATTGCGTCTATTTCTTTCGTATAATGCTGTTTGACACGCAATGGAAAATTTCACTGCATTTACCGGACTAGCAAATTCAGCTAATATCGAATCTCCAGCACTATTGAATATTCTACCGCGATATTCTTCAATCATAGGATCAATTATGCTACGGCATTCGGCTAGTATTTGCAGCGTGCCTTCTTCGTCGGCACTCATCATACGGCTGTACCCAACAACATCGGTACAAAATATTGTGGTAAGTTTGCGTTCCATTTAGTGTCCTCTATCTATTTATTAATAGATATGCAAACAATAAATAGGTCACCTGATGAGCAAATTGATCTGCGCCAAACTCTCTCCAATATTTAGGATTACAATTATCTTTACAACCAAAACGAACTTTTAACCAATCTACATGGTAGTGTACTATTAAATCGATTAGTCCGCAAAATAATATCAATATCGGCGAAATGTTGATAAAAGGTATAAGGATTAATAATACTAACAGCGTACCTGCAACATGATCTAGTGTGTGACTAAAACCAACTGGATCCCAATAAATACCTTTCTTTATTGTTTGAGCGTAAGATTGTATCCAAAAATCAGCTATATAGTGCTTGATTTGTAGAGCCGCTAAGATTGTCAAAATTTCCATAATATTATTTATATATTATATCAAATTATTATAAGAAATAACTTAGTAGATAACTTCCAAAGGTAACCAATTAAATATTTAAGTAACTTCTCTAACAATAGGAGAAAAGTTTATGGTTAAAAAAATATTGGCATATGCCTTCGCGGCTTTTGCCATAACTGCAACTAATGCACAAACCTTAATTAACCAAGGCGGCTATGATTCTCGAACACTGGTAGATACCAACAGCACCAGTAACAGTACCAGCACTGTTAACACCAACAATAACAGTACCAGCAACAGCAACAATATCAGTACCAGCACGGTAAACAGCAATAGCGTTAATACAAATAACAATGTTCAAAGCGGCACTGTGACCAACAACAATGTCAACAGTGGCACGGTTACCTATAATAATAACAATAACAACGTAAACAGCGGAACTGTAACTTATAATAACAATAATGTTCAAAGTGGAACAGTAACCAACAATAACAACAATGTTAATAGCAGTACGTCAGTTAGTACCAATAATAACGTTCAGAGTGGTGCAGTAACCTACAACAATAACAATGTCAACACTGGTGATATGACTAACCGCAATATCAGTACTAGTACCAGTGTCAATACCAATAACAATGTCAACACTGGTGATATGACTAACCGCAATATCAGTACCAGTACCAGTGTCAATACCAACAATAACATCAATAGTGGTACAATGACTAACAATAACAACAATGTTAGCACCAGTACCAATAACAATGTCAATACCAACAATAATATCAATAGTGGTACAATGACATACAATAACAATAATGCTAGTACCAGTACTAATACCAATAAAAATATTAATATCAACAGTGGTACAATGACTAACAACAATAACAATGTTAGCACCAGTACCAATACCAACTTTAATTATGGTACAATGACTAATAATAACAATAATGTCAGTACCAGTACCAGTGTCAATACCAATAATAATATTAATTCAGGTACAATGACATACAATAATAATAATGCCAGTACTAGCACCAGTACTAATACCAATAAAAATGTTAACGTCAATACCGGCACAATGACTTATAATAACAATAACAACAGTAATAGTACAAATAAAAATATCAACACCAGTACTAGTACCAGTACAAATAAAAACGTTAATACCAGTACTAATTATAATTATGGTACCATGACCAACAACAATAACAATGTCAATACCAGCACCAGTACTAATACCAATAAAAATGTTAATGTCAATACTGGCACAATGACCTATAACAATAACAATGCTAGCACCAGCAGCAATGTTAATACCAACAATAACATTACCAGTGGCAGTATGACTAATCGTAATATCAACGCCAGTACTAGCACAAGCTCAAATAACAATGTCAATACCAATAATAACATTAACACTGGCACAATGACTAACAACAATAATAATGTCAACACTAGTGTAAGTGCAAGTACCAGCAATAATACAAATAACAGTAACAATGTTAATCAAAATGTACAAACTGGTGATATGACTAACCGCAATATCAACTCATCAGAAATAACACAGCGAGTCATACAACCACCGCCCACAGCCATTGCTCCAACAATGATGAGTGGTGGTAATGCTGACCTATGTACTACGGGTGTAAGTGGTGCTGTACAAACACAAATCTTTGGTGTCAGCAGCGGATCCACTATCAGAGATGTCAATTGTGAACGCTTAAAACTAGCTAAAACACTTTACGACATGGGAATGAAAGTGGCTGCTGTGGCTACCATGTGTCAAGACCGCAGAGTATTTGATGCCATGTGGAGTGCAGGTACACCTTGCCCATATGAAGGCAAGATTGGTGATGCAGCACGAGCAGCTTGGGAAGCTAATCCTGAAAAAATGCCAGTGGCAGTAGAGGTAAAAGAAGATGACAGCCTTAAGAAAATTGGTCTTGGTAGTTTGTTGGGCATGTTTGCTTTCAAGCTATTCGGCTTCCACTAATAGTCAGACCCCAGACCCCACTACCGGTAATCTAGTTAATTTTACCGGTACACCTACGGCCACAACTGGCAACTGGGTCAATGGTGTCTATGTCAATCAACTATGCTTTCATGCTGGCGATCCAGGTAATTGCGGACCTTATCCAAGTGTTCAGCGAACTGGTAATATTAACTTTAGTTATGGAGGAGTTAATCTATATCAAGTAGTCAACATACAGCAAGCCTTAAAAGCAGCAGGTAATAATCTACAGCTCACTGGATTTAACTTTGGGTTTGCTGCAAAAAATGGTAATGGGTGGGACGACGGTAGACAAGACTATTTGAATGCCTATGTGACATTTTACAGACCCGACGGTGGTGTGGCCGCCGTATATGGTTATGGTCAATATACTAATAGACTGTATAATTGGACTAATTTTAATTTTAGTGAAACATTTGCCAATCCCAGTCTAGCAACAAGTTATAGAGCGGCACAGTATGGATTTATTGGCAGAGACAATAACTATTGGGCAGGTAATTATGGTCCAGAAATCACCAATGTCAGTTTCAATTTAAAATATCGTGTTGATCCTTGTGCTACAGATCCTACAAGTAGTCCAGCATGTCCTGGTTATGCCGCAGCAATGAGTGCTAAAACTCCAACTGCCGTTTCTACTATGGATACCATTGCTGCTTCCTCTCCTGCAATAGCAACTGTTTCTATTGCACCAATAGCATCAACACAAACAAAAACAAACACTTCACCACCTGTTGTTGCTAGTACCCAATCTAAATCAGTAGCATTGGCACTGAGCATAATCGCTAAAAATCAGCAACAAACACAGGCATTAGAAACCAGTGTAGCACAAGCGGCCATAGCAGAAGCAGCAAGTGCAGCATCCCAAGCTCAACAACAGGCTGTGTCTGTTGCCGCTGGGTTGACAGCAGCCAGTCAATCATTGGCTAATTCTACAGCAGCCAACACCACAACCAGTAACAGCAATAAATCTACTACTAATGCAACACCTGTATCTATGGCGTCTACTGCGGTATCAAAAAATACAGTATCTACCGCAGCCACTACTACTGCACCAACGGAATCTTTTACCAACTCAGTTACTGATACAGTTACCATAAGACCTGCTGCCCCTGTAATAACCAGTAGTGTAAACACTGCTAACACATTACCTATTACAAGAAATACAACAGCTACAACAAACACTAGTTTAACCACTGCTAACACATTACCTATTATAAAAAATACAACAGCCACAACAACCAGTGATACTGTTGTTACTGGTATTGAGATGGTTGTACCAAAGTCCACAGTATCTGCAATTTCCGCCAATGTAACCACTAATACCGCTCCTGCACCAAAAAATCCTACGCCTACTACAGTCAACATTACATCCGCAAACAATACCACAGAAGTTAGTCAAAGTACAACCTCAATATCACAGACCTACAGCGTTAAAACACAAAATCAAAGTTCAACTCCCACAATACAAACTGCGGTAGCTTCCACACTACCGTCCCAACCACCTGTTAACAAAACCACAGTAGCTCAAACAGTGATTGCTGCACCTGCGTCTACTGCTGTTAATCAAAACAATTGGACTTTTTCACAGTCAACTGCTGACACACAACAAACCACTATGACGACTGCCTACATCCAACCACAGAACACCATGTTCTATGCTATGGCAGCAGCACCTGTTGTACAACAGCAACAGGCCACCGCACAGCAGATGAGTTTCGCTAGGCAAACAGAAATAGAACAAGTTAGCAGTACAGCAGGATTTGTGACTAATCGCACAGACCCACTTAATGAAGTAGTTGAAACAAAACCGATTGTAACTACAAATTCTACTACGGAGTCAAATCAAAAAGTAAAAACTGATGTCGCAGCAAATGAACTAGCAGGTAATGTAGATATTAATAAAATGGCTACTACTCCAGTTGGTTACAGCAATTATACTAATTTAGTACTCAAAGATGGCAAAATGTATGAGCCAAAAGAAATCTATAAGAATCAAACCACAGTTGATAATGCTAGGGCACTAAGACAGTTATCAACAGACCGACTACATCAGCAGATGATAGAGCAACAGTATAGGAGATAACATGACTGAAGAAATTAAAGATGTCAATGCCAAAATTGACGAAGCCGAAGCAGCAGTAAAAAAGTATGCCAGCAAAGACACTGTAATCAGTATTGGTGGTTATGAATTTACTCCAGCTAAACTCATGGTAGCATTCACACTGGCTAGTTCAATACTGGGTGGACTATACGGCTGCTTTGAGGTATACAAAGACTATCAAAGCATGAAGAAAAAGATCACCGAATACACTGCTCCTGATCTGTCAGGCTTTGACAAGCGTTTAGCAGTTATTGAAGAAAATTCAGGCAAAACCAGCGACTACACACGCGATATTAAGAATGATTTAAAAAATGATATCCGTCGCAATGAAACGGTTACTGAACAGGTAGAGCGCAGTGTCAAACAGGCACAGCGTGAAACTGAAAGTGAAATGCGTGATATGCGAAAGGCAGTGCGTGAAGATTTGGAACGGGCCCGCAGTGAAGCCGCTACTATACGCAAAGACATGGAACAAACTCGTAAAGAGATCAACTCAGAGTTTACTACTGCCCGCAGAGAGATCAATCGTGAAGTAGAAACACTAAAGCGTGAAGTTGACAGCAAAATACAAAAAGCTATTGACAATCCACTAGCAGGAAAATAATTTAAATTCTGATAAATATTACTAGAGGAAACTATGAACATGCAGGAAAAAGTTGACCAAGCACATGCCAAAAGCCAACTAATTGAAAAGATTAGTTTTGCACTATTACCGTTGTTATTTTCCTGCGTAGTGTACCTAATGAGCGCACTACAAAATCTCAGCCATGATGTTACTATATTGAATGGTAAGATTTCTCTAGTAGTTACTAGTGATAATAAACAAGCAACCAACTCAGGTGCAGAGTTAGCTAGAGAGAAACTAAGACAAGACTTAGAGAAAGAGATTCAAAAGAACCGTGACATGATTGCAGAGAATCGACAGCATATCGCCGTCATTGAAGATAGAATGAATATGCCCAATAAAATCAAATCAACTGCTAAAGATTAATCTTCGTAGTCTTGACGCAGATCAGGGTCAATCAGTTGGCCCCGCAATAAGTATACCCAACTGTTACGATAAATTACGACATCATGGAACGGATCAGTAATGATCTTAATACACCATGTTATAGCAGTACGGCGGCTTTCGATAGCAGTAAGTTGAATCATTCTAAACACAACACCGGCTACCCCCAACCATAACCATCCCCAACCAATACGATTGAACAGTGTGTCTGGGCTGGCATCGGGCATGATAAAGTTAAACAGTTCGGCATCAAAATAAGCCAATATGGGCACCAGTGCCCAGCAAGTTAGTAATACTCGTTTGCGTTTGAGATTAAACCCCACTTTGATTTTTTCTTTGTACTCAAAGGTAGCCTTATTGTACTCATCATACCCATCAGGTTCAAAAAAGAAATGCCCAATTTGGCGTGTGGTCATGGCCACAAACCAAGCAATATAAGAACTGATTACAGGGTTAATGAACAAGTACACATATGCTACCAAAAAACTAGTAGCCGAAATCAAATGTAAAAATTGGTTGATTCTACTGTGATGATAGTATCTGTGGTCGTCCCAACGTTGGATGCGTAGTGTTTCCCTAATAGAAGGCAAAGTAATTTCAGACATATATGTAAACCTCTTGTAATATTTATACATAATATTTGGGCAAAAATTATATTGACATATTGTTTTGATAAATATATACTTAAAACATTCTTTAATAAAGGAGAACTCATGAAGAAAATCGTTACTATCGCTGCTCTACTGACAGCAACAACTTTGGCTAGCGCAGCAAGCGTGACTATTGAAGGTCAAAATCAACAAGGCAATCATGGTGCTCGTGATAGCACAAATTACGCACTCAGCGTAAAAGAGTCAATCAACAAAACTTTTGCAGTTGATGCTGGCTTTACTGCATATCAGCAAGAAACTACTAAAGCACTGAGCAACCGTATTGAAGCTGGTGTTACTGGCACACTACCAGTTGGGCCAGTTAATCTTTATACTCGTGCCGCTGTAGGCGAGAAGTTTACCAATGGTGCCAATTTTGGTTACTACAGTGTTGAACCAGGTGTAGTATACAACTTTACCGACAAACTAAGTGGCAAAGTTGGGTATCGTTTTCGCAACGGCTTTGGTGAAAACGGTAATCTAGATACTACCCATACTGCTCGCGTTGGTGCTAGTTATGCATTGACCAAACAAGACACTGTAGGTGTTCGCTACGATCAAGTTCGTGGTGATAGTTTCAACCACAGCTTTAACTTTGCATATACTCGTTCATTCTGATTACGGGAGTTTTAAAATAAAATAGGGCCTTAAGGCCCTATTTTATTAAATATTATATTAATAATTTAGGATGGTTGAATTAACCATCTTGGATTTCTACTAATTGCTTCTAAAAAAATATCTGTATTAAGTTTCCAAAAAGTTTGCATATGGCCTCTATAATTTTGTTCAATTGTTTTTTCCAAAAAACCTATTTTAGTCATTAACGGTGCCCAAGTATGGTGCGCCCTTCTCTGTGATCCTTCTTTACTATTATTTGTGGTAACATACAAATCTTTATCTAATCCCGCCCATTCGATACATGCAATCATTAAAAACTGTAGTGTGGGGTGTTGAAGAGTATCTAAAAATTCTTTTTTCGATATTAACCCTTTATTAATATTAAAATTTGTAAAAAAACATGTTCTTGCACATATTCTATATGCATTCGGGCCCATTATATCTAAGGAATGGGATCCCATTGAACCGCAAGGAGTTTGATTTTCGTATAATATCCAAACTTTCCAAGCTCGTTCATGTTTAAAACAATCAATCATTTTTGCTTGGCTAGAGTTATTTATATATCCTCTGTTAGCCGCTTCTTTATAGAAACTAGATAAATCTAAGTCATAATTGAATTCTACTAGTTTAAAGTTGGTTTGTATCTTCATAATATTTCATCAGTATATTATAACTTTGTTTACCGGTCAATGTTCCATTGGTATTGCATATATTGCACGGCATGGTATTTCGGTTATAGTTTGCAAGTTTTACTCTAATGTCTTTTAATCTATCACATAACCACAAATCTTTAATATGCGTTTCTAATAATGATCCTATTATGTATTTTCTTGACCAATCATTAGAGCATAACAATAAATCGCCATTATAGTCAATCATAGCACGACTAAAAGGTAGATAACATTGTTGTTTTAACGGTCGTTGTATAACCCCCGTAATAACATTATTTATAGTACCGCCTCTATTGTTTAGTATAAGATTATAACTAGAATCATGATTTTTCCAATGCGGCCTAAAAATATATTTGTCTTTTTTTATGTTTTTAAACATGTCAGTAAAATATTCTAATTGTTCAGGACCGTCATATAAGTTAACATATAATATATCTATTCCTGCGCTATATAATTCATTAATGATTTCTACTCCTAGATGATCTCCATTGGTATTAGCATCAATGATAGAGTTAGGTAAGTTCTTCTTAACGGTTTTAATTATATTAATAAAATTTTTTGCTAATAACGGTTCACCAAATCCACTCAATGATATTCTGCCTATATAGTTGATACTATTTAAATCTTTAGTAATATTATCAACTGTATTAACAGTCATATGTAAATTTTTATTGGGGTAAACAGTCGAATCGATTCTAGGGCAGAATTCACAAGTCCTATTGCATAACTCGGTAATATTAAACTGCACCGACACTAAACTAGCCAATGGATCATTTATACTAGACTTGCTATAAATTATAGATTCTTGTTTAATTCGGTAGTTTAAGAATTCGTTTTTGTCCATTATTTGATAATATCATTATATAAATTTATATGAAACAGCGCCATTCTATAAATCCCTTGACTAACTTCTTTAACCTGAGTAGTATCGTGATTTATCATTGAATTTTTTCTAAGCAATACAAAGTTACCTTCGCTAGTGATACAATCATAAGTAGATTCTATTTTATTTTTTGTCAGTTTCATTCTAGCTATATGTTCGGGAATCATCTTTATTAGATTTGGTACTAATGAAACAGAGGCTCCAGTTATTGCCGAACTAGGACGATTTAGTTGGAGACGATTAATAAATTCTTTATTACTAGAAATGCAAAATCCAAATCTCAATCCGGGCATTGCAATTGACTTACTAAATGTTTTAAGTATAATTAAATTAGAATATTCTTGATAAAAATCTATCATACTATGATTACTGAAATCCATATAGGCTTCGTCACAAATGACAAACTTGTAATAAGGTAGTAACTCAATTATCTGTTCTTTTTTTAAAACAGTGCCGTTAATTCCATTGGGATTCGCAATATATAAGGTATCAGTTTTTCCTTGTTTTAATTCATCATATGGTATATTGGAAAAATTTTTATAAGAAATAATATTATACGGTATATTGTTTAGGTTTAGGTATATTTTAGGCATAGGCCATGTTGGCTCTACTATAGTTATTGATCCTAGTTTCCCGTGTAACAGCATTCTGGGAAACAATTCACCTATTCCAAATCCTATTGCCATGTGTTCTATTTTTACATTGTAGTAACTACATACTGCACAATAAACTGAAAAGGCATCCGAGTACTGCCTCATCGAATCAGTGCCTGTCAATAAATTAATTTCAGGATCTATACAAATATTATTTGACAGATTATATTTAATTACATTAGTTGAAGAAAGTGTCCAATCGGGTCTCATTGAATTATTTATCAAGAGCTATATTAAGATATAAATATGTCATGTTTAATGTATATGTCGGGTATGATTCAAGATTAGATGATGTATATAATGTGTGTAGATTTTCTATTTTGAAAAATAGTGATAATGTAAATGTAATACCCATTAAACAGAATCCATTACGAGAACAAAAAATTTATAATAGGGAAATGGATAGTGAAGGAACAACTGAGTTTACACTAACCAGATTTTTAGTGCCCTTAATGAATAATTATACAGGGTGGTCATTATTTTGTGATTGTGATTTTTTATGGACAGTTAATATTAATGAAGTATTCGAATTACGAGATGAAAAATATTCGGTTATGGCTGTTAAGCATGATTATCAACCTAAAAATAAAATTAAAATGCAAGGTCAGAGACAGCATATTTACCCCAAAAAAAATTGGAGTAGCTTAATGTTATTCAATAATAGCAAATGTAAAATATTAACTAGCGAATTAATTGATACTGCAAATACGTCGTATTTACATCAATTCGAATGGGTAGAAGAAAATAATATCGGAAGTCTGCCAACTGAGTATAATTTTTTGGTTGGTTATAATTCAGGATCTTTTAAAGCATTACATTATACCGACGGCGGACCATGGTATAAACAATACGAAAATTGCGACTACAGCGAATTATGGAAGAAAGAATATGAACTTTATCGGCAGCGATTGTGAATTTAATAATAAACTAAAAAATAGTATTAACATAGACTCTTCGTACACTGTTATAAGTTTTGTATCAGGAAGTGAAGATTATACGACAAAATATACAAATAATATCATTCTCGTATTACCCATTAATAATGAAGAAGATTATTACAATTGTGTACAGATAGCATATACTAAAATGCTTAATAGCGGATTTAGAACTTTAGATACATGCACAAGTATATTTGTTTATATGTCTGATTATGTAGATCCCATACAAGTTGCAGATGCTATTAATAATTTTGATAAAACCAGTTTAGTTGATAATTTTTGGATATATCCTAAGATAGATAACTTAGTATTAAGAGACAATACTGTGGCCAACTTACCGTGGCAAAAAGCTATCAAATAAATGAGTAATTCTTCTTTTGGGGTTGT
>Ga0304728_1002541_pt1 | contig 11533 bp, 20 predicted proteins | sample C_130625_MF_Meta_FD_190476 | JGI IMG/M metagenome (GOLD analysis project Ga0304728, IMG submission 190476) | Freshwater microbial communities from Lake Croche, Canada to study carbon cycling - C_130625_MF_MetaG (v2) (version 2) | ecosystem: Environmental > Aquatic > Freshwater > Lake | place... | reverse complement strand
CTGAGACCGCCGACTTCGCTGAGACCGCCGACTTCGCTGAGACCGCCGACTTCGCTGAGACCGCCGACTTCGCTGAGACCGCCGACTTCGCTGAACGTGTCCGTGTCAAGAAGATCGAGGTCCGGAGCCTCATGGCCGGAGAGTGGCAGCGTTTCAAGGCCGAGGGCGACCTTGACGGACTCGTCAAAGCGCTGACTGGCGCGTGGCAGCCGCTCCTGGACGAGTACGTCGGGTTGTACACAGAGTGCAATCCGACGGTGTCTAGGGAAGAGGTGCGCGAGCGCTGCATGCAGTTTTTCGCTAATTGCACTGCATATTAAACGGAATAAATCGTCTGTTTTTATTGCGATTCGTACGTTTATTACACACGAAACCTAGCTGTGGTACACGCGCTGGACCTTGGTCACGTGCGTGCGGCAGACCGGGCACGGGCTCCCGACGAGCTTGCCGCTGCAGGGCGGACACGCGATCACGTGCCCGCACGGCTGCAGTACGTCGTCGCCGGCGTTCGGCTCGAAGCACACGACACACTTGGTCTCACGTACGAACGCGCTTTCGAGTGACTCGCGCCTCTTCTCGCTCGCCGTGTGTTCCGCCGCGGCGTCGATGACCGCCTGGCGGCTGGAGGCCACCAGCCTCGGGTGTTTGACGAGGTAGGTGCTGCGGGCCCCAATCGCTTTCGCGAGCTTGCGCTCCTCCTCCTTCAGGGTCGCCTTTGTCCTCGCGATGTTGCGCTGCGCGCGGCGGATGCGGGCCATGGTCTCCAAGTGCTCATCCATGCAGGTGCTCTGCACGGCGCGGTGGCGGCGCTCGAGCTCGTCCAGTTTGCGCTTGCCGTCGACGCTCTCCGCTGTGGCGGCGTGCAGCGCCGCGACCTGCTCGAGGCGCCGCTGCACCGCCGTCACGCGCACGAGGTGGACGCGCGCGGTGGTGGGCGCCTGGTTGAGCTCGGGTGTTTCCGCCTGGTCGAGCGCGAGGCGGCGCGCAGACATTTTCTCGTGGCGGGGGAAGCGGAGGCGGACGTCCAACGGGTCGACTTTGAGGTACTCAACGTAGCGCTTGAGCGCATCCGCAATGGTCTCGTTGGCAGACGCGGCAATGCCCGCGACTTTGTCCAGGTCGTCGACCCACACAAACTCGACGCGAGTGAAAGCGTTGCGTCTGCACAAGTTGAGGTTAAGGTACTTTCCGATGTGCGCAACTGCCGGCACGGCTTCCGTGTAAGAACGGTGGAGTTCGAATATGTTGTCGGCAAAATCCAGGCGCGAAAGGGCGCACCATTCCCTCAGAGCATCGCGCAGACGCAAGCGCGAGTTGGTCGCGTACTTTACCTCGATGGGGCTCTTGGTCGTTATTCCGGAGTCATGACAGAAGGACCACACGATAACTTTGCAGGTTAGATCAGACATCGAATGCAGATCAGCGGGATGAAGTGTGCTTAAATATGCGCGCGGGCGAATTTTGACGGTTGCGTGTGCGAGATGTGCACCCACGGGTTTTTAAAAGGCTACCCCAGCATACTCGAGCGAGTGAGGCTAGGCTGCAAGATGCAGACAGTGTTCACGAAAGCCTACGTGCACTAAGTACGAAATGGAATACGCCTTCGTTTATTGAATCAACGTTTATGCACGCAACCTAAACGTCCGCATAGTCCGCAAACATCGTGTGTCCATAGTCCGCCTGCACTGTCATGAACATGCGGTCGAGGTCGGCGCTCATGTCGTGCTGGATCTCGTACAGCGCGACGCGCGCACGCTTCGTGCGCCGCCCGACCGGCGTGGCGTACGCCTTGGGCAGCGAGGTTGCAATCGAGTGCACGGTGGCCGCGGTGCCGGCAGGAGTGGCGCGCAACATGCTGAGGTTGAGCAAGAGCCTGCAGGCGCGGACGCGTCCGTCGGCGCGCATGTGCACTTCGGAGGTCGAAGCGATCTCCATGCACTGGTTGTTCTTCCAGAGGCAGTGGGTCTGCGTCGCGGCGCAGTGCGGGCCGGTGACGACGGCCCGCTGGATCGTAGCCCATGCGCTGCTCAGGAAGCGCACGCGGAGCCAGAAGAGAGCGTCGCGGAGGGTCTTGTGGATCTCCTCTGGCTTGCACGCGCGGCGGAGGCTCTTGGACACGCAGAGGACGAGGCAGGACGGGGCCTGGACCCGCCAGAAGCTGCCGCCGGCGGAGGTGGTGCGCGAGACCTCGACGGCGCAGGCGACGCCGACAAGCTTTTCGACGAGCTCGTGCGGCAGCGTGTCCATGTTCGCTGATTTGGTCAGTTCTGTTTTGCAGAGTCTTGTTTCTCCAGGATTATATAGGCCGATGTTCGCGGCGCTTCGGCGAGATTTGAAGAGACGCTCGCGAACTTAGGCGGAAATTGTATATAAGAGAGCCCGCCTCGGTGCATCTCGCGCAGTTGTCGACGAGATGAGCACCAAGCAAGACCTGCACTTTACTGGCCTCCAGGCCTTCGAGGAGTATGTCTTCGCGGACAAGTTTCTCATGGGTAACCCGCGCCTGGTGGAAGGCGGCGCAATCATCTTGCGTCCGCTCACGCTCCTCAAGCTCGGCCGGATTCTCATGAGCTTGAACACACGGCTGCGCGCCGCAGTGCTCGCGCTGTATGAGAGGACGGACCCGCAGGTGCATCTGCAGTCGATTTTCCAGAATGCGCACGAGCTCGTGAGCGCATGGATGTCCAGGTTCATTGCCCAGGGCGTGTTTGGCGGCCCGCGGGCCATGCTGAGGCTGTGTGTGCCATGCGTCGACGAAAATCCGGTGTGGGTGAAAATATCGCTGAGGCAGTTTGAGGATGAGGACGGGACTGCAAAGCGACTGTACTTCATTTACGAGTTCTTGCTCGGTGCCACTGCATCGGCGTTCGAGGTGGTTTACACTCCGGACCCGGATCGCGAAGGATGGGTGCTCCCGCTTGCGCCTGGGCTTACAGACAGCATGGTGAAAGGCATGCTCGAGGACCTCGCCTCTGTCGAAGACGGCGAGATGCTCAGGATTATCTGGAGCAGCGTGCAGCACGAAAAGAGGCTGGCGCGGGATCGCGAGCAGAAGTTCCGAGACGCAGTGTATGTTCGGTCGCACCCTGAGCTTTTCGCAAGGCTTCCGAGGCTCGCGGGACAAGAGCGGGTTCGTTTTGTGGAGATCGAGCGTGGAAGCGCGCTGTACGACAGCATTTATTAATAGCATCAGCATCTAATAAAGAGCATCTACTATGGCATCGTGCGCATTTTCCCGTTTATGATGACTGTTGGTCCGATGTTGGACGTGTAGGTTCTTCCGTCCTCTCCCATCGCGTACAGCTTGCCTGTGCTGGTTTTGAACACCAGTTTGTTTTTACCGGCCTTTTGCGTGAATTTGGGTGTGGCGGGCTCAGTCTTGTCCATCGTTGATCGTGTAATCCGATGCCAGGACAATGGATGTCTTAAATACTAACACGGAGACACGAGCTTGGAGGGCAGGGATGAGTTTTATTAGATTCAAACATTAGACATGCAAGCGGACAGGCAATCCCAGCATCACATGGAGCGTCGCATGCTCCAGATGACTAAGCGCGGCCAGCTCGGCCTCATACACCCGCATGCGATCACAATAGTCCTCCATCACGCTCACGACGCAAGGACGCACTTCGGGGGTGGCGTGCTGCAGCACGACAATGGCGTCGTACTCCCGGTCGAAAGCCCGACACTTGTCTGCAAGCGCGGAGATCTTGGTCATGTCGAGCGTGGCAGTGTCCATCGTGAATCCGATGTCAGGAGAATGGACCACTTAATAGTAAACAGCCTCTTTGTTCGCGAGTGCGCGAAGCGCGAACCAAATCTAAAAATAGACGCAAATCTAAAAATAGACGCAAATCTAAAAATAGAGCACACACGGCCACTCCACCTCGCCAAAGTCCGTGTCGTACAGCGCGCCCCTGACTCGATCTACAAGCAACTTCTCCACTGATATCGCGCCGGGCGCACTCTGTGCACGGCCAACATGCATGGAAACACGCAACGACACCTCTTCCACAAACTGCACACTCGCCTTTGTCGCCCTCACTGCCTTCATCGCCTTCATTCAACAACGAACGCGACACTTAAATACCATCCGACTGTATCTGCTGCAGCAGCACCTGCACCTTGAGCCGCACCAGCGCGAGGTCCAGCCGCAGCAGCACGCGCGTGTGCTCGTGCAGACTCAGCTCGCTCGGCGTGAACTCTGCGCGGCGCGGCCGCGAGAGTGCGTTGCGCGGTCGCGTGCTCCACAGCCGCTCCACCGTCGCCCGCAGCCCCGCGAACTGCGTCAGCCGCTCTGGACACACGAACCCTTTACGCCCCATGCTCGCCGCGATCTCGCGCATCTCCGTGTGTAGCTCCTGCGTCTCGTGCGGCGGGAACGTCTCGTCACAGAACCACGCGAGCTCGCGCATCGCCGTCTCGATATCGCGCGCAAGGTCCGCGTGCAGCGGCAGGCACTTCACTTTCTCAAAAAGCGCAGAAAAGTTGCGCGTCGCCGCGGCCTCGACGCCCGCCATCTCTGCCATCTCCGCCATCCGCGCGCCACCGAGTGCGTTTATATGCGCGGTCTAAAAACACAAAAACAGCAACACGCTAGAGACTCGTGCTCCGAACCAACTAAAAACACAAAAACAGCAACACGCTAGAGACTCGTGCTCCGAACCAACTAAAAACACAAAAACAGCAACACGCTAGAGACTCGTGCTCCGAACCAAGCCCAGAAGCGTCGCCACCGCGCGCGCGTGGATGACCTGCGTGACCTCCACGATGTCGTACTGGTGTCCGCCGGCCTCGAAGCTCAGCCGGAAGCCGGTCACGTGGTCCTTCGCATGCATAACCTCGCGCGTGAGGCTCAGCACCGCCGACGCGTGCGCCTCTGTCTCGCACGCCCTCGCGTCGACGACACCTGCCTGCCCCGCGGTCGTCAGCAGCACGCTCAGGGCCCCCAGCTCCACCAGCACGCGCGCCTCGACCGAGTCGCGGTCAAAGTGCTCGCGACCCCACTCGCACAGACGCCCGCAGTACACCGCCAGCAGCGTCTCCGCGTGAGCCGCATCCCGCGTCGCCATGTGCGGCAGGAAATAGTTGCGGCTCGGATGCGTGCGCGCGTCCGCCGCGGCCTTCAATGCTGCCCGCAGGGCGCTCGCGGTCCGTCCCAATTCCTGCATGTCTGCCACTCCCTGCATGCGCCCGCCGCCCGCGTGCTTTATACTTCCGCGCAAGTCAACAATGTTTTGGCTGATATATAAGACACGACAGACATGTCACACGTTTGCAGCCTTCTCCTACAACTCCGCAGTTGATTGAATGAGTTTAACGTATAAAGCACCGCGCGCGCACACACATGGACCGCGCGACCTTCGAGCGCTTCGTCGCCTTCCTCGCCGTCTTCCAGCAGGCCTTCGACGCCTCGCGCGCCCACTTCGTCATCGGCGCCGCCCGCTTCGGCGAGCTCCGCCTCGAGCTCAGCCAGCTCAACAAGCTCGCGCAGCACGCCCTCGAGACCGAGCGCGGCCGCGAGCGCGTGCTCACCGAGCCGCACGCCCGGCTACTCCACGAGTGCCTCAACGTCGCGCACGTCTGCACCACCACCGACGAAAAGGTCCGCGACCTCATGCCCGCCGTCTTCCCCGCGTCCACGCGCGACGCCTGCTACGTCATGCAGCAGCTCGACACCTACCTCCTCCACAAGCGAATCGACGCGCTCGGCGAGCGTTACTTCCGCTGACTTTCACCTCGGATTTTCTACATTTCGAATCAACACATAATCATTTTACGCACTATTAAAGACCGGCCCAGCAGCTGCATGTCCACGGCAGAAGAACAACAGGCTGTGAACGACGGGCTTGATAGAGTATTCGCTGGGATCCAGGAATTCGTCCGGTCATTGCGTAACGTAGTATGCGACCCGAATTATAAAGTGACGTACGACGGCTATGATATGAAGGTCATGCTGACATACTTCGAACGGATATTCCGGACTAAGTATGACCAAGTCAAAGAGATTCAAAAACGTCTCCGACATGATGATATGTACCCCAACTCACACTATTTATGCGACGTTATCCGGCGCAGGCGCAATGGCGTATACTCGTTGCAAATCCAACTGGAGGACTGCCTTCACTATGACCACTGCCTATTTGACGCATCACCTGAAAATCATCACCCTAAGTCACGACCACCAAAATGGGTGGCCTTCATGCACACGGCGCATGCACTAGTAGTCTTAGAAGAAGACTTTCATCAACTGATTAAATCGTACAAGCATGCCTGGGCCGAAGTTTACTGGCTCCAGTACCACGACAAATGGCAGGACTATGATTACGTTCGAGATCCAAATAAGTTGGCTCAACTGAAGTCGTTGCTTGTGCAACTCAAGACGTCGGCCTGAAACCGGAGTAGGTCGCTCAGAGTTTGTACTGTACAGGCGTAACGTTTATTGAAACATTCTCGTGACACACCTAGCGATCAATGTAGTATTCGAACGAGAAGTCTGCTGCAGTGGACAGCGCGACGCCGATCTTCTTACACGACGTGTAGGTGTCGCTGGTCCAGAAATCCGCGCGTGCTGCACGCCAACCGCCAACGGTTTCGGATGCGTCACGTTCACTTCCTCCCACAACAGATTCTCTGGCCTCTATCTCGTCTTTGGCAACAGTGACAACATTGCGAACTATGTCACATGGCGGCCCTTCAATGCCATCCTTCCAATCCAGGAAATAGATATAACAGCGACTCTTGCGCAGCTTCTTGCGTTTTTCTTTGAGTAAGTCGTTCAGATACTGCAGCAGTCTGTTGTACTCCAACTCCGTGGCTGCTGTGCCTTCGCTGCACTCAAACGCAGACCGCAGAATCTTCCGCAGCCACAAAACTTCGCGCACGTTGTTCTGCGTCCCTCCGCTGTCGGCTTCCAGTATGCCCACCAATCGACTCGTGTCATTTTTCACTGTGTCGTCCGCTGTATTATCTCTGCAAACAATAAAATTCTCGATTTCACGCAACACATGGATTTCTGCCATCCAGGCTCCCCCGCACACGTATATACTCCACCTTTTGCACTTGTATTTATTACAACTACGCCACTCTCGCGCCCAACTACGCCACTCTCGCGCCACACTCACGCGCGCCCAAAGTACACGGCCCGCATCCTGCCAGCGAGCGCCACCGCGCACACGTCCGCGCCGAGCGCGTTCTCGCACGCCACGGCGAAGGCCTCCGCCCCCGCGAACTTCTGGTGGAACAGCAGCGACACCAGCGCGTTCCCGCGGGGGTAGCCCTGCAGCACCGCCTCCGGCGTCGTGCAGCACACCTGGAACTCCGCGCGGTCGATGAACATGCCCGCGAACACCAGCGCCGTCCCGTCCACGCTCGTCGCGTACTCGATGCCGCGGAACCCCTCGTCCCACGCCGCCGAGTGCAGCGCGCGCACGGCGTCCTCGTTCGCAGTGTCGATGAAGTGCTTGGGGTGCACCTCGCCGCCGTACACAAAGCCGTGCGCCCTGCGCACGATGCGCATGTTCTCGGCGTTGGCGAGCGTCTTGTACGCGGGGGCGGGAGTGGCGGACATGGCAGAACGCGCCAGCGCTTCAAGAGCAGGCTTCACTGCGGGCGTGGTGGACATGGCGTGTGGGCTTTTCTGAGCTTTTCTGAGCCAGGCTTCTTTTAAAGGCATCGCCGAATTCGCGAGAGTTTGTGGACGGCAAACCCGTTCATATTGCGAACCGACTAAACAGATACATAAGCGCCTCTTTCACGATATCCTGCCGGTGCCACATTTAGGTTCGTGACGTGGAAGTGGTGGTGAGTGCCGCAGCAGCCTGCCGAGATACAGAATCCAGATCCAATCAGCAACGCCAGACAACCAAACCAGATCGAGCCGTCGCTCGGTTTCACGAAACCGAATAAGAAGCCGCCCAAGACTAAGAAGGCGAATCCGGCCCAGAAAAACTCCTGTTTTCTGTTGACCGGTCCCAAAGGCATCAACAATACGTGTTTTCCGGCGGCATTCTGTTCGGTGTTTTCAGCGGTCTTTGCTTCTTCCGTATCTGACGACGCGGAAGTTGGCCCGGAGGACGGCGCGGAAGGAGCGACCGCTGGGACGACCGCAGGCGCCACTTTTCTATCTGGGTTTTCTACAGGGGGCTCGTAATCGGATATGATCCACGCCGCGCCAAGCGCGCGGCGGATCGAGGCAGGGTCGGTCGACGTCATCGAGCCGAGACCGCCCGTGTTTTATATCAGCGGCGACGATTGCTGCGCACGTGTTCCATGTGTTTATCCAGTTTATTACATCCAGTTTATTAATCCAGTTTATTACATCCAGTTTATTACATGGCCGACGTATATAAGGCGCCCCTGCACCCAGCATCGAGTGTGCCCTGATGCCCGCCGAATCGCCGCAAAAGCGCGCGAGAGATGCGAGCTCGTCCGAGTCCGGCCCCACCCGCAAGATCCCGGAGGCCGCACGCCCGCGGCCGATCGCCGACCTCTGCGCCGACGCGGCCGAGCGCCGCCGGTTCGCGGCCCTCCTCGCCAAGATGAGTTTATGAGTTTATCTGCGCCGCCGGTTCGCGGCCCTCCTCGCCAAGATGAGTTTATGAGTTTATCTGTTCAAATAAATCAGACGTACTCCTGCGTTCGCGTTCGCGCCTCCGCTTCAGGGTGCGCGTAGTGGACGAGGACGCGCGTCAGCCGATAGCGCAGGCGTACGCGAAGCAGTACTCGTGTGTCGGGTGCTCCAAAATCCGCGCAAACGGCCTGTGTCCGTTCCAGGACACGACACATAACATGACGACGTGGTGCAAGCAGACCATGCCGAGCGCGCTGCCGGACATCGAGGCGATCATGTCCAACACACCGTGCGCGCTGCAGCGCTGCGGAGCCTTTTTCCACCTGCGCCATGGCGAGTCTGCCGCAAACGCCGTGACGAACCCGCGCAACCCAGCGAATTACTTTTCGATGGCGTCACGCTCGCGGCTTGCTGTAGTCGAAGCTGTCGTCTAGGTCCATGGCCTGGCTCTGGGCCGCTCGCATGAAGTCCACGTCCATGGGCCACGCTGCAAAGACAGATTCTGCGTGCACGTCTGAAAGCACTTGCAGCCAGCGGTCTGTGCCCTGGTCGTGTGCCAGCTGCTGCGTGCTTCCGCTCCAGTGCCACCACCGACGGGCCTCGGGGTCCCAGCGGGCGCCGAGGTTCTTCGCGGCGGCGCAGGACGCGTACGGCACACACATGTACACGCGGTCGCCCTCGGGCGGTGGGTGAACGATTATGTTGTAGATGCGCGTGCCGATGAAGGTGTCGTAGCAACTTGGCAGCAGCTGTTGCGTGTGTGTGTCCCTTGTCGCAGGCAGGGAAACCGTACGGGCCGCATGCCTAAAAAAAAACATGCGTGTGGTACACTGGCTTAAGGTGACGATTGCCTCATTTGTCTGTTTTTGAATTAAAACACAAACGCGCGCGAATGAACGCCGCCAGCACGCATGAGTTTGCGCATGCCAAGAAGAACAGCACGTCGACGTGGGAGCTGATGGTGCTGCCCGCGAAGCCGTTCTGGGCGCGCGTGCCGGCGCGCGCGTGCTTCCTGTGCGGCGACTGCTGCATCAACTTCCGCGACGTAGTGTGCGACGACGTTGACGAGTGGCTGTCGCAGCAGACGTGCCTCGCGAGCAGCCGCATGCACCAGTCGGAATGTAGCCACTGGAAAAGATGACCCATTGAAAATTCCACATCTTCGTCTGTGGTTTAATGAGCCTCCAGCACAGCAAAAAGGAGCAGCAGCGCGTAAACGTAGCGCAGCGGGTCTTTCTGATTCTCGGGTTTGCGTCCAGCTTCCATCGCCTGCACCCCCTGCGTGTTATATAGCGCTTCCGTGCGCGGGAAACGTTGGCGTATAAAAGAATACGCCCAGCAGGCTATGCCGCACCAGGTGCATACGCACCCTTCGCAGCACACGCAGCACACGCAGCACGGGTGCATGCGAGACGTCCTGGGCTTCCTCCACGAAATGGCCATCTTTTACGACAAGTACCACATCCTGCCGCCGGAGACGCGCGCGGCCTTCGACAAGGACATGTGTGACCTGACCAAACGAATGTCGCAGGCGACGATGGTGGCGGACTCTCATGTTGTCTCTCTGCAAAAACGACTGAATCGCTTGAGTGCTAACTTTGAGGCGTGGGTGCACCAGCCTCTCAACGAGAGCAAGCACTGGAACTTGCACCCGTCGGACGATCTCCAGCTCTTCCTGTCCAAAGGCAAGATTATCGTCAGCCGCATGGAGCACGAAGTTTTGTCGCATCGCATCTGCGCTGCCGGCCACTGAATTCGGTTTGTCTTTAACACACGGTGCTCATATATAAGCGCGTGTACGAAGAGAGATCGGCGGATACAATGTCTGATATCACGGCAAGTCTGGACCAAATCAGGAAAGAGGCAGAGGCATTAAAGACCAAGTTCAACAGAGTAAAGTCTGATGATGAGATATACAAAGCTATATATGTTGCTACGCTCGGCGCCAAAAAAGAAGAGGTGAATGCACTCCAGCGCGAGCTTGTCAAGGCGGAGCGTCAGTTGAAGGAAATAGAAAAGAAGGAACAGGATCGGGCGAAGACGACCGAGCAGTGGCTTCTACACGCTTCTAATAAGATCGAAGTCCAGAAGGAAGAATACAAGAAACTCAGCCAGAAACGCAAAGAGCTCGACGCTGGAGAGAAAGAAGACAGTCCGGCAGCGGGTGCGTCTAAAAAGCGCAAGTGTGCGATTTGCTTCGGGAATATCATCGAGGACGCCACGTTTCTACCATGCGGGCACGCTCAGTGTTGTCTGTCCTGTTGCGCGTCGATCGCAGAGACCTTGTCGACTTGTCCCTTGTGCCAGCAACCCGTGACTGGGGTGCTCCGCTTGCACTTTACTTAGAAATTATTGCGTTTCTTCAATAAACCTGGTTCGCGAGGACCTCTGAGCTCATTTTGATTCGCGAATGTAGTTCGCGGCGCACGTGGGTTCGCGGGCCGCGCAGTATAAACGACGCTTTCTCGCCAAGCATTCGCGAAGCCAGAACACGCGATGAGTGCCATGCAGATGACGCTCAAGGACCTTCCCTTGGTCTTCGACCTTGTGTTCGAGACCATGATGAGTCTCGGTGGGTTAGTCGACTCTGGGATTCGCACTCAGCATGGAAGTAAGCACTTCGATCTCCATGTCTTCAGGATGAAGGTCAGCCGCCTCGGCCAGATATTCAAGGAGATCAACAGGCACTACAACACCGATACGGTCAAGCACTTCATGTCCATCAACGCACTTGCGCGCATGGAAGTGGTCCACGAGACCCTGTCTCGCATGGTCCACCAGGCCATGGACAAATACTTCCGTTCACCGTTCAGGTGCACCGAGCGCTTCACGGTGACAATGACCGCTGTCTTCGACCGCGGGGAAGAGACCGAGAGCATCAAATACCAAGTGTCGTGGAAGGACGAGCTTTACCATGATGTTGAGTGCCGTCTTGTACTGGTGCATCGCTGGGCCGATGTC
>Ga0304728_1002539_pt1 | contig 11545 bp, 14 predicted proteins | sample C_130625_MF_Meta_FD_190476 | JGI IMG/M metagenome (GOLD analysis project Ga0304728, IMG submission 190476) | Freshwater microbial communities from Lake Croche, Canada to study carbon cycling - C_130625_MF_MetaG (v2) (version 2) | ecosystem: Environmental > Aquatic > Freshwater > Lake | place... | reverse complement strand
TTGAAGCTGAACGAGCAAGACAGATAAAGAAGTTGCAGGCTCAAGTCAACCGCTAAACAATTTTTGAAGGATTTTTTCCATGTCTAATAGTATCTTAACGATCGACATGATCACCCGCAAAGCTCTCGAGATTCTTGAGAACAATCTGGTGCTCACCCGTAACGTGAACCGTCAGTACGACGATTCTTTTGCCGTAGAAGGTGCCAAGATTGGCTCCACACTGCGTATTCGCTTACCCGACCGCGCTTTGGTAACTGACGGTGCCGCCCTGCAAGTTCAGGATGACAACGAACAGTACACCACTTTGTCTGTTGCTTCACAAAAGCACATCGGCGTGAACTTCACATCTGCTGAATTGACCATGCAATTGGACGACTTCGCAGAGCGTGTGTTGAAGCCTCGTATCAGCCAGTTGGCCTCCAGCATTGATGCTGACGTTGCCAATGCGTACAAAACCATCGGTAACACCGTTGGCACCCCTGGCACCACTCCTTCTACTTCTTTGGTGCTGTTGCAAGCCCAACAGAAGCTGAACGAAAACGCTGCCGTGATGTCACCACGTTACGCTACCGTCAACCCTGCCGCTAACGCTGGTTTGGTCGAAGGCATGAAAGGTTTGTTTAACCCCACCGACACCATCAGCAAGCAGTTCAAGAACGGCATGATGGGCACTGGCGTGTTGGGTTTTGATGAGATCAATATGTCTCAGTCAATCAAGCAACACACCACCGGCACCCGCGCTGCTACTGGCAACACCACTGGCGCTGCTGTGACAACTGAAGGTTCTTCTACCCTCACGTTGACTGTTGGCTCTGGTGAGATCATCAACGTCGGTGACGTGTTTACGATTGCTGAGTGCTACGCTGTGAACCCACAAACCCGTGAATCCACAGGTTCGTTGTTCCAGTTTGTTGCTTTGGCTTCTTCAACTTCCACCACCACTGCCACCGTGACCGTGGCTCCTATGTACTCAGCAGCTCATGCTTTGGCTACCATGTTGACTTTGCCTGCTATTAGCAAAGCCGTCGTGTTTGTCGGTACAGCCAGCACTCAGTACCCCCAGAACTTGGTTTACCACAAAGATGCGATCACTTTTGCGACCGCCGACTTGTTGCTGCCCCAAGGTGTTGATATGGCTGCTCGCGCAGTTCATAACGGTATTAGCTTGCGCGTTGTTCGTCAGTACGACATCAACAACGACCGTATGCCTTGCCGTATCGACGTTCTGTATGGATACAGCACAATTCGTCCACAGATGGCCTGCCGCATCTGGGGTTAATCAGAAACTTTTTTGAAGGAAAATTATCATGGCATTACCTAATGGCGCAGGCGGTTACCAAGTTGGTGACGGCAACCTGACAGAAGCTCAACTTACCGTACAAACCATCCCTACTACTTTGACTGCGGATACCACATTGACTGCTGCTCAAGTAGCAGTCGGTTTGGTTGTTTGTGCAAAAGCCTCGGATGCTACATTGACAGTTACTCTGCCCACAGCAGCGTTGCTTGATGCAGCTATCCCAAGCGCAAAAGTTGGTTCAGCTTTTAGCTTGACAATTTGCAACAACAACAACACTGGCGCATCGTCTACCGTTCCGATCACAACAGGCACTGGTATTACGATCTTTGGCTCAGTCACTGTCCCACGTTTCGGTGCTTACACCTACCGTTTTGTGAAGACTGGCGACGCAGCTTATTCGGCATTTTTGATGTAATTAATGGGGGCTTCGGCCCCTATTTTTCAAAGGATTAAAAAATGGGTAATACCAAATCAATTGGCGTTGCATACAGTGACCAAGACATTGACGGCGGCACCATTGGTGCTGTTACTCCAACAACCGTGGTTGGCACAACCGTTTATGCCACCACCGAAATTGGATATACATCAGCAGCACAAGGCGCTGTGACCCAAGCAACAGACAAAGCCACAGGGGTAACTCTGAACAAGTCTGCTGGCCGTATCACAATGAACGCCGCAGCATTGGCTGGCGGTGCAGTGGTGTCATTTATTCTGACCAACAGTTTAATTTCAGCCAACGACATAGTTATTGTGAACGTTTCTAGCAATACTACTGGTAGTGCTGCGGGCGCTTACACCACTTACATTTCGTATATGGCTGCGGGCACTTGTTTAATTTCTTTGCGTAACTTGAGCGCAACTTCATACTCTGAAGCTGTCATCATCAACTACGCTATCATCCACGGCGCTTAACCAAACGGGGGTCAAAAGCCCCCGTTCTTAAACTATGGCTGTTATTTACATGTCCCACGAAGTTCACGGTGCCAAAGTTGCGACTATGGAGCTTGAAGCCGTAGAAGATGAAAAGAATGGCTGGGTGCGATATACTTTAGACACGCCTGTTGAGGCGGCTCCACTGGAAGTCAAACGTCGTCGTAGCCGACCCACAGAGGTGGTCGAACAAGGAGCTTAAACATGGCCATTTACACGGCAGGTGATCAGATAAACCGTGCATTACGATTGCTTGGTGTGTTGGCCGAAGGTGAAACACCTTCTGCGTCTGTATCTCAAGACGCCTTGATGGCGCTCAACCAGATGATCGACTCATGGAACACTGAGCGTCTATCTGTTTTTAGCACTCAAGATCAAGTGTTTACTTGGCCTGCTGGATTTATCAACCGCACACTTGGCCCAACAGGTGACTTTGTAGGCAACCGGCCAATATTGTTGGACGACGCGACCTACTACCGCGACCCAAGCACCAACGTCAGCTTTGGCATAAAAATGATTAACCAACAGCAGTACGATGGTATTGCTGTTAAGACGGTGACGTCTACCTACCCGCAAGTGCTGTTTATCAACATGACCTATCCTGATGTTGATATGTACATCTATCCCAAGCCCACACGGGACTTGGAATGGCACTTTATTTCGGTGGAAGAACTGACCCAGCCTGCTAACTTGGCGACTGACATCCTATTCCCGCCAGGTTATTTGCGGGCGTTTGTCTACAACTTGGCAATGGAATTTGCCCCCGAGTTTGGCGTTGAGCCAAGCCCCCAAGTGCAGCGCATCGCCATGACCAGCAAACGCAATCTGAAGCGCATCAACAACCCTGATGACGTAATGTCTATGCCTTACGCCATTGTCGCCACTCGTCAACGCTTTAACATTTACGCAGGAAACTACTAACATGGCCACCATTGCAATCACAGCTCTCCCCGTAGCCACTGCTGCCGCTACAACCGACGTTTTGCCAATTGTGCAATCGGGCACAACTAAACAAGTCACCAATGCTTTGCTGTTTACCAATTCAACATTGGTTGCACCCGCGTTGGGGACAGTTGCCAGCGGCAATATCAGCGCTTGCACCAGTACCAGTATGACAATGGTAACGCCTATACTTGGGACACCTACAAGCGGCACATTGACCAACTGTACAGGCTTACCTGTTGCAACTGGCGTAAGTGGTTTGGGCACAGGTGTAGCCACATTTTTGGCGACCCCAAGCAGCGCCAATTTACGAACTGCTTTGACTGACGAAACAGGTACAGGCTCTGCTGTATTTGCAACAACGCCGACGCTAGTGACGCCGGTCATTGGTGCAGCTACGGGTACAAGTCTTGTATTGAGCAGCTTTAACGCAGTAAGTGCAGCAGCGCCAACAATTGCAAGCGCAACAACAATTGCTCCAACAACGCCAATTGCTTTTGTTTCAGGAACAACGGCAATTGTGACCATTACGGCACCAAGCCCAATTTCGGCTGGCGGCGGCGCAATTACATTGATTCCAACTGGCGCATTTACTTGGACAACAGCAGGCAATATTGCTGTAGCTGGCACAGCGGTGGTTAGCAGAACATTGACAATGACTTACGACGCTACAACAACTAAATGGTATCCAAGTTACGTCTAGCATGAAAACACCAATTCTTGGGTCAGCATATGTTGCCCGCAGTATCAACGCTGCGGACAACCGCATGGTCAATCTGTTTCCCGAAGTCATTCCAGAAGGCGGCAAAGAAGCTGGGTTTCTTAACCGCGCCCCAGGGCTTAACTTCTTGCAAACCGTAGGCACCGGCCCGATCCGCGCATTGTGGGCGCATCAAACAAATGGTAGCGACTTCTATGTCGTGTCCGGCCAGCAAGTCTACAAATTGACCGGTTTGACGACCACGCCGCAGTTGCTTGGCACCGTGTCTGGCACCGGCCCTGTGAGCATCGCTGATAACGGCACTCAGATCTTCTTTGCTTGCAATCCTGACGGTTATATCTACAACGAAACCACCGGCGTGTTCGCCCAAATCACCGACTTCGACTTTGCCGGTGCTGTGACGGTTGCGTACCTTGATGGGTACTTTGTGTTCAACCAGCCCAACAGCCAGATCATCTGGGTGTCGCAGTTGCTTGATGGTACGTCCATCAACCCATTGGACTTTGCCAGTGCTGAAGGTTCACCCGACGGCGTGGTGGGTCTGATTTCCGATCACCGCGAGCTGTGGGTGTTTGGCACTGACTCGGTCGAAGTCTGGTACGACTCCGGCGCGGCTGACTTTCCCCTGACCCGCATTCAAGGCGCGTTTAACGAAATTGGCTGCGTGTCTGCGTACACCATAGCCAAGATGGACAACGGCTTGTTCTGGCTGGGCACAGACGCCCGTGGCCAAGGTATTGTCTACAGGGCAAATGGCTATACCGGCGTTCGTATTTCCACTCATGCTATTGAGTACGCCATCGCCCAGTACGGCAACATTTCAGACGCTATTGCCTACACCTACCAACAAGAAGGCCATGCTTTCTATGTGCTGACATTCCCTAGCGGCAACGCCACATGGGTCTACGATGTAGCTACCCAAGCCTGGCATGAACGGGCTGGCTGGAACAACGGTGAGTTTATGCGGCACCGCAGCAATTGCCAGTGCAATTTTGGCGGCAACATCATCGTTGGTGACTTTGAAAACGGCAACATCTACACGTTTGACTTGGACATCTATGCTGACAATGGCGGTGTTCAGAAGTGGTTGCGCTCATGGCGGGCGCTGCCAACCGGCCAGAACAACCTGAAGCGCACAGCGCACCACAGTCTGCAATTGGATTGCGAGGCAGGCGTTGGCTTAAATCTATACCCTGCATACGACAGTGAAAACATTGACACTGAATCAGGATTAGACCTTGTAGCTGAATATGTGCAAACGTATTTGGCAACCCAATCAGGTGTCACATTGACCACCGAAGCAGGGGATGGTTTTGAACCGCTTGGGCAATATGAGCTGTCAGATACCGACATCACTGGGTACAATTTGGTCACTACCGCGTACTCTGCCGCGCCAGGCTATGACCCTGCGGTCATGCTGCGCTGGTCGGATGACGGCGGTCACACATGGTCAAACGAACATTGGTCGCCGCTGGGCAAAATTGGTGCGTATGGCCAACGAACTTTTTGGCGTCGGTTGGGCATGACGCTCAAGTTGCGCGACCGTGTGTACGAGCTCTCAGGCACTGACCCCAACAAGATCGCCATCATGGGGGCAGAATTGATCATAAGCCCGACCAATGCCTGACTATGGCGACAAGTCCGAACGCCACCCAGATCACGCCCCCACGGGTGTCGATTATTGACGAACGCACGGGGGCAGTCTCGCGGGAATGGTATCGGTGGTTTTACAGTCTGTACAACATAACTGGTGGTGGTCTTGGTATCATTCCCGTCAGCAGCGGTGGCACCGGCTTAAGCACCATCCCGACTAATGGTCAATTACTGATTGGCAATGGCACAGGGTATTCCCTAAACACTCTTGGTTTTGGCGCTGGCATTTCAGTCACCAATGGTCTGGGCACCATCACGCTGGCCAACACGGGTGTGCTGTCCAACATCGCTGGCGCAGGCATTTCAGTGTCTGGTGCTACCGGTGATGTGACCATCACCAACGCTGGCGTCTTGTCATTCTCAGGCGGCACAACTGGCCTGACGCCAGCAACGGCTACCACAGGCGCTATCACCCTCGCAGGCACCTTGGGTATTGCCAACGGCGGGACAAACGGCTCTGCAACCCCTACAGCCTACGGCGTAGCGTATGGGGATGGGGCAGCGTATGCGTTTACCGCTGCGGGCACTACCGGCCAAGTGCTGACAGCCACAACAGGCGGCGCGCCTACTTGGGCAGCGCTAGCAACCAGCGGCACGGTTACCAGCGTATCAGTTGTATCTGCCAACGGCTTTGCCGGTACGGTGGCGACGGCCACAACCACACCAGCCATTACCTTGACAACCAGCATTACCGGCTTGCTCAAAGGCGACGGCACGGCCATATCTGCTGCGGTGGCTAACACCGACTACTTTGCGCCGTCTGCGCCGGTCACCAAGACCGCTGACTTTACGGTTGCGGCAACTGACGTTTGGTTAATTAACAACAAATCTGGCTCGACCTGCACGGTGACCTTGCCAGCAGCGTCAAGCTGGTCAGGTCGGGTTTTGCGGTTTTTGAACTACCAAGCTCAGACGGTTGTCTCAGCGTCTTCAAACGTGGTGCCTCTGACCGGCGGTGCGGCGGCAACGTCCATCCTGTTGGCCAGCACAGGTGACCAGACGACTTTGGTGTCTGACGGCTCGAACTGGCTGGTGACACAATACATACCTAACAACATTCTTCTTTTGGAATAATTGATGATCCATCACCACTTTAGCTCGGGCGTGTACGCCAAAGAAACCCGCATACCAGCGGGGCACGTTTTGGTGCAACATGCCCACAAGCATGACCACCTGTCCATCTTGGCCAGCGGGTCTGTTGAATTGCTTGTGGATGGGGTCAGATCGGTCGTTCATGGCCCTGCTTGCTTGACTATTGCCGCAGGCAAGCATCACGGCGTAAAATCGCTCACAGACGTAGTGTGGTACTGTGTACACGCCACCGACTGCACGGATGAAAACGAAGTTGACGAAGTGCTGATTGTGCCCAGCAACGTAGAAGAAATGCAAGAATTGGCGTTAAGCCTGAAGGAGTAAATTATGCCTTGGTCATTCATCGTCCCCGCAGCGGCCAGCCTAATCGGCGGCAAAATGCAAGGCGACGCCGCTAGGGAAGCCGCAGACACTACCGGCGCGGCTTCTGATCGCGCTATTGCATTTCAACGCGAGCAGTATCAAAAGCAGTTGGAGATGCAAAAGCCGTTCTACGACGTCGGCGTAAATGCGTTGCCGGAATTGGTAGCTGCTTCCAAATACACGCCGTTTGGGATGCAACAATTCCAACAAGACCCTGGCTACGCATTTCGGTTGTCAGAAGGTCAGCAGGCGCTTGACCGATCTGCGGCAGCCCGTGGTGGTTTGATCTCTGGCGGGGCATTAAAGGCCGCGCAACGCTACGGCCAAGACATGGGTTCGCAAGAATATACCAATGCTTTTAACCGGTATCAGGCAGAGCGCCAAGCGCGTCTGGGGCCGTTGCAGTCACTTACGGGTTATGGCCAAACTACGGCCAACACGTTGGGCACCGCCGGTCAGAACATGGCGGGTAATGTAGGCAATGCATACATGCAACAGGGTGTCAACCAAGGTAACGCATTGTTGGCAGGATCACAAGCCAGAGCATCATCTTACGGCGACATTGCCAAACTATATGGTCAGACTAACCCTAATTTTGGTGGTTTGTTTGGTGGAGGTGGTGGTGGTAGCGGTGCGGCGGGCTACAACATAAGCCCCGAGCAATACAGCGGTTACTACGGACAACAATAAAGGGTCACATCATGGCACTTGATTTTGGAATGCTTCAGCCCGTCAATATTGCGGGCAACATATTGGCTGGCCAACAAGAAACGCAACGCAATCAGTTGGCGCAACAGCAGTTGGCTATGGGTGGTTTGCAACAGCAAAAAGCTCAATTAGAACTGGCTGACTATAAAAATCGGCAAGCTGGTTTAGATAAGTTTGTTCAAATAAGTATGGCAAACGGTAAGACTGGATCGCCAGATGAATTGGCAGCCAGCTTTCATGACTTTGCGTTGTCGCAAAGAGACCCGCACTTGATTTTAACGGCTCAACAAATGTTGCAAGCGGCGAATGAACGCAAAGCATATATGGCGGAAAGACAGCCCCCGTCTGACGCAGCCATGCCCTCTGCCGCTAATTTACCTGCATCTAATGGAACGTCTGATAGCAGCATGCGTCGACAAGATGTTTTGGAAGCGGGCGTAAAAGCGCAAGCACCTTTTGTAGAAACAAGAAATCTCCCCGCTAGAGGTGAACCGTTACCGCCTGCTACGCCGATAACTAATCAATTGGCACCTGCTACCGCCGCACCCCCCGCGCAAGTCAATCAGCTTGCTGCACCTGCGGGGATAAACATCGCCGGATTACAAAAGCGACTTTTGGATTTGAAAACACTCTATCCTAATGTGCCCGCCGCGCAAAATGAAGCCGCAATGATTACCAAGCAATTGGAAGACGCAAATAAAGTCCATGTCATTGACAACAATTTGGTAAATGGTGCTGGTCAAGTGATTGCAACCATACCAAAAACTACTACGCCATCTGAGCTTGAAAGAATGTTGGTAAATTCTAACTTGACGCCTGCTCAACAAATACAAGCCAAACAAGCATGGATTACAAAACAAACTACACATGCGCCGCCAATAAGCGTGTCTTATGGCCAAGAAAAAGCTGAAGCATCTGATTACGGCAAACTTTTAGTTAAAGGCTATGAAGGCATACAAGCTGCGTCAAATATTGCTCAAAAATCAATGCCTGCAATTGAAAGCAATCTTGCTATCTTAGACAAAGGTTTTGATACTGGGTTTGCTACAGAAACCAAAACTGCCGGTGCTAAAGTGTTGGCCGCGCTTGGGGTTAAAGACGCAGAAAAATACGCCACAAATGCTCAAACATTTTTGGCTAACGCCAATGCTGCGGTGTTGCAACGTCAATTGGAACAAAAAGGCCCGCAAACAGAATCTGACGCGCAACGTATTTCGGCTACTGGCGCTCAACTGGGTAACACCAAAGACGCTAACCGCTTTGTTCTTAACGTAGCCAAAGCACAACTTCAACGCGATATTGATCAACGTAATTTTTACGCTGATTGGCGTAAAACGCATAAGACGTTTGATGGTGCGGATGACGCTTGGAATAGTGGCCCTGGCAGCAAATCTTTGTTTGACACTCCTGTGCTTAAAAAATACGCTATTCCAACAGGTGATCAAACCGCGCCAACTAAAGATAATCGCCCTCCACTATCCGAAATTTTTAAAAATAAATAAACGGGGGTATGTATGGCCGACCAATTCCGCGATCAGATCAATACAGCACGGCGCGCTGGGTATACCGATGATCAACTTATCGGGTATTTAAGAGATAAAGACCCTCGCGTCACACAAGCGTTAGATGCGGGGTACAAGCCCAACGAAATTTTGCAGCATCTTGCGCCTGATCTGTCGTTTGGTGAAGAGGCTATGCGTAAGGTAGGAGTCGCCGTTCGTGGCGCTACTGAAGCGTTAGCCCCCACTACCGCTGGCGCAACCGCTGGTTTTATGTTGGGCGGCCCAGTAGGCGCGGCAGTAGGTGGTTTGGCGGGCGGTTTAGCTGTTCCAGCTTCTGACGTATTAGTGCAGGGATACAACAAACTTACAGACAGCAATGTTCGTTTGCCATCGCAAGTCATATCCAGCATGATTCCAGGCCCACGTGCCGAAACATTTGTTGAACGAGTTCTTCAATCAAGTTCAGGCGCGTTAACAGGTACTGGTGGATCTGTAGCCGCCGGACGTGCGTTATCGCAAGCGCCGAATGTTGCTCAAGGATTACAAGCAGTTGGAACTGAAGCCGCGCGTCGGCCCGTTGGCCAAATGGTTACTGCACCGCTTGCGACCGCAGCAGGGCAGACAGTTACTGAAGCAACAGATAATCCTTTAGCAGGGCTTGCAGCGGGCGTTGTTACTGGCACGGCGGCGGGTGTACGCCCAGTTAAACGCGGTGTTGTTCCAACAGTTGAAGAGTTAGCCGCACGATCTAAAGCTAACTATGATATTCTTGACAAATCAAATTTTCAGCTTGACAACAATCAATTTGAAGCGCACATGGCCACGTTACCCGCCAAGTTGCGAACTTCTGCTGGATATGATCCTCGGACAATGCCCAAGGTTGACGTGGCGCTGAGTAATTTGGCCGCAGGAAACCCAAAGACGGTTCAAGAGTTAGACACGCTAAGAACAATCATTGGCGCTGCGGCAAAAAGCAGCGATGCGTCTGAACGCTTGGCGGGTAAGCAATTGATAGATGAATTTGACACGTATGTTTTAAACGCAAAACCTAGCGCAATTGTTGCGGGCGATCCCCGAGCAGTGCAGGCTTGGAAAGACGCCCGCGCGGATTATTCCAAGATGAAAAAAAGCGAAGTCATTACAGACATTTTGGACAACGCTGATGTATCACAAGGATCTAAAGAAGCAAATATTGCTAGCCAGTTGTCGGCGTTAGCAAAAAACGAAAAGAAAATGCGTTTCTTTTCGCCGGATGAACAGCAAGCAATTCGTGAAGCAGCTAAAGGTGGAAAACTGCAAACAATGTTGCGTACCATCAGCAAATTCACTCCAATGACGCCCGCAGCGGCTATTTTTACCGCGGTAAATCCGTTAGGTGTGTACACCGCCGCCGCAGGTATGGCGGCTAAAGGATTAGCTGAAACGCGTCGCGTACAAGAAGTAAACCGACTGGCCAATCGTATGCGGCTTGGTGAGACACCACAAGTTATTGAAGGTGTATCGGCAAATCAACCGGCTTTCTTTTCTCGGGGCGTCCAAAATATGCTGGGCCCAGTCCAACAAAACCAAAATGCACTAGCACAATGACTGAACAAACCACCACCAAGCTAGCCGTCCATGAAGCTGTCTGCGCTGAACGCTATGCGGCTATTGAACGATCATTCATCGATGGCGACAAGCGCATGACGCGGATTGAGTACTTGCTCTACGTGCTGATCGGCGCTGTGTTGCTGGGCCCAGGGTTCGCTGGCGAGCTCGTCAAAAAAGTATTGGGGATATAAATGGATCCAGTCACCATCATGCTAGGCATAGGAACCAAAGTCATTGACCGGCTTTGGCCAGACCCAGCGCAAGCGGCTGCGGCCAAATTAGAGTTGTTCAAACTTCAACAATCTGGTGAATTGGCTGTGATTACAGGTCAAATGGAAATAAACAAAGCAGAGGCGGCCAATGCGTCAGTGTTTGTCTCCGGTTGGCGGCCGTTTATTGGCTGGGTTTGCGGTGCAGCATGTGCATGGAACTGGATTGGCTTAAAGATTGCTTTATTTGCCGCCGCGTACTTTGGCCACCCTATGACGCTTGCCCCCGCTGATTTATCTGAAATGATGCCAGTGTTGATTGGTTTGCTTGGCCTTGGTGGTCTACGCACAGTAGAAAAAATCCAAGGAGTTGCCAGACCATGACAGAGCATTTTACGCTAAAAGAACTGACTTTTACCAATCATCGAGAGTTTGACAATACACCCAACGAAACGCAGATTTACCAGTTAAATCGTTTGGCCAACTTTTTGGAACAAGTGCGCGCGCTGTTGGGTAAACCCATTTTGATCGATAG
>Ga0304728_1002530_pt1 | contig 11577 bp, 8 predicted proteins | sample C_130625_MF_Meta_FD_190476 | JGI IMG/M metagenome (GOLD analysis project Ga0304728, IMG submission 190476) | Freshwater microbial communities from Lake Croche, Canada to study carbon cycling - C_130625_MF_MetaG (v2) (version 2) | ecosystem: Environmental > Aquatic > Freshwater > Lake | place... | reverse complement strand
AAAGGGATCGTCGAAACTCTCGGTGTGCACCCAGCGGTTGCGATACCACTTGGCGGCGCCGTCCTGGATGCGGATGCCGTGGAGCATGCCGTCGCCGGTGAACCAGTGGCCCGTGGGCTTGCGCGGGTTGGGGCCATTACGCAGATACCAACCGTCGAGTTCGGGCGGAATTGCACCCACAACAGGTAGGTCGTACTCGGTGAGTTCATCGGGAACGGGCGCGTAGTTTCCGCGCTGGAAGAACTGGCCGGTGTCGGGCAGGTTGGCGGAGTCCGCGGCGGTGTCGGTCATAGGGACCACTGTGTCACTTTTCGTCCGCAGTTTCTGGCGCAATGCGCACCAAACCGCGGCGGGCAGCTAAACGTCGACCCAGTCCAGAGTGCGCTGCACCGCTTTGCGCCAGCCGGCGTATCCGGCCTCCCGCTGTTCTTCGTTCCACGAGGGCTTCCACCGGCGATCCTCCTGCCAGTTGGCGCGGAGGTCTTCAGGATCCGACCAGTAGCCGACGGCCAAGCCGGCGCCGTAGGCGGCGCCCAATGCCGTCGTCTCCGGCACCTTGGGGCGTACGACGTCGACGCCGAGGACGTCCGCCTGGATCTGCATACACAGTTCGTTGAGAGTGACGCCGCCGTCGACTTTGAGCACCTCCAGCGGAACTCCGGAGTCTGCGGCCATGGCGTCGACCACGTCCCGGCTCTGATAGCAGATCGCCTCCAGTGTGGCCCGGGCGATGTGTGCGTTGGAGTTGAACCGCGACAGTCCGACGATCGCCCCGCGGGCATCCGAGCGCCAGTACGGCGCGAACAGGCCGGAGAAGGCTGGGACGAAGTAGACCCCACCGTTGTCCTCGACCTGTGAGGCCAGTGCTTCGCTGTCTGCGGCGCCACTGATGATGCCGAGTTGATCACGCAACCACTGCACCGCCGATCCGGTCACCGCGATCGAACCTTCAAGTGCATAAACGGGTTTGGCGTCTCCGAACTGGTAGCACACCGTAGTCAACAGACCGTTGGAGCTGCGGACGATCTTCTCACCGGTGTTGAGTAGTAGGAAGTTTCCGGTGCCGTAGGTGTTCTTGGCCTCACCGGGCTTCAGGCAGACCTGGCCCACCATGGCGGCCTGCTGGTCGCCGAGGATGGCGGTTACCGGAACCTCCCCGCCCATCGGGCCGTCTGGCCTCGTCATTCCATACGGCTGGGGTGAGGACGACGGTCGGATTGCGGGCAGCATCTGGCGTGGGATCCCGAAGAACGACAACAGTTCGTCATCCCAATCCAGGGTCTCAAGATCCATGAGCATGGTGCGGCTGGCGTTGGTGGGGTCAGTGACGTGCACTCCGCCGGCCGGACCGCCGGTCATATTCCACAGCACCCAAACGTCAGGCGTGCCGAACAGCGCATCACCACGTTCTGCGTCGGCGCGGACGCCTTCGACGTTCTCCAAGATCCACTGCAGTTTGCCGCCTGAGAAATAAGTGGCCGGCGGTAGGCCCGCCTTGCGCCGGATGACATCGCCGCGGCCGTCCCGATCTAGTACGGCGGCAATCTGGTCGGTCCGGGTGTCCTGCCAGACGATCGCGTTGTAGTAGGGCTGGCCGGTCTTGCGGTTCCAGACGATCGTGGTCTCGCGCTGATTGGTGATACCGAGGGCGACAAGATCTCGCGCCTTCAGGTTGGTGTTGTTGAGTGCTGAAGTCACCACCGTCTGGGTGCGCCCCCAGATCTCGGTCGGGTTGTGTTCAACCCAGCCGGCTCGCGGCAGGATCTGTTCATGCTCAAGCTGGTGACGTCCAACCTCTAGGCCGTTGTGGTCGAAGATCATGCAGCGGGTGCTGGTGGTTCCCTGGTCGATGGAAGCGACGAAGTGGGACACGGTGCTCCTTCATGGATCGGGACGGACGAACTGTCCTGGGAGTCTGCCACCGTCAATGCCGATTCATGTGGGAAAACGAAAGGCCCGGCCGGTGTTTGCTTGCGCGGTCGCTTTTCACCCTGTTGCATCGTCGGCGTGGGAGAAGAGGTAACGCACGCCGCCTACAGCCGCAAACATCGGCAGGAGTATCGCCAGAAGCTCCAGCTATGTCTGGACGTACTCGAAACCATGCTGGCAGAATCGAGCTTCGACTTCGACCGGCCACTGACCGGCATGGAGATCGAATGCAATCTGGTCGATGCCGACTACCAGCCGGCCATGTCGAACCAGCGGGTACTCGCCGCCATCGCCGATCCGGCCTATCAAACCGAATTGGGCGCCTACAACATCGAATTCAACGTGCCGCCGCGCCCACTCCCTGGCCGCACCGCGTTGGAGTTGGAGTCAGAGATTCGGGCGAGTCTCAACGCGGCGGAGACCAAGGCCGGTGCCGACGGCGCGCACATCGTAATGATCGGAATTCTGCCGACCCTGATGCCCGAGGATCTGACCGGGAGCTGGATGAGTCCGTCGATGCGGTATCAGGCCCTCAACGACTCCATCTTCACGGCCCGGGGCGAGGACATCGTCATCGATATCACCGGGGCCGAGCGGTTGAGCATGCACGCCGAGTCCATTGCACCGGAGTCGGCCTGTACCAGCATGCAGCTACATCTGCAGGTCTCGCCCGCCGACTTCGCCAACAACTGGAATGCCGCCCAGGTTCTGGCCGGTCCGCAACTGGCGCTCGGGGCGAACTCGCCGTATTTCCTCGGTCACGAACTCTGGGCCGAGACCCGAATCGAGCTGTTCGCCCAAGCCACCGACACCCGGCCCGACGAACTCAAGGCTCAGGGCGTGCGGCCGCGGGTGTGGTTCGGCGAACGGTGGATCACCTCGATTTTCGATCTGTTCGAGGAGAACGTGCGGTACTTCCCTTCGCTGCTACCCGAATTGTCGGATGCGGATCCGGTGTCTGAACTCGCCGCGGGAGGCACCCCGCGATTGTCGGAATTGCGCCTGCACAACGGAACCGTCTACCGCTGGAACCGGCCGGTCTACGACGTCGCGCACGGCCGGCCGCATCTTCGGGTGGAGAATCGGGTGCTGCCCGCCGGACCGACCGTCGTCGACATGATGGCGAATTCGGCGTTCTACTACGGGCTACTGCGCACCATTTCCGAAGAGGACCGTCCGTTGTGGACGAAAATGAGTTTCGTTGCCGCACATGACAATTTCATCGCAGCGGCAAGATACGGCATGTCGTCTCGGCTGTACTGGCCCGGCCTGGGCGAGGTGACGCCCGATGAGCTGGTGCTGCGCCATCTGCTGCCGATGGCCGACGAGGGCTTGCGCCGCTGGCGGGTCGCTCCGGAGGTGCGGGACCGCTATCTCGGCGTCATCGAGGAGCGCGCCAAGAACGGCCAGAATGGCTCAGCCTGGCAGACCGCGACCGTACACGCGCTCCAGCGGCGGGGTATGGACCGGCCGCGGGCGCTGGCCGAGATGCTGCGCCGGTATTGCGAACTGATGCACAGCAACGAACCTGTCCACACCTGGGAGCTGATTCGTTAGCACCGGTTCCGGGATCCGATCATGCCGACCCTGATCAGGCCGGCATGATCGGACCGCGGTTGATCTGACGACGAGGGACTAGGGACGCGGGGCCGGGGGCGCTTGCGGCGCAGGCTGCGGCGGATTCTCCGGCCGCATACCGGGACCCATCGAACCCGGAGGCGGGGGCGGACCGTCAGGACGCATCCAGGGCATCAACGGCGCGACCCGCGGACCCATCTCGCTCATCTCGCCGTGTCCCCGACGATGCCCACCATTTCCGTCGCCGCTGTCCCGGCCGAGTGCGAAACCGGTGAAGAAAATAGCGCCAACGATGAAGACCACGCCGGCGACGATCGCCACCCAGGCGGCGGCCTGGTAGACCCGGTTTGGCCGACGCTTGTGCGGGGGCGGGGGCGGGGGTGGGACGGGTGTGGTTGAGGGTTCTTGCTCAAGTATTTCAGTCATGACGCCATCGTGGCCGACCCGGTATAGCGCCGGATGGGTGGCGGTTATGAACCCGCTGTGAAAGAGAAGCCCGGCTCGACGTCAGAGAGTCGCGGCCAGAAGTTCAGCGATCTGAATGGTGTTGAGCGCGGCACCTTTCCGGAGATTGTCACCTGAGATGAACAGCGCAAGTCCACGGCCGTCCGCTACACCCGGATCCTGGCGGAGTCGACCGACGAGGGAGTCGTCGGCACCGGCGGCTGCCAATGGGGTGGGAACGTCAACGAGTTTCACTCCCGGCGCTTCGGCGAGGATTTCACGTGCGCGCTGCGGCGAAATAGGTCGGGCGAATTCAGCATTGACCGACAGCGAGTGGCCGGTGAATACCGGAACCCGCACGCAGGTGCCGCTGACCGCGAGGTCAGGGATTCCGAGTATCTTGCGGCTCTCGTTGCGCAACTTCTGATCCTCGTCGGTCTCGCCGGAACCGTCATCGACCAGCGAGCCGGCCAGCGGAATGACGTTGAAGGCAATCGGGGCCACGTACTTGTTCGGCTCCGGGAACGCCAGAGCGCCGCCGTCGTTCACGAGTTCCTCGACACCGTCGATCACCGCGCGGGCCTGGCTCGCCAGTTCCTCGACGCCTGCCAGACCACTGCCGGAGACAGCCTGGTAGGTCGAGACGATGATCCGCACCAGTTGTGCCTCGTCATGCAGAGCCTTGAGCACCGGCATCGCCGCCATGGTGGTGCAATTCGGGTTGGCGATAATGCCTTTGGTAAGTCGTACATCCCGTACATCGCGGTCGAAGTTCACCTCGCTGACCACCAGTGGAACGTCCGAATCCTTGCGCCAGGCCGAGGAGTTATCGATCACCGTGACACCGGCGGCCGCAAAACGCGGCGCCTGCACCCGTGACATGGTGGCGCCTGCGGAGAACAGTGCGATATCCAACCCGGTGGGATCGGCGGTCTCGGCATCCTCGACCTCGATCTCCTGCCCGCGATAGGTCAGCTTGCGACCTTGTGACCGCGCCGAGGCGAAAAACCGCACGCTGGAAGCGGGAAAGTCGCGGTCCGCCAACAGGATTCGCATCACCTGACCGACCTGACCGGTTGCGCCCACCACTCCTATGTTAACTCCCCGGTCGCTTCGCTCCTGCCCGCCGCTACTGACCATGCGTCAGCGACCAGTCCCGCCGTACACGACGGCCGCCTCGTCGCCACCCAGACCGAAGGCCTCGTGCAACGCGCCGACGGCCTTGTCCAACTCGGTGTCCTTGACCAGCACCGAGATTCGGATCTCGGAGGTCGACATCAGGTCGATGTTCACACCCACCTGGGCCAGTGCCTCGCAGAACGTCGCGGTGACTCCCGGGTGGCTGCGCATGCCCGCACCGACCAGGGACACCTTGCCGATGTGGTCGTCGTAGAGCACGTCGGTGAAACCGATCTCGGCCTGCAACGACCTGAGTTTCGCCACCGCGTCCGGACCGGAGTCGCGCGAACAGGTGAAGGTGATGTCGGTCTTGCCGTCCTCCACCTTGGAGATGTTCTGCAGCACCATGTCGATGTTGACATCAGCGTCGGCGACCGCGCGAAAGACCTTGGCGGCGTAGCCCGGCACGTCGGGCAGGCCCACCACGGTGACCTTGGCCTCGCTTCGGTCGTGAGCGACTCCGGTCAGGATGGCATCTTCCATGGGAATGTCCTCGATTGATCCAGTGACGATCGTGCCGGGCTTGTCCGAATACGACGATCGGACGTGGATCGGAACGTTGTAGCGGCGGGCGTACTCCACGCAACGCAGCATCAGCACCTTCGCTCCGCAGGCCGCCATCTCGAGCATCTCCTCGAAGCTGACGGTGTCGAGGCGTCGGGCATTACCCACGATGCGCGGGTCGGCGGTGAAGATGCCGTCGACGTCGGTGTAGATCTCGCAGACGTCGGCGTGCAGTGCGGCGGCCAGCGCCACGGCGGTGGTGTCAGACCCACCGCGGCCCAGTGTGGTGACGTCCTTGCTGTCCTGGCTGACGCCCTGGAAACCGGCGACCAGAACTATCTGATCCTCGTCCAGTGCTGAGCGCAGGCGTCCCGGTGTGACGTCGATGATCTTGGCGTTGCCGTGGGTGCCGGTGGTGATCACCCCGGCCTGTGAACCGGTGAACGACCGGGCCTGGGCACCGAATGACTCGATGGCCATGGCCACCAGCGCATTCGAGATCCGTTCGCCTGCGGTCAGCAGCATGTCGAGTTCTCGCGGCGGTGGCGTCGGACACACCTGCCGGGCGAGGTCGAGCAGGTCGTCGGTGGTGTCCCCCATTGCCGAGACCACCACCACGACATCGTTGCCCTGACGCTTAGTCTCCACGATGCGTTCAGCGACACGACGGATCCGTTCGGCGTCGGCCACCGAGGATCCGCCGTACTTCTGCACGACGAGAGCCACTGTCCGCCCTTTCCCGGCATGGGTTATCACTGTGGATGGGTTGGGCATAAGGATAAACCGTGGGCGCAGCCGGTTTTGCCTGCCCGGACCGGCGGGTAACCTGCCTGCGATGCCTGACCAACCCGCAGACCGTCGCGCCGAGACCCGCTGTGCGATCCACCCGCCCATCGCCGACCGGTGGAGTCCGCGGGCTTTCGACCCCGACGCAGTACTCACCGATGACGCGGTGACTGCCCTGCTTGAGGCTGCACGGTGGGCTGCCACCTGGGGCAGACGGCAACCGGTGCGCTTCATCGTCGGAGTGCGCGGCGATGAGTCCTTTGCTCTGCTGGCCGGCCTACTTAACCGGGGAAATTCCTTCGCCCACGCGGCATCGGCGCTCATTCTGCTGTGCGCCGACGAGGGTGAGGACGAGAAGACCGCGCTGTACTCCCGAGTCGATGCGGGTGCGGCGATGGCCAACCTGAGCATCGAGGCGGTCTCGCGCGGCCTCATCAGCCACCCGATGGCCGGGTTCGACGTCGACGGGTCCCGCGCGGTGTTCGACATCCCGGACACTGCGCTGCCGCTCATGGTGATCGCCGTCGGATCGCTCGGTGACTACAGCCGCGTCAGCTCTGAGATCGCCGAGCGCGACGCGCTGCCCCGACATCGGCTGCCGCTCAATGAGATCGCGTTCGGAACCCAGTGGGGCAGGCCGTGGCGGTGAGGGTTTAATTCACCACCGACATCGCCACTGCTGCGCCGCCCGCGAAGGTGGCGAGAACCAGCACCAGAGCCATCGTGGGCCAGATCCACATGGCGGTTCCCCGGCGCGCGGCCATGATCAGCCCGGTCACCGATAAGGCCAGAGCCACACCGACACCGCCCCAGGTCAGCGCGTAGGCCCACGTGATTTTCGACAAATCGCAGTTGTCCGAGCCACACGAATCGGTGGCCATCACGAAGAAGAATGAGAAAACGACCGAACAGATCGCAGCGAGGGCAGCCACCACACAGATCAACGCTGTGGCGACGCGGTCCGCCGGCGAGCGCCTGGGGGTCGACGAGGCCGCCGGAGTCGCCATCATGGTGCGACTATGCCTGGTGGGGCGACCGGAGTACAGTTCGGTCCATGCAGCGGGTGCTCCTTCTCGGACGCCGCGGCGGGGTCTGATCCAGACTGGCTTCCCGTCGCGGGTGTTTCGCGATGCGCCGGTCTGAAGTCCCCTCTCAACTTCCCGGAGCGCACATCGTGAACACCCCATCTGAATCTGATTCCGCATCACATTTCGCATCCGCCGACGCCTACGTGTCCGCACGCACCATCACCACCCCAGCCGGCGGGCGCCACGACAACCAGCCGGCGTGGAACACGCAACGCAATTCGGCAATGCCGGTGAACCGTTACCGGCCGTTCGCCCTTGAGGTCGAACCCATCACCTTGGCCGACCGCACGTGGCCGGACAGGGTGATCGAGCACGCGCCGCTGTGGTGCGCCGTCGACCTACGGGACGGCAACCAGGCACTGATCGACCCGATGAGCCCTGCCCGTAAGCGCCGGATGTTCGACCTGCTGGTGCGGATGGGTTACAAGGAGATCGAGGTCGGCTTCCCGTCGGCCAGCCAGACCGACTTCGACTTCGTTCGGGAGATCATCGAGCAGGGCGCTATTCCCGGCGATGTCACCATCCAGGTGCTCACCCAGTGCCGCCCGGAATTGATCGAGCGGACCTTTGAAGCCTGCGACGGTGCACCGAACGTGATCGTGCACTTCTACAACTCGACATCGATCCTGCAACGCCGCGTGGTGTTCCGCGCCGACCGCGACGAGGTCAAGGCAATCGCTGTCGCGGGCGCGCGAAAGTGCTTGGAAGAAGCCGCCAAATATCCCCATACGCGGTGGCGTTTCGAGTACTCACCGGAGTCCTATACCGGCACCGAGTTGGCATATGCCAAGGACGTGTGTGACGCGGTATCGGCTGTCATCCAGCCGACACCGGACTGGCCGCTGATCATCAATCTGCCGGCCACCGTGGAGATGGCCACACCCAACGTCTACGCCGACTCGATCGAGTGGATGAGCCGCAACCTCGCTCGCCGTGACTCGATCATCCTGAGCCTGCATCCACATAACGACCGCGGAACCGCCGTTGCCGCATCGGAATTGGGTTATCAGGCCGGTGCGGACCGGATCGAGGGTTGCCTGTTCGGTAACGGCGAGCGCACCGGCAACGTGTGCCTGGTCACGCTGGGTCTGAACCTGTTCTCCCGCGGAGTGGATCCCCAAATCGACTTCTCCAATATCGACGAGATCCGCCGCACGGTGGAGCACTGCAATCAACTGCCGGTACATGAGCGTCATCCCTACGGCGGCGATCTGGTGTACACCGCGTTCTCCGGCAGTCATCAGGACGCCATCAACAAGGGCCTCGATGCCATGAAGATCGCCGCCGACGAGGCCGATGGTGACGTCGACGACATGCTGTGGCAGGTGCCGTACCTGCCGATCGACCCCAAGGACGTCGGCCGAACCTATGAGGCCGTCATCCGGGTGAACTCGCAGTCCGGCAAGGGCGGGGTGGCCTACATCATGAAGGCCGACCACGGTCTGGTGTTGCCGCGACGACTGCAAATCGAGTTCAGCAGGGTCATCCAACAGATTGCCGAGGGCTCAGGCGGCGAGGGCGGCGAGGTCTCGTCAAAGGAGATGTGGGACGCGTTCGGCGACGAGTACCTCTCCCCGATTCGGCCGCTGGAGCGCATCCGGCAGCGGGTGATCGGCTCGGAGGTCGACGGCGGAACCGATGTCATCGAGGCGACGGTGAAGATCGACGGTGTCGAGACCGAGATCCGTGGCGAGGGCAACGGACCCCTGGCCGCTTTCGTCGATGCATTGAGCACCGTCGGCATCGACGTGAGCGTGCTGGACTACTCCGAGCACGCCATGTCGGCAGGCGAGGAGGCTGCCGCCGCGGCCTACGTCGAGGCGTCGGTGGGTGGCCGGACGGTGTGGGGTGTCGGCATCGCCACCTCGATTACTACGGCGTCCCTGCGTGCCGTGGTGTCCGCGGTCAACCGGGCGGCGCGGCTGCAGTGATGCTCAGAACAGGGCGAACTGCTGGCCCTGGTCGATCGATAGCTCGAATGGATCGATTCCGGTGCCTCCGACGACCGCCGCGACGTAAGCCATGAACTGCTGATCAGAGACCGTCGGTACGCCGAGTTCCCGGGCTTGATAACCCTTACCGTGATCTGGTTGTGCGTCGTTGCAGATGACTAGCGATGTCTCGGGGTCGACTGCGTCGGTATAGGCCAGACCCGCGTGCAGAATTCGCTCAACGAGTTCTTCGTGGGTGCGATCCACCTCGGTCGACAGCGCCACCCGCATGCCCTGCACCAACGGTTCTCCGCTGCGGTAGCGACCGGGATTGCGGTACGGGCACGCCAACCGCGAGGCCAGCATCTTCAACGGACGCAATGCCTCGTGGGTGACGGTGCCGTTGGGCCAGCGCCGTCGGGTCAGGGGTCTGATCGGCAGCCAGATGTCATTTGCGTCCGCCCGTTGCAGTGCCGGCGTCAGCAGACGGGACAGCACGAGCGCGTCATCGAATGCGTCGTGGGCTCGCGTCTGCGGGATATTCCAGTGTCGGGCAAGGGTTTCCAGGCGCAGGTTGTCCAGACCAAGATCGAGCCGGCGGGCGAGTTCAACCGTGCACATGACATTGTCGACGGGCAGCGCAGTCTGAGCCAACTCGGCTTCAGCAGTCAGGAAGGAGTAGTCGAAGGCGGCATTGTGGGCGACCAGTGTGCGGCCGTGCATCAACTCGGCGAGGTCGTCGGCGATATCGGCGAACCTCGGTTGATCCTCGAGCATTTCGGCGGTCAGGCCGTGGACATGGGTCGGGCCCGGATCAACGCCCGGATTGAGCAGGCTGACCACAGAGCGCTCGACATTGCCCGCCGGGTCAAGAGCCAGGGCTGCCACGCTGAGGACGCGGGCGTGTCGCGGTCGAAAACCTGAGGTCTCGACGTCGACGACAACCCAGCCGTCGTTCGCCTCGTGAGCCGGGCGACCCCAGGTGTGGTTCACAAACTTCAGAATGGCATGCACCCCCGACAGCAACCGGCACATCGGATCCGTGTCGGGCCAACCGTGGCGTGATTTTTCAAAACCGCGAGTCGGCATAAACTCACCTGCAATGTCCAAGCCGACGATGACAGTGCGCGGACGGGCCGCGCTGGCCCTCGGCTCGACGGCGCGCTGGGCCTCCCGGGTGACCGGCCGTGGCGCGGGCGCGATGATCGGCGGGCTGGTGGCGATGACCCTGGACCGCTCGATCCTGGAACAACTGGGAACCGGCCGCCGCAGCGTGGTTGTCACCGGCACCAATGGGAAGTCCACCACTACCCGGATGGTGGCAGCAGCCCTGTCGACCATGGGCGCGGTGGCGACCAACAGCGAGGGCGCCAACATGGATGCCGGGCTCGTCGCCGCACTGGCTGCTGACCGCGATGCCACATTGGCCGCACTTGAGGTCGACGAGATGCACGTCCCCCATGTCTCGGACGCGGTCAGTCCGGCTGTCGTCGTGTTGCTGAACCTCTCCCGCGACCAACTCGACCGGGTGGGCGAGATCAACCACATCGAACGCACCCTGCGCACCGGGCTGTCCCGTCATCGCGACACCGTCGTGGTGGCCAACTGCGATGACGTGTTGATGACCTCGGCGGCATACGACTGTCCGAATGTGGTGTGGGTTGCCGCTGGCGGCGGCTGGGCGGGGGATTCTGTGAGTTGCCCGCGCAGCGGCGAGGTGATCGTGCGTGAAGGCACGCATTGGCACTCCAGCGGAACGGAATTCAAGCGGCCCACGCCGCAGTGGTGGTACGACACCGAAAAGCTCTATGGCCCAAATGGTTTGGCGCTGCCGATGCGGCTTGCGCTGCCGGGGGCGGTGAACCGCGGTAACGCCGCGCAGGCGGTGGCGGCAGCGGTGACGATGGGTGCCGACCCGACGGCGGCGATCGCGGCGGTATCCGGTGTCGACGAGGTGGCCGGCCGCTACCGGACGGTCCAGATCGGGAACCACACCGCCCGGATGCTGCTAGCCAAGAACCCGGCAGGGTGGCAGGAAGCGCTGTCGATGGTGGATAAGACCGCCTCGGGAGTGGTGATTTCGGTCAACGGTCAGGTTCCCGACGGTGAGGACCTGTCGTGGTTGTGGGATGTGCGGT
>Ga0304728_1002527_pt1 | contig 11587 bp, 10 predicted proteins | sample C_130625_MF_Meta_FD_190476 | JGI IMG/M metagenome (GOLD analysis project Ga0304728, IMG submission 190476) | Freshwater microbial communities from Lake Croche, Canada to study carbon cycling - C_130625_MF_MetaG (v2) (version 2) | ecosystem: Environmental > Aquatic > Freshwater > Lake | place... | reverse complement strand
GCCCCCGCCCCCGATGGAGTCCTGGTGGAGGAAGGTGCCCTCCATCATGTAGGTCACGGTCTCAAAACCGCGGTGCGGGTGCCAGGGCGTGCCCTTGGGTTCGCCGGGGCCGTAGTCAATCTCACCCATCTGGTCGAGGTGAATAAAGGGGTCGAGATCGGCCACGTCAACGCCGGCGAAGGCCCGTCGGACGGGGAAGCCCTCGCCCTCAAAACCCCGTGGTGAGGTGGTGATTGAGCTGATGCGACGGGCTCGGTCGGTCAGTGCGGGGGCGCTGACGCGGGGGAGTTCGAGGGGATTGGCAACGCTAACGGCGGGCATGAATCCACCCTACCCACTCAGACGGGGGCGACGAACCTGGTGGGATCAACGGCGACGAAGATGGCCTGGGCCTCGGCGACCAGTCCATCCTTGGAACGCACCTCGGCGGAGATGAAGAACTTGCGGCCCTCACGCTTCGCGCACCAGGCGCGCGCGGTGACGAGTTCGTAGAGGGGTGTGGGAGCGCGATAGGAAATGTCCAGTTGCACGGTAAAGGCCAGCGCTCCCAGTATCGCGGGCACCCGACCCATGGTTTCGTCCAGCAGGGCGGCCAGGATGCCTCCGTGGGCCCGACCCGGCGCCCCCTCGAAGGCACGGTCGAAGACGGCCTCGGCGCAGGAGACTTCTTCTTCGCGCCACTGCCGAGCGGCGAGTCCCATGGGGTTGGATTCGCCGGTGACGATGGAGTCCGCAAAGACGTGGCGTCGACCCGCTTCGGGGAGTTCGTCACCACCCTGGTGCCACTTTTCAAAGGAGTGGCCGTGAAAGTCTCGAACGCGGATCTCCCTCTGCTCGAGCTCGGCGGTCCACGCCCGGGCAGCCTGGGTGATCTGATCCAAGGTGTGGTCGTCGCTGGCGCGACCGACGAAGAGGTGGGCAAATTCTCGCAGAGCCTCGGCGGCCTCGGCACGCTTGTCGTCGTTACTCATGCGCCCACGTAGTACCGATCAACGACGCGCAGGGCTCGGTCCAAGCGTGCGAGTCCGTCACGCGCTTCGTCGTCGGTCACCGTGCAGGGCGGGACGACGTGAATGCGGTGGTAGTTAGCGAAGACCAAGAGGCCCTCGGCGCGCGTGGCCGCGATGAGCTCGTTCATCGCCGGTGAGCTCGAACCGTAGGGGGCGAGGGGCTCGCGGGTAGCGCGATCGCTCACCAGATCGAGGGCAAAAAAGACCCCCATGCCGCGCACCTCGCCAATGACGCGGTGCTGCTCGGCCAGAGCCTGGAGTCCGGGTCGCAGGATCTCGTCGCCCACGCGACGGGCGTTCTCCACGATGCCGTCGCGCTCCATGGTTTCAATGGTCGCCACGGCGGCGGCACAGGCCAGCGGGTGACCGGAGTAGGTGAGGCCACCCGGGTAGACGCGCTCGCGAAAGGTCTCGCAGATGGCGTCGTTAATAACGACGCCCCCCAGGGGCACGTAGCCGGAGTTAACGCCCTTGGCGAAGACGACCAGGTCGGGTGTCACGCCGTAGTGGTGGTAGGCGAACCACTCTCCAGCCCTTCCGAAGCCGGCCATGACCTCGTCGGCGATGTAGATAATGCCGTGGCGGGTGCAGAGATCGCGCACACCTTGTAAGTAGCCGGCCGGCGGGGGCATAATGCCAGCGGTGCCGGGAATGGTTTCGAGAATGATGGCGGCGATCGTCGAAGGCCCCTCGAAGAGAATGGTGTTCTCGAGATGCGCCAGGGCCCGAGTGCACTCCTCCTCTTCGGTCTCGGCAAAAAAGGCGCTGCGGTACAGGAACGGTCCGAAGAAGTGGACAACGCCGGCGGTGGCGTTGTCGTTGGGCCAGCGACGAGGGTCACCGGTCAAGTTGATCGACGTCGCGGTGGCGCCGTGGTAGCTACGGTAGGCCGACATCACCTTGCTGCGTCCGGTGTGCAGCCGCGCCATTCGCACCGCGTGCTCGACGGCCTCGGTACCACCGTTGGTGAAAAAGACCTTGGCGGCTCCCTCGAAGCTGTGATCCAAAATGAGTTCTGCGGCGCGGTATCGCGACTCGTAACCGTGCTGCGGGGCGATGGTGGCGAGACGACCGGCCTGTTCTTGGATGGCGCGAATGACGTCGGGGTGCTGGTGGCCGATATTGGTGTTGACCAATTGGGATGAGAAGTCGAGGAAGCGTGTGCCGTCTTCGAGCTGAACGTAGACCCCCTCGGCGTCACGAACCATGAGGGGGGTGATGTTCTCTTGGGCGGACCACGAGTGGAAAACGGCGGCCCGTTCGCGCTCGTAGGACGTTAGGGCGCTGCGATCGCTCATGGGTTCTCCTCGTCGTTTCTCTCCGCCGAGCCTAGGAGTTTTTCGTCCGTCCCAAGGAATTAAGGGTGATGGTGACCGCGGGGTGCGCCGGACCTTAGATTGAACGTGATGAAAGCTCTGGGGATGCGCTCGTGGCTGGCACTGGGGGTGTCGCTCCTGTCGCTGCTCGGGTGGACGGCGCTGAGCGCGACGGGGATTCGGCACGGAAACTTTCTTTTTCACCAAGCGGCCCGCAGGCCCTTCCTCGACCTCTACGAGCACTTCACCGACGGCACGGTGCTCTTGGGTCACGGCGATATCTACCAACTACGTCCCTTTTTGAATAACTCCAACCCACCCGTGGTCACCCTGCTCTACTTACCCCTACGCGCCCTGGGCGAGACGCTCTCGGCCGACGTGATGATTTTTCTCTCGCTGGTGGCCCTGAGTGCTACTAGTGCGGCCTGCCTGTTTCGCCTGGGGGTGGCCCGCTGGTCGAGGGCGATTCTGGTGAGTTCGCTCTTCATTGTGCCGCTGGCCCTCGTGGGCTGCGAGCCACTGCGCGCGATGTTAAAGGCCGGTCAGATTCGTGGCCTCCTCCTGCTGCTCGTCGTGGTGGATCTGCTGGTGGTGCCGGCGCGCCGTCGGGGTTTTCTCACGGGCCTGGCGGGGGCCATCGCCATCACCCCCCTCGCCTTCGCCGCGCTAGTGGCCTTTTCTGCGGGTCGTCGGGCACTGTGGCGCTCACTGGCGTCCTTTACGGCCTGGACCATGCTGGGGCTCGGGGTTGGTTGGCACGCCTTCTTTCGATACTGGCTGGTGCTCGTCCCCACTGGTCAGCAGGCCTCGCGCGTTCTGCTGCCCTACCCGCCCGGTAGCGATCCCTACGCCAGTCGAGGGCAAGCGTCGCTGCGTGCACTCCTGGCTCGTCCACCACTGAACTACCTACCGGCACCCTGGCTCATCTGGGGTCTGCTGGTCCTGCTCCTCGCCGGGCTGAGCTGGTGGGTGGTCACTCGGCTCAGTCGGGCCGGTCTCGTAGTGAGCGCTACAGCTCTTTTTGCGTCGTCTCTTCTCATCATTGAACCAGCGACCTGGAACCACTACTGGATGTGGGGTCTGCTGGCGATTCCCGCCGCCGCCGAGTGCTGGTCCAGGACTCGCAGGCTCGCTCTGGCGGGGCTTCTGGTACCCCTCGTGTCGCTGCCACCCCTGACTCACGTCATGAACTACGTCGGCAAAGCTCTCGTCTGGCCGGGGGCCGCCACGGGTATTTATCCGGTGGCGGGTGTCCTGTGGCTTCTGACGGCGGCTCTGGTACTGCGCCGGTGGTCGGGCGACGAGTCAACCCCGACCTGGTGGGGTTAAATAGAAGTTGACGATTGATCTCGAGTGAGGCAGTGGCGCGGCGTGAGGAAGGTGGTTGTGGTGAGGCGTTCTAGTCATCTCGTCATCCCCCGAAGGGGTGCTGGGGGCCGCAGCCGAGTACTGGTCGCAAGCCTCCTGCTCCTCGTCGTTCTGCCGGCCACGAGCTACGCCTCCCCCGGCCGTGCTGCTCACGTCGTTTCGGTGACGAAGCTGCCCTCGCCTCCGACCTCGGTGACGGCGACGGCGGGTAGTCAGGTGGCGGTGGTTCGCTGGCTGGCGCCCACCCCCGTGGTGGCCAGCGCCCCCATCCTCGGCTACGTCGTGGTGTCGACACCCGGTTCAAAGTTCTGCACGACGACCAAATTATTGACCTGCGCGGTGACGGGCTTGCTCAACGGCACGACCTACATTTTTCACGTCTCAGCCCGTAACCTGAAGGGCTCCTCGCCCTACTCGACGCCCTCGGAACCCGTCACTCCTCTCCTGATGGCGCCACCCCCCGCCCCCACCCACGTCACCGCGAGCGCGGGCAACGCCGTGGCGACGGTTAGTTGGTTGGCCTCATCCAAGGTCGGGATCCCGCCGACGGCTAGTTACACGGCGACAACGACACCGGGCGCGGTGAGTTGTACCACCACGGCGCTCAGCTGCTCGCTCGCGGGCCTTGTAAACGGCAGCAGTTACGTCGTTCGAGTCACCGCGAAAAACGTGGTCGGCAACTCGGCCGCCTCACTGCCGTCCTTGGCCTTCACGCCAACGGGATCGACGGTGCCGAGTGCCCCACTGGGTCTGAGCGCCACCGCCGACGACACCTCCATCACCTTCACCTGGCTCGACCCCGTCAGCACCGGCGGTTCAGCGATAACGTCCTTTCGCGTGGCGAGTGACGTGAGCCACCCCCTCGCCACCTGCAGCACCACGACGCATAGTTGCACGGTGAGCAATCTGACGATGGGCGTGACACTCCCTTTCACCGTGTCGGCGCTCAACGCTCTCGGTCGTGGTGCGGCCTCCGTGGTCCTGGCCGTCGCCCCCACCCACGCCCCCAAGGTCTACGCCGGGGGGAGTGATGGTTATCTCTACGCCCTGAACGCGGCTAGTGGGCTGCGGCTGTGGAGTGTCTTTACCGGAGGCAAGATCACCAGCGCTCCGCTGCTCGCCGGTGGCGCGGTCTACGTCGGCTCGGCCAGCAACAATTTCTACAAGTTCAATTCGCTGAACGGTTCACAGATCTGGGTCTACAACGCAGCCTCGCCGGTGACCTCCCCGAGCACCCTCGCCGCGGGGGTTCTCTACTTCGCCGATCAGGCGGGAACGGTGCACGGCGTCAGTGACGCGACCGGGGCGTCGGTGCTGTCGTGTCACGTGGGTGGTCAGATTGTGAGCCAACCGCTCATTGTGGGCAGCTCGGTGGTGGTGGCATCCTCCACGGGTCAAGTATCCGCCTGCTCCCTCAGTCGGAACAATCAGGTGCTCTGGCAGTCCGCGGCGTACGGAGCGATGTGGGGGCAACTGCTCTTTTCGGGTACCAGCATCTACGTAGGCTCCGACGACGGAAACGTCTACGCGCTCAACGCACTGAGTGGCACCAAACTCTGGGCTCGTTTCCTCGGGGGTCACGTCGAGTCGGGCCTCACGAGTTCGGGGACCACGCTCTTCGCCGGCTCCACCACCGGCCACCTCTTCGCCCTGCGTCTCGCAACGGGGGAGCTTGTCTGGAGCCGAGTGATCGGCGCCCAGATTTTTTCTACTCCCCTGGTTGAGGGCAGCAATGTGGTGGTGGGCGACGATAGTGGTGGCCTGTCGGCGCTGGATGCGGCGTCGGGCGCGGGCGTGTGGGCCAGCGCCATCGGGGCCCAAGTGGAAGGCGCGCTGGGGCGTAACGCCGACCTCACCTACGCCGGATCAGGAACGACGAATACTCTGGTCGCCGTCGCGAGCGCTACCGGCGCCACGCTATGGACCTCGTCGCTGACCGGCAGCGTGTGGGGTGGCGTCGCCTGCGGTTAGTGGCTACCTACTGGCCGGAGATGCGGTCGACCACGCGCCAGGCGGAAGGTAGTCCCACGCCGGCCAAGCCCAGCTTGATGCATTCGCCAATGACGAAGGGGGTGAGTCCGTACTCGATGGCCTTCTGCGCGGGCAGGTGCAGAACGTTGCCGAGCCAGGTGACGCCGAAGGCAAAAATAATTACTTCGCCCACGAAGATTGAACCCAGTGCACTAGCCAGCGAACGGTCGTTACCCCGCTCCGCCAGTTGACCGAGGACGAAGGACGCGACCACGAAGCCGAGCAGGTAGCCGAAGGTGGCACTGGGGTAGCCGCTGGCGTGATGGGCGAACCAGGGCATCCCGGCGAGACCGGCAGCCACGTAGAGAGTCATGGACGATACGGCTCGGCGCCAGCCCAGAGCGGTGCCGACAATGGCCACACCCAAGGTCTGGCCCGTAATGGGAACGGGGGTGAAGCCCAGGGGAATTGAAATCTGGGCCAGGAGTCCGACGAGACCGGCACCGCCGACGACGAGTAGCACATTGGCGAGCAGCGACGTCGGTACGTAGTCGGCGAGGACGCGACGCGACGGCAGGGAAACTGTGGAGATTGACATCCCTTAATAATAGTTTTCTTCACCACTGACAGTGCACCTAGGGGGCGACGATCGATACCAAGAATTTCGACCTAGGACCCGATTGCTGATCAGGGGCACTGCGCGACACTTCTGCGTGGTGGGGCTAGTAAGAATCGAACTTACGACCTCGTCATTATCAGTGACGCGCTCTAACCGACTGAGCTATAGCCCCGCAAGGGTGAAAGTCTACACGAGCCTCTCTAGGGCTTCTTCAGGTGATCGGGAGTCCACTTTTTTACGGAGATCGATTGACTCGCGGTGGCGAGCAGAACGCCGGTTTCGCTCCACAGGAACGCGGTGCCCTGAGCGAAGCCGTTATGCAGGGCGTGCATGCGAATATCACAGAGAACCCACTCGGTGGGCTCGAGGTTCGCTATGCGAATGGTGTTGTCGAGGCTGCGACCCATGAGGGGGATACCCATGGGATCAGAGGAGCCCCCCGACACGTAGTCGCCAAAAATTGCCAGAGTGGCTGCGGAAAAATCTGGATGATCGGTGAGGCGCGCCCACAGCGCGGTACGCGACTGCCCGGGTATTCCATCGAGTTGTTGAAAACTACGCCCGAGGGCGATGCGAGTATCAATGTGAGAAAAAACACTCTCGCCCAGGAAACTGAAATTCAGCCGCGGGGGGCAGTCGTCCGGTGCTGGCACCTCGGGCATAAGGTCCCAGGGGCTGGGCGAGGAGAGTTCACCGTGACCGAAAGAACCAATCACGCTGAGGACTTCGCGCTCACCGACGCGCGCCACGGCCCGCCCCTGAGTTACGCGTCCGCCGACGGCGGGAAGCTCGGTGGTTACCGTGACGAGGGAACCAGTCGGGGCGTGGGACAAATAGTGAGCCGCGGACCACACAGTTGGTCGACCACTGGCTCCTTCCAGCGCCACGAGCCCCGCGGCGAGACCGCAACCACCGAAGAGAAAATTACCGGGGGTGATGAGGCGTTCAGTGACCGTGAGGGTCCACTGGTTCTCGGCAACTTGTTGCATCCCGAGAAATGATTTGGCATCCACAGAGAGCGAGGCTACCGCCTCGCTCTCTGGGCGGTGCTAATTACAGGTCTGGGCGGCGGGGGTGACTCCGTTGAGGCCAACCGGCACGTAGGCGTCGGGTGTTGCTTTTCCCGCGAAGCGGTGGGTCATCCAGGTGATCATGTCCTGGTAGGCGACGTCATTCACACCCGAGTGGCTCTGGCCGGGGTAGATCCAACGCTGGAGGGTCTGGCCCAGGGGGCAGAGCTCCTGGAAGAGCAGTGCGGTCGAGGCGACCGGGATCTGCGCGTCGGAACCACCTTGAATCATCAGGAGGGGCACGGTCGACTTCGCGGAGAAGGCCGCGGGGTCGTTCCAGTTCAGGACCTTACGCCAGGCGGGCAGAGTGTAGGGGTCGGCCTTGATGAGCAAATTCAGGGTGTGGGAGTTCACGTAGGGGCGCACATCGGCTGAAATTTTGGCCGAACAACCCGTCTCGAGGTCGGGCAACATGGACATCGCCAGTGGGGTCATCACTTGATCGAGGGGCGCAATCGTGTTGCCGTAGTAGGCGTTAAGGCCCGCGGCACCCATGATGAGGTAGTAGGCGTAGGGCGTTGTCTGCAGTGCCCCGTAGATGTAAGCGAATTGTGAGGGCGGAGCTCCGGCCACGACGCCCTTTAGGGTCAGCTCGGGAGCGTAGGCCTTGCCGATGTGATTAGCAAAGACGGCCGTCTGACCACCCTCGGAGTGGCCCCAGACCATGTAGGTGGTGCCGACGTGCGCCAGCGCGATGCTGTGCGCGGCCCGGACGGAGTTAATGGTGTCCTGGGCCGCCGACACGGCGGCCAAGTAGGGCATGAGGCCCGGGGTACCCTCACCCTGGTAGTCGCTGTAGGTCAGAGCCCAGCCGTGGGAGAGGAAAATATTGGTCGTGGTGTTGCTGACCTCGGTGCTACCGGGGTTCTGGCTCTCGGCGCACTGGTCGGCCATGCCGTTGGTGCCGTGGCCGTAGGCCACAACCTTCCAGCCCCCGGCGGGAGCCTTACCGGAAGGAATCACCATAAATCCGGTGACCGCGACGGGCTTCTTAAGGTAGTTCTGCGAGATGTACATGATGCGGTAGGTGGTGCCATTGAGGCCCGTCGGGGCCGGAGTGACCTTTTCGTACTTGAGGACCGAGCCAATTTTCGCGGTCTTTGAGAAGGTCGGAACGGCGTAGAACGAGGGGAGGCCCGTCGGCGCGGGAGTCGAGGCCATGGCGGGCACGAGGGCGGTTGAGAGCAGGGCCAAAACTAGTGCTACGGCAGAAACTATTCGACGCATAGCGCCTCCTTGAGTGACGTGACTACCTTCATCGTGAGTAAATGCCACAATAGCGTGTGATTAATTCCCACTTCGTCATTGTGGCCTCGGTGATCTCATTGATCGGTGGGGGACAGTACGCCTACGAAACCCTGCGTGGCCGTACCTCACCCAACCGCGTCACGTGGACCCTGTGGGCCGTGGAACCGCTGCTGGGTTTTGTCATCGAACGTCAACAGGGAATTGGTCTGGCCTCGTTGATGACACTGGTGCTGGGTGTCGTGCCTGTATTCATTGTGGCGGCCTCGTTCGCCAGTGACACGGCGGTGTGGAAACTCGGGACTTTTGATATCGCCTGTGGGACTATTTCGGTGCTGGGTCTCGTGGCGTGGCCGCTGTTGTCGGGCAGTTTTGCTCTGCTGGCCTTTGTTCTCGCCGACACCGTGGCGGCCTTTCCGACGATGCGCAAGGCCTGGCTCGATCCCGCCACCGAGACGGCCACGCCCTTCTATACCGGTACGCTCAACGGCTTCATCACTCTCTTAACCTTGACGGAATTCACGACCGCCGGGGCGCTCTTTCCCATGGCCATCTTGGTGTCGGACCTCATTATTGGGGTCATGATTACGTCGCGTCTGGGACCTCGTCTACGTGGTGAGCTCCCAGGAGCGCGGGCCTAGTGCCACTGAATCACGCCGTACCTATCCCCGACACCGAGCAACGCCGCGCCGTGGGTCGTGCGCGGCGAGAAGCGGTATCACGTTCTTCGCACGCCCGTTGCGCCGACCGCCCCGACTCTTTTGACGTCACGGGTCTCTTGGCGTCACAGGACGTCACGCGCATCACCGAGTTGGTGCCGCTGCGCTACGAGCGCATGCTCGAGAGCCCCTTCGCCTTTTTCCGAGGGTCGGCCCTCATCATGGCTCACGACCTCGCGCGGGGTGCATCGAGTGAGATCGAGACGCAGATTTGTGGCGACGCTCACCTGGCCAACTTCGGCGTGTTCTCCTCGCCCGAACGTCGGCTGGTCTTTGACGTGAATGACTTTGACGAAACAACCACTGGACCCTTCGAGTGGGACGTCAAGCGCCTCGCGACGTCGCTGTGCATAGCGGCGGAGGGTCGCGACTTCTCCGTGGCGCAGCGAGGGCGCATTGTGCGTGCGGCGGTGCGTGAGTACCGAGAAACTATCCGCACCTTCTCAGAAAGTCCGGCGCTCAGCGTCTGGTACGCGCACCTCGATATTGCCTCGCTCACCCACCAGTTGAGCCAGAGCTTTTCGGACGAGTCGATGAAACAGGTCCATGATGTGGTCCGTCGGGCCGTGGGAAAGACCTCGCAACGCGCCTACGACAAATTGGTCGTTGAGGTGAACGGCGTGCCGCGCATTGCCTACGACCCACCGACCCTGGTACCGCTCGATCAACTCGTCGGCCGTGATCCTCTCCCACTGCAGGAAATGCTCCAGCGAGTGGTCGGCGGCTACGCGGAATCGCTCAGTAGCGACCGTCACGTCTTGTTTCGAAAGTTCACGCCCTACGACGCCGCACGAAAAGTCGTCGGAGTTGGTTCCGTCGGTACCGGTTGCTACATCGTGCTGCTCTACGGTCGAGACCGCAGCGACCCCTTCTTTCTGCAGATCAAGGAGGCCACCGACTCGGTAGTCGACCGTGCGCGCGGTCGAGTCTCCCCGCGCGATCCGGGGGACCGAGTGGTAGCGGGCCAGCGCCTCATGCAGGCAACGCCGGACGTGTTTTTAGGTCATTACCACGAGACCGGTCGTGACGGAACAAATCGCAGCTACTACGTGCGCCAATTGTTCGACAACAAGGGTTCGGTCGTCATTCACCGCATGGATGCCGAAGCCCTTGAGGCCTACGGAAAAGTATGCGCCTGGACTTTGGCGCGTGCGCACGCCCGTAGTGGTGGCAGCGTCGAAATCGCGGGCTACCTTGGAAAATCGGAGACCTTCGACACGGCAATTGAAGAGTTCGCCGAAGCGTATCGGGTGCAAAATGCCCTCGACTTCGCCACCGTCACGGCGACGCGCGACAGCTCACGTGTGGGGTGAAGCGGAAGTGGTCCGGCGATTAGAACTACAATGGCACTACGCGGGGATGTAGCTCAGTTGGTAGAGCGCGGGCTTTGCAAGCCTGAGGTCGTGGGTTCGATCCCCATCGTCTCCACCAAAGTTTTCTGATTCGAACTGCAGTTGACGTCATCAGTGTGAGAATGACTTTCAGAGAAGGCCCGGAGCCAGTACTGGCAAGCCAATCCTTCGGGCAGCTTCCAAGAGACGCACGTCATAGCCAAGGAATCCAAGGAACTCACTCTTCGCAGTGTTGGCGACATGTTCCGCCGTGGCTAAGTGAATGGCATCGAGCGAGCGAAGTTCACGTTCGTCAAAACCAGCAGCCCGAGCCACTATGGCTGGAGACAACGTGACGATTCCAATTCCGTCCAGCACTTCGCCTGCTCTGCCGAGATCGGTTGGAGCACTGCGTTTTGTGGCGCGTGGCAGTTCGACTTCAATGATGACCGATGAAACAAAGTGGGGACTCAACTGCCCTCTGATCCAGAGAGAAAGTTCTTCGCTCTGTGTCTCGCGCCGAACGAGCTTCACGGCCGCCGAGGTATCGATGTAGATCAACAAGACGTCACCAACGGTCGGGGTTCTCGCGGTCAGCAACTACTGCATCAAGACCACGTGCATCAACAGCTGCCTCACCAGTCGAATTGAACGTCGGCAGGAGGGAGCGTGCTGGTCGAAGTTCGCCAGCCTCTAAGAGAGCAGCAAGCGGAGAGAGATGGGTTGGCTCGATGATGCCCACTGTGGTTCCATTCCGCGTGATCTCAACGCGCTCTCCCATTTCAACACGAGCAATCACTTCAGCAGTTCGCTGATTGAGTTCTCGAATACCAACTTTTCTCATGTTCAAATTGTACTACAGAAATGTCAGACCACCTAGGTACATTGAAGATCATCAGGTTCGAGTCCCATTGGCTCCATAACATCGAAAATGTTCG
>Ga0304728_1002525_pt1 | contig 11593 bp, 21 predicted proteins | sample C_130625_MF_Meta_FD_190476 | JGI IMG/M metagenome (GOLD analysis project Ga0304728, IMG submission 190476) | Freshwater microbial communities from Lake Croche, Canada to study carbon cycling - C_130625_MF_MetaG (v2) (version 2) | ecosystem: Environmental > Aquatic > Freshwater > Lake | place... | reverse complement strand
ACGGGCAAAGATCACCCAATCTTTTTCCTTGCACCACGGACCTGTTGGATATCTTTCTTTATCATGATATGCTAAGGGTCCCATCTTTATGACATAACCACAATTAGTTGCGATTCTTAATTTGTCTAAAGATTCTTGTGCTATTAAAATTCCACCTTTGGTTTTATCTTTTGGAGTAAAGGGTAATACTAAAATTCTCCAACCCGTTGGGTTAGGTAAACTATCAATAAGAGTTTCAGATATATTATCTGCTCTTACGGTTTTTTCATTTTCTTCTTTATACTTGTCTTCAAGACCTAAAACAGTTTTAGGTATTTCAGTCGAGTTTAATAACGTTTCCTTCATCTTTTCTTAGCTCCTTTTTATTTAGCAGGTTAGAGATCTCCTGTAAGATATATTCGTATGTACGAATTTGACCTAAAATATACTTGTAATCTTCCATTTTGTCAACTCCTCCCGAAGTTATAACAGAAGTTAAATTACCTAATTGGTCCTTCATAAATCGTTGTAGTTTACTTGCTATGTCTATCGTGTCATCCATTGTTTACCTTTCAGTTGTTATTATATTAACAGTTCCACTTACGTAGTGACTTATTAATTCTTGAATCAGGATCCCTAGCTGTTTTAGCAGATGTTAATTTAGCTTTCATTCCTTTCATTCTAGAGCAAAATGATTTTCTTCTATTAGCAGATTTAGAACCAGGTTTCAACTTACTTGGTTTAGTAGTTACTGCCATTGATAATTTAGAACCAGGATGTTGACTTCTATAAGAAGCTATACCTTTTTTATTTAAACCACCTGCTGGATTTTTACCTTCTTTACGTTGCCAAGCTGGGGTACCACCTTCTGCTTTTTGAATTCTAGCTGCACCACAACCTCTTGTATGAATACCAAGTCCAGCCATTAGTAATTTTTAGTTGTTTTATATCTCATAACTTTTCCTTGACCTCTATGAACCAAACCACCTTTTCTATATGGTTCCATTTGATTTATCTCTGAAATTGATACTGGCTGTTCTTGAGTTTCTGCGGCACCTAATTCAGTTGGGTCTAATAAATCCATAGCAAGTCCAACGCCAGGTATTGCTCTTAATGCTCCTTTTTTACCTGCTGCATATGCAGCTCTTCTAGCAGCTCTTTTAATTTCAGCTGCCTTATCCATATCTGCTTCGCTAGTTAATCCTTTTTTTCTAGCCATATTGATAAATGCTTTTCTCTTAGCACTATATTTAGACTCATCATACTTTCCAGTATTTGTTCTAGGTTCGTCTTTTAATATATCATCTTCTGCCATAGTAATACCTTTTGAATTAACTTTTATTTTTTCTTCTTAGGAAAACCAGCTTTCATATTTGCATATGCTTTAGAAGATATAGTAGATTTAGATTTAGGTCTTGATATACCTAATTTTTTTCTTCTGTTTATATTTGCCCAAAGACCGGGTCTAGCAGAACCACCTTCTTTCATACGCATACCATCTTTATCGTATTTACCGCTTTCTTTTTTAGAAATTGCAATAGCGGCTTGTTGAGCCATTCCACCTTTTTTCATTCCTGGAATAGAACCCATAGGAGATGATGCCATTGAATCTGGTCCCATCATTGATGATTGTTTCATTTGAGGAGGAACAGTATTGCCCATTATTCTAGCAATACCGTGTCCTCTTTTTTGTATTCCTAATTTAGCCATTATTTTTTCTTGTTGGCTTTGCCACCTTTTTTCATGTAACCCATTTTATTTCTTACTGAAGTTGGTAACTTTGAAAGACCTGGATTTTTTTTTGAATCCACTTTTTTTAAAGCACTACCACCTTTTTTCATTGGCTCAGAAGTTTCCATTTTAGCATATTGTTCTGGAGACATTTTTCCAGATGCAATAGATTTGCCTTCTTTAGCTAAACTTTTTAATTCTTCACCTTTATGCTTTTCAGATTTTTCACCTTTTACAAATTCTTTAGGGGAAATTTTTTTAGAAGCAACTGCTTTAGCTTCTTTTAATTCTTCACCGTAAGTTTCTTTTCCGCCGAATAATTTTCCACCTTTAGCAAGTGCAGCTCCCATTCCTCTTTGAGCTATTCCGCCGCCTCTTAATGCAGCACCTAATCCTCTGAGAGCAATACCGCCTCCTCTAAAATTTGATCTTGGTCTTTGTTTAAAATCGTTTCTCATATTTACTCCTTGTTAGTACTTGTTGTTTTATTAGCCATTGTTCTAGCAATGGATTCACCCGATCGTCCTACTACATATCCCCCAAGTCCAATTTGTAACAATGTCCAAACGTCACCTGGTAATTCAAATGTAATAACCGTTCCTATCATTAATCTTATAACAGGTCCAAGAATATAATTCCAGACTAATATAAAGATCAATACGTACATTAAAAGGGGCCTCCAGCTAGCTGTAAACCAGCCTGCTTTAGCCTCTGCTTCAACAATAGAGGCTGCTGCTTTTAATTCTTCTGTACTAGATTGTAGTAATTGCTGATTAAGTTGAGCTTTTAATTTCTCTTGTAAGTCTCTGTCTGGAACTGCTTTTTCAATTGTACTAAAAAGAATTTTAGCTAATGGTGCAATAGCTCCAAGCATTGGTAACATACTAGTACCATTCAGCTTTAGATTTTTTTTCTGGTAACATTCTGCTTTGACCTTTTACTTGTACACTTTGTGTTTCATCTTTGCTAGTCATCTCAACGTCAATGCCACCATTTTTGTAACCATCAGAATTTAAAAATTTACTGTGATCTCCAACTTGTGTTCCGTAAGCAGAAGAAGAATCGTTAGATCCTTTTATCATTCCACCTTTTGCGTATCCTTTTTTAGACATGTTTGCCTCCGATAATGCGATTGCGATCGCTTGTTTAGGATTAGTAACTATCTTACCTGATTTACCACTGTGCAATTTGCCAGATTTAAACTCATGCATTACAGTCTTAACTTTTCCTGGTTTCTTTTCCATATTAACTAATTGTTATAATCCTTTTTAGCATTATTTGCAAATTGTTGTTTTGCTATAGAAGTAGCTGCTCTTAGCTTAGCTAAGTCTTCATTTTGTTGAAGTTTTTCATCACTATTTGATTGGTTCATTAAAGCTCTCATTTTATCTAAGTTTAATCTATCTTGTGCTTCTTGATTTCTCTTAGCATTATTCTGAGCTAATATGTCTAATTCTCTAGATTTTAATTTAGCTAAAGGATCATTATCAAATTGAGAAGTAATCTTTTTTTCTTCCTTCATAAACTCGTCCATCATCTCAGCAATAAGAATTGATTTTCTAGCTTCAAGTTTTAATTGAAACTGTTGTACTTGCATTTGCACTTGAGGGTTTTGTGCCATTTGAGGATTCTGTGACATCTGTTGTATCTGTTGTAATTTTTCATGGAATTCTAATTCAATTTGTTCCAAAGCCATTAAAGAAATATGTTCTAAAATATTTTTTTGTAATGCACCAACAATCATAGGATTGTTTCTTGCAAAGTTTGTTTCCATAAAATTTAAATGAGAAGTCATATGAGCTCTATGGTCTTGTCCTCTGAATGCTTGAAAAGGTTGAGCACCTAATGCATCAATATGTTCTTGTGCTGGATCTTTTGGCACTGGTTTTTGAGGAACGTTTAAAATTTTATCAATGTCTCTTACACCTAATGCTTCGTACATTTTTCTATATGTCTCATATAGATTATGAATCTGTGGATTAGATTGTGCTAATTGTAATTGGGTTTGTGCTAAACTAATTCTTTGAGTCTGTGAAAATATATTTGGATCTGCAACTGGTATAACATCTACTTTATCATCAAAGTCTGCTTTTTTAATCATTCTTTGTCCACCCACAACATCGTAAGGATATTCTGGTGGTAAGTATAAACTAAATACTCTTGATAATAATTTAAACTCTTGTTTTAAAGATGCATATAATCTTTTATGAATAGCTGACATTGTTCTGCTTCCTCTTTCAAGTAAAGCAACTGTAGTACCAACTGCAGCTTGTTGATTACCATCGCCAACATTTAAATCAGCAATAGATGCAAATCTTTGTCCAGCTTGAACAACAATACCCATTAATTGTAATAATGTTGCTGATGGTTCTTTGAATGGTAATGGTAAAAATGCATCTCTTAGATTTCCTCCAGGAGCATCTACATCTCTAAACTCACCTGGTTGAATTGGTTGTGCATCATCTCTAACTCTAATACCTCTTTGTTTAAATCCTGCCGGTAAATTAGATAAAGTTCCAGCATCTAATAATTGTCTAAGTGATGCAGTGGCAGTTCTAGATAAACCACCAATCATATGGATTAAACCAAATCCATAAAACCCAAGTCCTGGTAAAAATTTAAAATGTACAAAGTACTGGATCTTTTGTTTTAAAACATCTCCAGCATTAAAGTTTCTGCGTATTGATAATATCTCACAAGAGTTTTCTTCTATCGTTACAATATAAGGAAGTTTAATTCCAGTTATTTCCCCATCGGGACCTCGATCTTCAAAACCCTCAAGGTCTATATTTACATGACATTCAATTAAAGTAAATACATCTTCTTGTCTTCCTTTACGAATTCCTTCTAATTGTTTTTCTTTTCTCTCTAATGGATTTTCCATAACATCGCCAGGCTCACCAAGATCTACGTCTCTATAAAACCCTGCAACTTGTTGTTTACGTAAATCATTTTCTGATATCTTAAGAACATGCATAATTGCTTCTGCATCATCTAAAGAAGTTGCATTGTATGGAACTACTAGATCTTCTGCTTGAATAAATTTAGATACTGCTCTTTGCATTAAAGAATCATAATAAACTTTTTTAAATGTAGATCCTGATAAAGGTAAATAAAATAACATTTGATCAAACTCAGGTTCGTATTCTTTCATGATGTCCATAACTTGGAAATTCATAAAGTCTTTAACACGATTAGCTTGATCTTCTTTTTCTCTTGTGTTGATTCCAATCACTTGAGTTCTAACGGGTCCTTCCGCAGGTAATAATTCTTTATAAGCTAAAGCTTGAAATTGAGTTACTGCTTCTGCAAGAACTGGATGTGTTACACCTGAAGCTCCTCTAAAGGGTTGAGTTCTTCTTTCGTATTTAAATCCTAAAAGATCTAATCCGTCTGTGTATGCTTTTTCCCAATCTTGTCTTGATGATTTATATTGTGAATAGTTTTCATAAAGTTCTGATCCAAGAGGATCTAAAATATCGTCTGGTAATAATTCAGCTAAGTTGTCAAAGTGGTTTTTTGAATTGGCTTGATTAACAGCTCCGGGTTCAAAGTTAACTTCAACCCCACCATCTTCTGTTGGAGTTATTTCAGTACTATTAATATTTGGCATTGGCGTACTAAGTTCTTGTTCCTTAGGATTGCCACCAATTTCAATTGAGTGCCTAACTTCGTTTGGAAGTGCTTTGTCTATTGTTGCCATTTAATTTTCCTGAACTTACTACAATAACCTTTTTAGTGGGAACATTCAACCCCTGTGGATTCGGCCCTCTTAAAGGTGGTATAGTTGTTGTTAATTTTTTCATTAATAATAAATCTTATTATCGTCTAAAGATGTTGGCTCATCTATATAGTCTTCTGGATGTGAAATCAAGCCACCTTGACGGAACCTCATAACCGCTTGGGTCATTGAATCTACAAGGTCATCATGATCTCCAAAAGGGAAAGCAGCACATTCTTCAATAACCTCTTGTGCAAATTGTTTAGATTTTGGAGCCCAGATCATTCCTGATTCAAATAAAGGTGCTACAGCATTTACTCTTGAATGTTTATCATTACCTTTAGATGGTGAAAAATTTACAACGGGTATTCCCATTTGTCTAAGTTCATAAGTTAAAGGAAGTCCTGAAGCTTTAGCCTCAACCAAGACTGTATCTGGATTCCAGTAGTTATATTGTTCGTGGGCCAAGCGCCTTAGATCAGGGAACTCCAATCTTTCTTTCCTTGCATCTAATAAAATTAAATTTTGTGGTGAGTCTTCATTCATTCTAAATACACCCCAAGTTGTAATAGCAGAGTAATCGGCTGTTTCTTTTTTCATGAACGCCGTATCATAAGATTGAATAACATGTTCTAAAGGGGGTATATAATCTTCAGTCCAATCTCTCCACCATTCCCTTTTAATTAATGATCCTTCTTCTGCAGTTGGATCTTGCATATACTGAGCATTCCATTTTGAAATACCTGCTGATGCTTTAACTGCAAGTAAATCTTCTAGCTTCCAATATTCAGGCCATACAGGTTTTCCACTTGGAAGTATTGCAGGAAATTCTACTACCTCCCATTGGTCTGCTTTTTCTTCTGCTGCTTGGGCCTTGATTAATTGTGCTGTTAAATCTTTTGTTGACCATCTAGTCATAACTAAAACTATACGTCCTCCTGGTTGTAAACGTTGACGGGGTCCTGAAGTATACCATTCGTATGCTTTATCAAATGCCGTTTGTGAATAAGCATCTTGTTCGGAATGTGGATCATCAATGATTAATAAATCAGCACCCCTACCGGTCACCGCACCTTGGACACCTACAGCAAAGTACTCACCACCTTGATCAGTCTCCCAGCGCCCCGCTGCTTTTGAATCTTCTTGTAATCTTGTATTAAATATTTCTCTATACTCGGCTGAATCAATTAAGTTCTTTGTCTTACGTCCAAATCTTACCGCCAGTTCTGCTGTATGGGTTGCTTGAATTATTTTTAATTTAGGACTATTCCCAATCATCCAAGCAGGTAGAAAGTAGGAAGCAAATTCAGATTTAGTATGCCTAGGTGGCATATTAATAATTAATCTTTTTAATTCTCCACTTTGTAATCTATTAAATTTATCTGATATTGTTTGATGATGATTACCTTCAATAAAATCTGGCCAAATGTATTTTACAAATGTTAAAAAATCTGAACGAATATGTTTATCTTTTACCTTCTTAATCTTGGCTAAGAAATCTAATTTTAATTGCTTTCTAATTTTAGGATCAGCAATGTTGTTTACATTCTTTATTTTTTTAATATCTAGCATAATATCTTATTATGGTACCTTACAAAGTTTATACCCCACCCGGGTGTGTAAATCCAGCACTAAAGGGTAAGTCTAGGGTCCCCTTTTTTTGATTTACCCCTCCCCCCCTCTCTGATTTAAAGTTAAATCGAAATCGATCCTGTTTTTTTTATTCTCCGGGTGGGTCCCGCCCACATGTATTTATTAGCCGTTATTTTTTCTCTGGGTGGGTCCCGCCCACATGTATTTATTAGTGTGTGACATTGTTGCAACGCTATTAGTAGTGGCTCACAACTATAAAGTGATTGACACAAGATGTAGTGTCTCCGATCCTTGAGCCACTAACCATGAACCAAGTGCCCATGATCATGAACCGTGGATAACTATTTAACTTATTAATTTGACATTATAATATAAGATAATGTAGGATATGTTAATTAACAACTAAACAAGGAGCACGGACAATGACTAAAGATAAAACACTATTGCGTTTTAGAATTTATGACGGCGACAGAGAATATACTGATTACGCAATCATAGATAGCAAACATCGTATTACTTTTGATGATAAAGAAATCATTTCTAAATTTTTTTATGATAATGATGTTAGCAAAGAGCAATTCTTATCTGATGGCAGAGCCGTTAGAATAGAAAGTGAAATACCTATAACTGATGAAGATGTAAAAAAACTAGAAACTTTAAGTATGGCTTTTTTACATAATTTTAAATTAGAGGAGGTTGCATAATGTACAAAGAACATAAATACTATACATCTTACGGTGATGTACACAAAACAGACCATGAAATAACACCTAGTAAAGGTGTTATTATTAAAGTTAAGATATATCCTAAAACTGATAAAGATAAGTTCTTTACTGATCTTATTAAATGGTTTGATAGTTATGAACCTAATAAATCTAAAGATCGCCTAACCTTTAAACTACAAGGTGCAACTTTTAATATAATTAATAATAAGTCTATTATTATTAAATGGTTTAAAAGATTGCATAAGCTTAGCCTTGAAAATTTTAGCGGCTGGAATATCAAAAAGTTCATAGTTTAAATAATTCTTAAAACATTGCCCAGATCAATCTGGGCAATGGCTCCCTATATTTTTTTTTCTTTTTTTCCGGGTGGGGCCCGCCCACATGTATTTATTAGCCCTGCGACAATATGTCGCATTGACATAACTTCAGGTTGCACGGTCCTTGCATCATGGAACAGGCAACAGGGACCAATATTAGATGTTGACACAATAGGAGAATGTAGGATATAATTGCTGCGAGTACTGCGTCGAGAAATACATATTAATTAATATGACAAGGCCCCTGGCTGAATTTCGGTAGTACCCACAACAACAATGGAGAAAGAAACAATGACTAAACCAAAAAACAAACTAGAGGAGCTAGGTTTTAAGAAAGTTGAAACAAATGAACTTGGCTTTCATATGTGGGAGATGACCCCATCTAGACTAAACAAACCAAAAGAAACTAAAAAAGAGGAGAAAAAAGCATGAAGTATAAAAACACAAACCCATTTGCGGTTTATGACCCGAATCAAGTCGATGATTCGGAAGACATGGACCTGCATTGGGAGGACTTCTTAACTAATCTTAGAGAAGAGTTTGAATCTCAAGTTGGTAAAGAAGTACATGCAACAGGAGAAGAAATGGGATGGCAACGAAAATCAGGTGAAAAGACATTTACACTTGAAAAAACAAAAGATGTATTTGATGAGATAATACCAAATACACAACACTTATCTTATTATCTTTATAAGATGGATTATAACAAATACGTTGCCAGAGTGTTCCACCATGACTCGCCAATGGGTGAGACATATAAGTTAACTATACAGGAGGCAGTATGAGTCACTTTTACGGTACGATATCGGAGTCTGCAAGAAAGACTCAACCAACAGCCAGGGCGCATCACTCTTTAAGAGTCGAGGCGCAGAGTTGGCAGGGTAAGATAGTTACCCGTTTAAGACGAGAGAAAGATGGGGATTTCTTCGAAGTATGGAGAGAGCCCCACGGCAGCAGCGGGGGAGAATACCTTCTGCTGGTACAGGGAAGGATCGACCTTAAAGATAAATTTCCAGGGGATCCTGATTATATTAAAAAAGCTTCCTAACGTTGTAACAGGGCCCGTATTCATCGGGCCCTAAATCTCATAAAAAATAATAAATAGATACCGACCGCAGGCACGGGGGAGAGAGCGACAAGTGCTTATAACCCGCAGGCACAGGGGAGAGAGGAGCAAGTGCCGTGAGCCCACAAGCAGTTGTTTTTTTTTTCTTCGGGTGGGACCCGCCCACATGTATTCATTAGCCGTGGGCCTTGGACCGGGTGGGACCCGCCCACATGTGTTTTGTGTGATAAAAATGCAACACGCTATATGTAGGGGTGCGGCGTTATGTCACATTGACAAGGTGTTCCTGAACCTTGGGCCAGGATTCAGCAACCGGGGAACATGGCTCACGTGCCTTTAATTTTAATATGTCTGATCCCTCATAAAGTTTTATGGCACACGGACCGAGGGCTTTTTGCAGGATGAAACTATTCTTTGGGTGCTTGATATGGAAGCTGATTTGATGAGGAGAGAACCTCATTCCTTGACTGGAACTTACTTTAAGTTCAATAGTAAAAAACTTCTGGTTTTTGTTGTAGCACAATAAATCTGGCACGCCAGCTGAGGCCCAAGATTCAAGCCTTGTGAAAGAAATTCCTGTTATATTTTTCTTAACTTCTAGCCAAAACTTGGACTCTAATTTCATTTAAAATTTAGCGTAATCTATACTATCTGATTTGAGTTAATTACTTTAGACATTTTATGTCTTTGAGGTTCTGTTTTTAATACAAGTCTATGAGTTTCAAGTTGACCAATAACCATATTTTCCATTAATTTTATTTCTGTAATGTCATGAAGATCGCCGTTAGGCATTTGAACCTGTATGCGTGCATTAGATACAGCATCAGACTTTTTCATAAGTCTAGACAATACATCCATTAATGTTTTGCTACTAATCATAATAAAGTGAGAGCCCAGTATCCAGGATAAATGAATTAAACCTTTCGTAAGCCAACTCTCAATTGACATTCTATAAACTAAATGTTACGTTGAGTCAATGATTGTACAAGAAAAAGTTAAAGATTTTCCTGTTATTTATTTAAGATATTTAAAAGGTAGGCTTGTTTATATAGGTGAAAGTTCAAGTTTTATAAGAGCAAGGCATGCTAGGGAAAATACGCCTAAAGAATGGGTTGGAGACTTTGATGTTGTTAAAATATTAAGAGCTCCAAAAAATAAACAAAGAAGAAAATATTGGGAAGCTTGGTTGGTTTGTAAATTAAATCCAATGAACCAAAAACCAGAATTATATAAAAATTTAATAGAGCGAACAAATGGTAGGGAATGGAAAAAACCTAAAAAGATTTTTAATTTACATGATAAACTTAGGTTTAATATTAGACAAAACACTTATGCTCGTTTAATGAAAATGAAACAATCAATAGAAATAACAAAAAATAGATAATGGGACTACCAAAGAAACTAACAGAAATGCAAATGAAATTTGCTAATGAGTTAGTTAGTAATGAAGGAAGAAAGACTGGAACTGAGTGTGCCATAGAAGCTGGTTATTCAAAAGAAAGAGCAACTATCACAGCTTCCGAATTACAAAGCCCAAAGAAATATCCTTTAGTTGTACAATATATTGGAGAACTTAGAACTGAATACCAAAAGAAATATGATGTTACATTTGAACGCCATATATCAGAACTTTCAAAACTTAGAGATGAAGCCAGGGGTTCAAAAGCATGGAGTGCCGCAGTTAATGCAGAAGTAGCCAGAGGAAAAGCTGCTGGTTTATATATAGAACAAAAGATTATTAGAACAGGTAAACTAGAAGATATGTCTGAGGAAGATTTAGATAAAAGAATTGCAGAAGTATTGGATCAATATTCTCCAATCCTTGAGGGTGTTGAAGTTGAGGAACTAAAAGATGAAGTCAAACAAAAACAAAAAGATATTAGACTTAATAGGAAACAACAACCCCCAAAGAAAGATAAGGTTTTAGTAGACTATTCGTCTTCTTCCGAGTCTTCGTCTTCGTCGTCTGACCAATCTTCTGGTCCTTCTGACTCAGAGTCCGCTTGATTTTCTAAGTCGTAAACTCTGTCTCTAAGAGTATCCATGTCTTCTTGGATTCTATCCATGATATCTTCCAAGTTTTCTTTTTTCTTTTTAACCATTGAGTTTCTCCATTTTTTTGATGTTGTTTGCGGGTATTACAGTTCTATCTCCAAATGTAATTTCGCCTAGATTGTCTATCTCATATGATGAAAAAATCCAAATATAATTTTTAGTTTTCTTATAAATAAAACCAATTGAAATACAATGACTTACATCCATTCTATTAAATTCAATATCTGAAGCCCACCCAGAATCTGAACATATATCTTCCCATTCAATTTTATACAGATTATAAGGAAGTTTTTTCATATAGAACTTTTCTATACCCTATTTAAGTTCTATTCAAAAACAAAAAAGGTAAGACCAGACGACTAGAAGAATTCTGGTTACCTCAAATTGTAGGTTTATTGTAGGGAAA
>Ga0304728_1002514_pt1 | contig 11616 bp, 11 predicted proteins | sample C_130625_MF_Meta_FD_190476 | JGI IMG/M metagenome (GOLD analysis project Ga0304728, IMG submission 190476) | Freshwater microbial communities from Lake Croche, Canada to study carbon cycling - C_130625_MF_MetaG (v2) (version 2) | ecosystem: Environmental > Aquatic > Freshwater > Lake | place... | reverse complement strand
TCTAGCATTTCTAATATCAGTTGGAACAACAAAATGTTCATGCAGGTGATCAACAAATTCAACTACTCGATCTGGGTGCTCACCCGCAACTGCAACATAATCAAACATCGCAAGATGTTGAACCATTTCGCAAAGACCAACACCGCCAGCATGTGGGCAAACTGGAATTCCATATTTTGCCGCCATTAAAATAATCGCAATATTTTCATTTACGCCAGCAACTCTTGAGGCATCTATTTGTAAGAAGGATAAAGATTTAGATTGCAACATCTGTTTAAAAATAATTCGATTGGTTACATGCTCACCAGTTGCAACTTTAACTGGTGCTATTGCTTTAGCTATTGCTGCATGTCCAACGACATCATCTGGATTAGTAGGTTCTTCAACCCAATGCAGATTCACATCCCCCAATGAATTGATCCAATTAATTGCATCCTTAACATCCCAAACCTGATTAGCATCAATCGCTAATTTAATATCTGGCCCAATTGCCTGCCGGGCAAGTTTTAATCTGCGTTTATCATCTTCAAGTGATACTCCGCATTTAAGTTTAATTAGCGTAAAGCCATCAGCAACTGCCTGCTTTGCAAGTCGAACCATTTTTTCATCGGTATATCCAAGCCAGCCAGGTGTAGTTGTGTAAGCAGGCAATCCATTTTTGATGAGATCTGCTTCATTTTTAGCACGGTTTGATTTTGCCTTATTTAGAATTTCTAATGCCTCAACTGGTGTTAAAACATCTGTGATGTATCTAAAATCAACTAAATCAACGATCTCCTCCGGTGATAGATCTGATAAATGCTTCCAAAGTGGTTTACCACTTCGCTTTGAAACTAGATCCCAAGCTGCGTTAACAACTGCGCCAGCTGCCATATGTGTCAAACCTTTTTCTGGTCCAAGCCAACGCATCTGAGAATCACGTACTAAGGAGCGTGCAAAATCTCCCATGGTTTTTGCTAAATCATCAACATCGCGGCCAACTGCGTAACTGGCAAGTAAATCAATCGCGGCACATTGCAAATCATTGCCACGACCGATTGTAAAAACTAAACCATAGCCAGAAAGTTCGGGATCATCAGTTGTTAGCTCAAGGTAGGCCGCTGAATAATCTGGGTCTTGGTTCATTGCATCTGAACCATCTAAGCCCCGTGAGGTTGGAAAGCGCACATCAGTAGTTTTAAAGCCAGTTACTTTTGGCATGTTTCCTCCACGTCTTAGGGCTATTCGATTACTGCTTAAAATCCTATACGATAATCAAATTGAGAAAGGATCACCTTGCCAGTTAAGCGAATAGGTTCAGTAATTGGTGTTAAGCCTGACCAGATTGCCGAGTACGAACGGATCCATGCCGATGTTTGGCCCGGAGTACTTGCCACTTTAAAGAAGGCGAATGTCTCAAAGTTTTCAATCTTTCGTTATGAAAATATGCTCTTCTCATATATGGAGTACTCCGGATCAGATTATGAAGCAGACATGGCGATGATTGCAGCCGATCCAGTAACCCAAGATTGGTGGAAAGTTACAGCCCCAATGCAAAATCCAGTGCCTGAGAAGAGTGAAGATGAATGGTGGCATGAAATTCCAGAGGTTTTCCATTTAATTTAAGTTAAAGAGAGTAGGTTTACGATGAGAATTGATTCACATCACCACGTTTGGGATTTATCAGTGCGTGAGCAAGGTTGGATGGTTGGTGATGCATTTAATCCAATCAAAAGGAATTTCTCAATTAATGATTTAAGGCAAGCAATAACTGGCTGTGGGATTGAAAAAACAGTCGTTGTGCAAACTGTTACAAATTATGATGAAACCCCAGAACTACTTGAGTTAGCTGAGACAGATGATCTTGTGGCAGGTGTAGTAGGTTTTCTAAAAATTGATGCACCCGATGCTATTTCTTATCTCGATAAGTATGAATCCATGCGTGGGTTTAAATACTTAGTTGGAATTAGAGATATCGCCCATGATTATGAGGATGTTAAATACCTTTCAAAACCCCAGGTAATTAAAAATGTTCAAGAGTTAGGTAAGCGGGGCTTGGTCTATGACTTATTAACTAAAACTCCCCATATACGAGCTGCTATTGATTTAGTTAAAGCATGCCCAGAGACACAATTTGTACTTGATCATATTTCTAAGCCATATATTGCAAAGAGTGAGATGCAACCTTGGGCAGATCAGCTTGCTGAATTAGCAAGTTTTGAAAATGTCGTTGTTAAAGTTTCTGGTTTGTTTACAGAAGCAGATTGGCAGAACTGGAAGCAAGCAGATTTTTGGCCGTATTTAGAGCAGATCACTGACTCATTCACACCAGCAAGAATGATGTTTGGATCTGACTGGCCGGTTTGTTTACTTGCCGCTACCTACCGACAAAGTGTCGATTTGCTTGAAGAGTTTACAAAATCATTTTCAGATGCCGAGAAAAACAATTTTTGGGCTGGAACTGCAAATCGCGCGTACGGATTAAATCTAATTTAATTAAGCGTAGCGAGCGTGCAGAGCGCCATCAACCATAAGGTCTGCGCCAGATATAAAGGAAGCATCTTTTGATAGTGCAAATAGGATTACATTTGCAACCTCTTCAGGGGTTCCAAATCTTTCATTTGGTGCAACAGATAAAGAATGTGCTTTCTCATCTGGGAACTTTTCCATATAACTCTTTAGCAATGGAGTCGCAGTAGTTCCTGGTGAGATTGAGTTAACTCTAATTCCGAACTTGCCTTCATCAAGAGCTAAGTTTCTAGATAAACCAATAATTCCGCCCTTAGCGGCTGAGTATGGAAAGAAGTTTGGTCTAGACATACGGCCATGAATTGAAGAGATATTCACAATTGAGCCGTATTTATTCTTACGCATCTCAGGCAAGCAAAGCTTTGCAAGGTACCAACTAGATTTAAGATCTAGCGCGAAAAAATCATTCCACTCTTGCTCGGCATACTCAACCGCATCGGCATAAGAGTTTCTACCGGCGTTTGATACCGCCACAGTTACTGGGCCAAAGTTTGCTATTAACTTGTCATAACCGGCTTTAAAAGTTTCAAACTTGGAAACATCTGCTTTTGTATATTGAACTTGATGTCCTTCTTTAGTTAATTTCTCAACCAAAGCATTTGACTTAGCCTCATCAATGTCAACAAATGAAACTTTCGCACCCTCTTTTACGCCACCTAAAACAATTGCTTCACCAATACCAGCTGCTCCACCGGTAACAAATAAATGTTCACCTTTTAATATCATGCGCTTCTTGCTCCTAATCCGCCATCTACTGCCCAATCAGAGCCACTTACATAAGTTGATTTATCGGAAAGCAAGAAGGTAACAACCTTTGCAACCTCACTTGGTTGTCCCATTCTTCCTAACGGTTGAATTGAAGTTGCGCGCTCTTCTCTACCTGATTCATCCTTAAGCCATGTTTTAGTTAGATCGGTGAGTATGTAGCCAGGAGATACTGCGTTGACTCTAATTTGAAACTTACCCTCATCTAATGCAAGGTTTCTAGTCAAACCTAGGACTGCTGATTTAGCTGCGCCATATGGAAAAAACCCTGGATATGTTAAGCGGCCATGAATTGAACAGATATTAACAATTGAGCCACCTTTTGCTTTGCGCATTGCAGGTAATGCCAACTTTGCAGTGAGCCAAACTGGCTTCATATCAATCGCAAAAAAATCATCCCACTCTTTATCAGTCATTGTTACTGGATCTGCATGTGAATTAACTCCAGCATTGTTAACCACGCCAGTTACTTCACCAAATTTACTTACTGCCTCATTAAATGCTGATTTAAGCTCATCAAAACTGGCAACATTAGCTTTTACAAATATAACTTTTTGCCCGGCATTATTAAGTTCAGAAGCTAATTTTTCACCGGCAGTTACATCAATATCGATGAAAGAAACGGATGCACCTTCAGCTGCTGCATCTCTAACGATGGCCTCACCAATACCCTTAGCGCCACCGGTTACAAAGATATGTTTACTGGCTAATTTCATGTCGATAAACTACCTTACTAGCCTCATTAATTGCAGTGCGGAAAGCTAAAACATTTTTACTAACTCCACTAACGCCATCTTTGGTAAGCGGCCCGCCTAGGCCAACCAGATCTGCCCCAGCCTCAAACCACTTTGGAATCGATTCCAAGGTAATCCCAGCGGTTGGGCACCAACGATTATTTGGAAATGGCTCACGGATCATCTTTAAATGGGCCGGGCCTAATATCGCAGCTGGAAATAATTTAAGAATATCCGCCCCACACTCCTCAGCAATTGCCACCTCGGTTGGGGTTGAAACACCTGGCATTGATACCAATTTTAATTTCTTTGTTGCACCAATTACATCCTCATTTGTATCCGGAGATACGATAAAACTTGCTCCTACATCCTCCACTTTTTTCACATCTTTAACGGTTCGAACTGTGCCAGCGCCAACTAATAAATCTTTATTTTTTAAAAGCTTTTCAATAATTTTGAGTGCGCCAGGAGTTGTTAGAGTTATTTCAATAACCTTAACTCCAGCCTCCACCAATGCATCAGCCATTGCTTGGCCTTCACTTTGCGAATTAGATCTAACTAAGGTCATCATTTTTTCAGAAAGCAACTTATCGATGGTCTTCATTAATTGCTCCTTATCTTTTCTAAAACATCTTTACTAACAACACCAGTGGCACCAGTTGGAATACCGGACCAGTCCCCAAACATACTTGCTACCGAGGCTCCGCAGATACTGCCCTGAGTTAGAGCATCAAATGCAGCCATTCCACTTAGTAGGCCAGCAATAGTTCCACCAGTAAAAGCATCGCCAGAACCAACTGGATCTACCGCGACCACCTTTGGCGGGGTTATTTCGCCATACTCCCCATCTATTGAATACCTCATAATCTGATCACCTTTTGTCATTACGGCAATTTTACAACCTCGATTATTTGCTTCACTCAATACTTTCTTCGCATCAGAACTTCCAAAAACAACCTGATACTCATCCTCACCACCAATTAAAAATTCAATATTTTCAGCTAATGGTTTCAGCGTCTTACTTGCGTCCGCTTCACTCCACAACTTACGGCGCAGGTTTAAATCAAAGCTAGATTTAGTTCCTAATGCTGAAGCCTGCTTTAATGCATGCTCAACTGTTGCTGCTCCACTTTGTGAAATAGCGCAGGTAATTCCAGTTGTATGCAGCCATCTAGTATCAGATAAATAGGAATCTAAAATATCGGCTGGTTCAATAGTTGAGGCGGCAGAGCCTTTTCTTAAATAACTAATTTCAACTGGCGCAGTTTGACCTGGATTTCGCACCATCGCCCCAGTAAATGAATCAACTCGTTTAGCAAGTGAGACATCAACACCTTCAGCCTGGATATCTGCCAACATAACTGAACCTAATTGGTCATTACCAAATCTTGAAAAGTAGGCGGATTTAAGACCAAGGCGAGAAAGCGTTACCGCCACATTCGCCTCTGCCCCAGCTGTTACCCGCTCAAACTTTTTTGCACTCATTACTGAATCAGTATCACTTGAGATAAATACGGAGAGCACTTCACCAAATGTAAAAAGATCTGTTTTCAATTACGCACCAAATAGATTAGTTTTTTTACCAGTTACTCCAGGTGTTGCAATAAATATAAAGCCGGCTTGCGGATATTGGTTTAAATCCATCTCCTCTCCAGGGTTACCAACTGCGGTAGTAATTATCAATTGATCAAGCTTCTCACCAGCAAAACAACAGGAGGTTACTTTTTGAACCGGCAATTTAATTTCAGCAATTTGCTTACCAGTTTTTCCATCAAAGCAACGAACGCATGAACCCATCCAAAATGCCACCCAAATATTATCTTCGCTATCTGAGCACATACCATCTGGGTAACCCATGCCATCTGTAATCTCAACTAAAGTGCGCCGATTATTTATCTGGCCATTGTTGTAATCAAATAGATCAACCGTCATCGCTAAGGTATCGATGTAAAACATTTTGGTCTTATCAACCGACCAATCCATCCCATTTGAAATTCCAACCTCACCAAAGAGGCGATCTAGTTTTTTACCATCTTTACTTAATCTATAAAAAGCACCCTCATTACTTTGATTGTCATAAGCCATTGATCCTAGAAATAATGCGCCATCTGGTGAAACCTTGGCATCATTCCAGCGCAGGACATTTTTATCTTTAAATCCATCAGCATCTTCCCGTGATGGCATCTTGTGTTGCGTGCCATCTTTATCTCTTAGAACTGGACCGTTAGCTGTTCCTAAAATATCTCCGCCGATTGTGCGAGGAATTTGAAAACCAACTGGCTCACTTGTTTCATACTCACCACTTTGGCCGGTTTCTAAATCTTTCCATCTAATCGCCTGTCCGTAAATATCACACCATTGAACATGATTGTTGGCAGCACCCGATGAGGTTGGTCCTTCGCCTAATTGGTTGCGCCGATCATCAAATACCTCGACCGAGATAGCCACTTACTAACCCTTTAACGAACCGCTAAGCATGCCTCTTAAGAAGTAACGGCCCAAGAATATGTAAACGATTAAAACTGGAATTGAAACAATTAATGATGCGGTCATGTTCATTCCATAATAAACAGCGTTTGGAGAGCCAGTTAGAAAGTTAAGTGCCGTTGTTGCAACAGATAATTTTGGTGAACCACCAGTAAGGAATATAGCGAAGAGGAAGTCATTCCAAGCGGAAGTGAACTGCCAAATAATAACAACAACAAATGCAGGAATTGATAATGGCAAAATAATTGAACGGTAAATTCGCACCATTGAAGCGCGATCTACTCGACCAGCTTCAATTAACTCATTTGGAATAGTTTCATAATAATTTCGGAAAATTAAGGTACAAATAGGAATACCGTAAATAATATGTGCAAAAACCAACACATAGATTGATTTATTTAGTCCAATAGTATTCGACAGTTTTACTAATGGAATCATGATGGCTTGGTATGGAATAAACATTCCAAATAGGAACATGGTGAAAACCACATTAGATCCACGAAACTTCCACTTAGCAAAAACATATCCATTAATCGAGCCAATTACAGCTGATATCAGAGCTGATTGAATAACGAAAAACAAGGTTCTGAACATAGATTCGCTTAATCCGTGCGGGAAGTAAGCGGCGCCATTCCAGGCAACTGGCCAGGCACTGAAATCTAATGGGATAGGAAGCTTAAAAGCATCTACTAAATAAACATTGTCGACACCTTTAAAAGAGTTTACGAGCATCACGTAAATTGGCAATACAACAAGGAACCAAATCAAGGTAAGAGCGATGTATCTAAATATCAACCAAAATTTTTCAGAACCGGTTAGTTTGCGCTTACTAACGCGAGCGTCATGTTTTTCGGTCAGGCGATCAACTAAATCATGAGTCATTGGCGGTACGCCTCTTGTTTATTAACGTAGCGTAGATATGGGACTACCACCAGTGCAACCATTAGAAGAATTACAATAGAAATAGCGGTTCCCTTGGCCAAGTTTCCGCTATCAAATGTGGTCTCCCACATGTAAACCGCCACAACCTGCGTGCCGTAGGACTTGCCGTTGATGCCTACAATTAAATCAAACATTTTCATAGACACATGCCCAAGAATTATCAATACAGTTAGTAGAGTTGGCGTTAATTGTGGAAATAAAATGCTGCGATAAATCTGAAACTCGGTGGCACCATCTACTCGAGCAGCCTCACGCATTTCATCTGAAATTCCACGGAAGCCAGCTAAAAATAATGCCATTACATAGCCTGACATCTGCCAAATAGCGGGAAGCGCCATTGAATACATCGCACCTTTTTCAGACAAAATCCAATCATTTTGTAAAAATCCTAAACCAACATTTTTAAGCAAAAGATTTAATCCTGCTGCATCGCCATCTCTGCCGGTGTTAAATAACCAACGAAATGCGGTTCCCATAGCAATAAATGAGATTGCCATCGGGTATAAATAGAACGATCTAAAAAATCCTTCACCCTTAATTCCTTTTTCTAACAACAAAGACATTATGAATCCAGCCAGGAGTGTGGCAATCATGAATGTAAGGGTGAATTTGACTAAGTTACTAAGAGCGTGAGTAAATCGATCATCGCTTATTAAATCTGTGTAATTTTTCAAACCAACATTTTTAAGTTCTTTAACATATCCAGAGTTTCGATTACTCAATGAAATATTAACTGTCCATAAGATCATTCCGTAAACAAATATTGCTACGGCAATCATGGATGGAAGTAGGAAGAAGAATCCGCCAAGTTTGGAGGTAAAATTGTTTTTGCTAGTACTTTTCATTGATCTCCAAAGTTTTCATTGGCGTACATTAATGGACACCTTGTATAAATGAGCAAGTTTGGCGAGTCTACTCACCAAACTTGCTCTGACTTTATATTGCTGTACTAAGTATTACTTAGCTGCAGCTGCAGCTGCAAGATCCTTAGCTAGACCAGCATTGTCTTTAGCTCCACCTGTCACGTACTTACCAAGAGCAGCATTCATGGCAGACATGAATGTGTTGTCAGCGTTAACGCCGTGAACAGTTGAACCTACTAGACGATCCTTGCCCCAGTCAGCAGCTGCTGCTTGTAGGTAAGCATCGTACTTAGTTAGATCTGAGTCGGTACGAGCTGAGATTGAACCTTTAAGTGGGTTAAACGCATCTTGTCCTTCTTTAGATCCACAAAGCTTTAGCCATGTTAGAGCTGCATTACGGTGCTTAGCTCCAACTGGAAGTGTAAAGGTATCTGATAGCCATTGGTAAAGACCAACAGTTCCTGGAGCTGCCGCGAATGTGTAGTCAGTTCCAAGCTTTGATCCTTCATTTTGCCATTGAGCAGATGCCCAGTCACCCATGATAAAGAATCCACCGGTGCCCTTAGTAATTGCAGCGCCTGCTTCTCCCCAACCATATGAGTTCTTACCTTTATCTCCATATGAAAGAAGTCTTTGGTAATTCTTAATTGCTGCAGCAACTTCTGGACCTGTCCATGATGTTGCGCCAGTGAATAGACCTTCGAACTTGTCAGCACCCATTGATGCTAGAAGTACGTAATCTAGAAGGTGAGCCATAGCCCAGCTTCCTTCTCCGCCTGCTAGAACCATCGGAGTCTTAACGCCAGCCTTCTTGAACTTGTCAAGATCAGTAAACATTTCATCAAGAGTTGTAGGAGCTGCAGTAATTCCAGCCTTTGCAGCAGTACCAGGATTCCACCATAGAACGTTCGCTCGGTGAATGTTTACCGGAACTGAGTAAATCTTGCCATCTAGTGTTATTTGCTTGATCAAATCAGCTGGGAATACTTTGTCCCAACCCTCTGATGAATAAAGAGAAGTTAAATCTTCTAACTTTCCTTGAGCTGCGTAGCTTGCAACAACCTCTTTACCAGCATGTGCTTGGAAAGAGTCTGGAGCATCGCCAGCCTCGATACGGCTTACTAATACAGCCTTAGCGTTTACACCAGCACCACCGGCAACAGCAGCGTTAATGAACTCTGTGTTCGGGTTTTGTGCTTGGTATAGATCTGTCATTGCCTTTAATCCAGCAGCTTCGCCACCAGATGCCCACCAGGTAAATATTTCAAACTGTGAGTCTGTGTTAGCAGCGTCATTTTTTGATGATGAGCAACCAGTTATCGCAAGAGCGATCGCTGATGCAGCTGCAACCAGACGAAATGAATTTTTACGCATTCATTTCTCCATTTCTTCTCAATATAGAGTGGAACAACGAGGACCGTCGAACCTGAGTGAATCCTTACCCTCCGCCGAGTGGTAGTCAACAATGGCTGGCTAACAACATGTTAATAATGCGTTATTTACCGAAACGTTATAAAACTATATGAGCAAATCTCAAGTAGTGGTTAAGAGTCTTTGCGGGCTGACTCCTACCCCCTAATCTTTAGGGCATGAGCGATAAAAAATATGATCTAGCCCGATTGTCCACCATCTTTACCGCATCACTCGCCTCTGATTGTTTAGATCATATGGATTTACGTAATCAAGTTTTAAAATCAGATATTGAAATGATTTCAGGTGACGGTGTAATGATGGGATTCGCATTTCCCGTCGCAGTAGAAGCAGTTTTCACCGCTCCTGATGTGCCATATGTTGGTTTGTTAAAAGCTTTAGATGCAGTAGGTCGTGATCAAGTTTATGTAACACCATCTAATCGAAATAATGGTGGCGGCCATCCAGCAGCTTTTTGGGGTGAATTGCTTTCAACTGCCTGTAAACATAAAGGTGTTGCAGGTGCGTTAACTGATGGACCGGTAAGAGATACCACCAGAATGCGCGCATTAGGTTTTAAAGTTTTTGGCGTTGATACATCTCCATTAGATATCAACTCTCGCTATGAAGTTATTGAACACAATGTGCCGGCGGTAATCGATGGCGTAACGATTAATCCCGGAGATTTAATAATTGGCGATATTGATGGCGTAGTTGTCATTCCAGTTGCGGCAATTGATGAGGTAATTGCCAGAGTAGAAGAGAAAAACTCCGGCGAGAATTTATTTAGAAATGCGGTCCGAGATGGCATGGCGCCTAGTGAAGCCTTTGCAAAGTTTGGCGTTTTATAAATGAAACCAATTGTGCAGGTCTCACTTGATTTAACCGATATTAAAGAGGCAATGGAGATGGCACACACCGCGATGCGAGCTGGCGTTGATTGGCTTGAAGCTGGCACACCTTTTATTTTGGCTGAAGGATTACATGGCGTACGCGCACTTCGCAGCGAGTTTCCAAATATTCCAGTTGTCGCGGATTTAAAAACAATGGATGGTGGATATTTAGAGGCAGAGATGATGGCAAAAGCTGGGGCAACTCATGTGGTTGTAATGGCAAGGGCGCATCCTGAAACAATTAAAGTTGTGGTGCAAGCTGGTAAGGATTACGGAATCACAGTGATGGGTGACAATTTAGGTTGTGAAGATATGGTGGCAGGTGCTCGCCTACTAGAGGATTTAGGTTGTGACATGGTGATTCACCATATTGGTTTTGATGAACGACGCGGCATCGCTGCAGCTGGCAAGACGCCACCTAATCCACTTGATCAATTAAAAGCTGTGGTTGATGCAGTTGGTGTTCCAGTCCAAGCTGTTGGTGGATTATCTCTTGAACAAGCAATCGCATCTCCTTCTTACGGCGCACCTCTGGTGGTAATTGGCGCACCACTTGCAATTGATGCCGACTCTTTTTCAAAAGGTGCTGGCAACGTTGAAGAAGTACTTAGAAAAATTTGTGAAAAGGTTCATGCCTATGGCGACGTTGCTATTACTCCAAGAGTTAAATAAGAAGAGGAAATATGAAATCAATTGGCGTAGTTAATTTCTCATCCAAGCCAGGCAGTGTTGAGTTGCAAGAGATTGATCGTCCAATTGCAGGTGATGATGATGTGATTATGCAGGTTGAGGCGGTAAGTGTTTGTGGCAGTGATTTACATCAATGGCACGGCACCAACTCTTGGGCGGTTAACTACCCAGTAGTTCTAGGACATGAGTTTTGTGGCGTAATTGCTGAGCTTGGTAAAAATGTTAAGGCAGCTGGTAAGTGGAAAGAGGGCGATCGAGTAGTTACTGAGACCGCTGCGGTAATTGATGTTGATTCACCAATGAGTAGAGCTGGTAAATACAACT
>Ga0304728_1002511_pt1 | contig 11621 bp, 9 predicted proteins | sample C_130625_MF_Meta_FD_190476 | JGI IMG/M metagenome (GOLD analysis project Ga0304728, IMG submission 190476) | Freshwater microbial communities from Lake Croche, Canada to study carbon cycling - C_130625_MF_MetaG (v2) (version 2) | ecosystem: Environmental > Aquatic > Freshwater > Lake | place... | reverse complement strand
ATCCAAATTTATTTTTCTTTCCCATCCCAATAATTTAATCTTCTCATCTGATATATAATATCTCTTATCATTAAACTCTCTGTCCTTTATATATGTCAGATATTTATCATCATTGTCATTATCATTCTTAATTATCTTTATAAGTTTCTTTGCTAAGTTTATAATTGATATTTCTTCACCTAATCCTATATTATAAATTTCTCCAATTTTTCCATTTAATAATATCAATTCTAAACAATTGACCATATCATCTATATATAAAAAGGAACGCACATTTTCGCCATTTCCTTGTAATGTGCATTTCTTATTATTTAATAATTGAATTATAAATTTAGGAATTACTTTATCAATGTATTGTTTTGGACCATAAATATTATTACTTCGAATTATTATGATTGGTAGTTTAAATGATTTATAATAAGAGATAACTAACATTTCAGCAGCTGCTTTTGTTGCTGCATATGGATTAGTTGGATATAAAATGCTATTCTCATCTTTCTTCATATCATCATCTAACAACGATTCGCCATAAACTTCATCTGTGCTTATATGAATAAATTTATCTATTTTTCCATAAATACGACAACACTCTAATAATATATGAGTTCCATAAATATTATCATTTGTATAATCCAATGAATTTTCAAAACTATATTCTACATGAGTTTGAGCCGCAAAATGCATAACTGTATCAATATTATTTTTTTGAAGATAATTTAATAAATAATCTTTATTTTGTAGTTCATTAATTGTAGCCTTATAATTATAATCACTCTCAATCTCCTTAACATTATCTTTATTTGCACAATAAATTAATTTATCATAATTATAAAAATTAATATTCTTATATTTTTTCACAAGAAATACTAATAAATTTGAGGCTATAAATCCATAGCCTCCTGTTATTAAAACATTTTTCATTATTTATTTAAGAATTTAATTTTTTGTGTTTAAATACTTTTTTGACAATTTTTATTTTTCTAATATATAGAAAATGATGAAACTCATAATTATTCTTATACTTATATTAATAATGTCAATTGGTGTTTTTTATCTTTATTATAATAAAAATATTGAAAAATTTACGGATCCTGATCCTGACTATACAAAAATAGTTAATGATCTTTATTCTGAATTAAAAATGAGTTCAACTTCCGCAACAACTACTACAGATACAACCACAACAACACCAGCTAATGATGCATCTTTAGAACCAGGTGCTACACAAACACCACCTTCAGTTCCTAATGCTCTCATTTCTACAAGTTCTGTTGGTAGTTCTCCATTGCCATCATCTTCAACTTCGTCTTCTTCCTCAACTTCAAATTTAGCCCCTGTTCTTACTACTGTAAGCAGCACAGAAACTGTTTCTTCACAGAGTGTTCCTGTTCCTGCTTCAAGAACATCATCTTTAGTTAATTTTATAGCAGTTATTGAGACTTTTAAACCTTGGGGAGCTTATTTTGCAGGTAATGTTTCAGATGATAATAAATTATCTGATTTATTTAATCGAACTAATCGTGATGCAGTTATAACTGGACCTTTAATTAAAGCTACTGCGGGAGGATTTGGTGCAACCAATAATATTAGTTATATTTCAGGTAATACTTCTACTGTTGTTGAATGGGGTCCAAATAGTATTCCATATAACTCAACTATCTGTTCTATAACTAGATATACTGGAAATACAAATAATAAAAGAATATTAACTGCTCGTAATGCTACACCTGCAAATGATTGGATACATGGACATCAATCTGGAAAAAGAGGAATAGTATTTCATAATAATCAATATATAACTGATAATACTCTTCAAATTGCCGGAGATACTAATGATTGGGTCGTTACTTGCGCTACTAGTGGAGGAACTGTTCCTGGAAATGTTTATATTAATGGTGTTGCATCTGGAACAAAAACTGGAGGAATTGGTGCATTACAATTAGCTATTAATAAAATAGATGACACTAATATTATATTAGAAAGATCAGATTTTGCATTGAGTTATGTTATAATTTGGGATACTATTTTAAGTAATGATGTTTTAAAAATTGTTTCTGATAATTTAATGAATTATTTAGCTTCAGGAGAACCTCTTTTTTTTGATACTCTATCTTTAAATGTTGATGATAAAACTAAAGTTCAAAATGTAAAATCTTCATTAATTTTTCAAGAAACTCAAAATGCACTTAATCTTCTAAGAGCACAAATAACCACAACAACTCCAACAACCACAACAACTACAACAACATCAGCAACTACAAAAACATCAGCAACAGAAACATCAGCTTCGGGAACAACAAAACCAGCTTCAGTTGCTCCAGCAGCACCAGTAGTTCCAGCAACTACTGAAACCGCTGATGCGATATTATTAAGAGCTGCAAATCTTGAAACTATTTTAGCTGGAAAAGATGCAGTAGTTTCAACACCAAGTAATAATGTTATTAATTTAAATGCAAAACTTTTAAATAATCAACCTCAAACTACTAGAAGTAGTATTTGCACTTTAGTAAATAAAATGCCAAGTCCTGAAATGAGTTCATTTACTCAAGATGTAATCAATATTCCATTAACAAGCACAAATACTGCTGATCAGGCTTATTTATGGTGCAAATGTGATGGTGATAATGGTATTAATGCAAATACTAAAGAATGTAAAATGTTTGATGTATGTCGTAAAAATTATGCCAATAATAATAAAATAGATTATAAAGCTACTTTTACTAATATTAATAGTATTGATAAACAAACTTATGATAGTTGTATAGTTGTTTTTGAAAATTTCCCTAGATATTTAGATGCTAACACCTCAAATAAAAATAGACCACCTCAAAGTATATAAAAAAACTTTATTTTTATTTAATTAGAAGTATGGACAGTATATTTAATAACTCTAATTTTATAACTGGTTATCGTGCATTTGATGTATGCAGATTGAAAAATCAAGTTACTAAGATTAGATCAATTAATAATGTCTCTTATGATGTTAATAATAATAATATTAATAATGTTTTTTTTAATCAAGATTATGTAAATGGACAAATAATTCCTTATATTTATGGTGGTCTTAATAGTTTTATTGATTTCCCTGATATTATAAGATTTCCAAGATATACAATTTGCTCTGTTTCAAGATATAATGGAAATAATAAAAATAAAATTATTAATATTGTTAATCCAAATAATAAGATTTCATCGTTTGGACATAATAATGGCATTAGTGGTGTAATTGATTTTCAAAATTCAACAACTTCAAATTCCTATACTTCCAAAAATAATTTAAATTCTGATTGGGTCATTACTTGTGTAGCCTATGATAGTATTGAAGAAGATCAAAAAATGGGAATTGCATATATTGGAAATGATTATACTAATTATAATTTTTATAATTATACTGATATTCCGGCAATTATTGGCAATTTAAATATAAATAAATCTGGAACTGCTTCTCTTAATAGTGATTGGGCATTATCTCATCTATTTGTCTGGAATAATGCACTTCCTGATAGTATGTTAAGAAATGTTTATACATCATTAGTTGCATATCTCAAAAATCCTTCAGAAGATGATTTTATTTTATTTTCAAATCACCCAATAGATCTAATTTCTTGTGTAGATAGAGTTGTAAGACATATTCCATTTACAAATACACCTCTTAATGTTAAAAAACCTTGGGCTATTTATCATGCCGCTAATTTTAATAATACTTCAAATGTATTGCCAAATTTATTAGGAGATAACACCAAAGATATTACAGATATGGCAAATGTCAATTCAGGAATGGATGAAAAATTTAAATATATTTTTGGTGGAATTGATAGTTATGTTAAATTTCCTGCAAATTCTATAAATTCAAATTTTACAATTTGTTCTGTTACTCGATACAACACTAATAAAAATCATAATAAAATTCTTCAATCTTTTGATAATACTCGTCAATTTTATCATGGTCATTATAAAAATAAAATAGGTGTCATCGAATATAATGGTTTCGAATTTGCTAAATATGTCCCTACTACTGCTCCAATAACTTCATGGGTTGTTACTTGTGCTAAAAATAGCAATTCCCCAAATAATGTTCTTATTAATAATAATAATTATGATTTAGTTATTGATAATTCTTATACAAATAGTCAAAAATTACCAAACATTTTATCAATCAATACTAATAAAAATTCTGATTCATCTCAAAATAGTGATTGGGCTTTAAGTTATATTCTGATTTGGGATAGTCATTTAACAGATACTGAAATGAACCTTGTTTCAAATGCTCTTAATAATTATATAAATACTGGAGAATTATTATTATTTCAAACATCTACATATTCTCCATCTAAAAAACAAGGTTCTTCATCACTATCATCTTCATTATTAGGAGGATTTGATGATTTACATGGATTGTATTTAACTGAATTACAAAAAAAGATGTTATAATAATAGATAATGTCTGCTGCTGATCCAAGATTAATTAATGCATATAAAAAAGCTAGAGATATGATAGCTGAAACTCCCGATAATAAAGAAAATATTATTAATGCCTATATTGATTTAGTCGAAAAAATAAATAATTATTATAATGGTGGTGGTTCTTCTTCATTAAGTGATAATAGTGGAGGTTTAGCTAGTATGCTTAAAAATCCATTAGAAATTGAAATTTATAATAATTTTCAAAGATATGGCGTTGGTTCTTCTATTCCAGCTTCTGCAATTCCTTTGCAACAACAAGATGGACCTGTTCAACCACAACGATCTTATCAGGAAAGTGCTAGTGCATTATTAAGTTTATCTAATTATACCTAATCAAAATTAATCAAAATAAATTATATTATAATCTATAGAATATGGCATCTCGTTTTTTAACTGCAAATTTTGATAATACACAAACATTAATTGATACTAATCCACAAAATGAAGATAATTTAATAAATGATTATATTAATTTGATTATTGAAAATAAAAATAATGCCCGTTTTGTTCGCGGAGCAACTTATAGAGATAATGATAATATGCCTAATATAAAAATTATGAATAATTTTCAAAGATATGGACCTGACGAATATGAACAACCCATATTTATTCCAATTGGTAATTTACCCCCTTCAAATTATGAAATGGTTGATGTTCCACCATTTCCATCTTCTTCTACTGTTGGGTTAGGTTCTACTTCTGCACCAGCACCAACTCCAACTCCAACTCCAACTCCAACTCCAACACCTACACCAGCACCTACACCAACTCCAACTCCAACACCTACACCTACACCTACACCAGCACCTACACCAACACCTACACCTACACCAACACCTACACCAACTCCAACTCCAACTCCAACTCCAACACCAACACCAACTCCAACTCCAACTCCAACACCTAGACCAACTCCAACTCCAACACCTACACAAACACCAACGCCAACACCAACACCAACACCAACACCAACTGAAGGAAGTTCTGCTACTACTCAACAATTTAGAAATAGAGAAACTTTCCAGAATTATTATGATAATTTTATTAATGGTGGATTTAAAGAATATTATCGTATATAAAAATAAATATGGAACTTCAAAATGAGAAAAATACTAATGCTTTTAGTTTTGATGGCTTAAATTGTGTTTGTCGTGTTATTGATGTTACTGATGGTGATACAGTTAAAGTTATTATTAATTTCAAAAATGATTATTATAAAATTATTGTTCGATTGAATAATATTGACACTTGCGAAACTAGAAGCAAATGTGAAGAAAACAAACAGAAAGGACTTGAAGCAAAAAAAAGAGTTTTCAATTTAATTACTGGAAAGACAATTGATATTGTTGATAAGAAATATATTAAAAATGAATTGAATGAAAATTGCTATCTTTGTTATATTAAATGTTATGATTTTGATAAATATGGAAGAGTTTTGGCTGATATCTATTTAAATGAAAAATCATCTGATAGTTTTTCAAATATTCTTATTAATGAAAAACTTGCATATATTTATGGAGGAAAAACAAAATTGACAGAAACTCAACAAATTGAATTACTTTCTTAATTTATTTTTTTCAAAATCGAACTCTTTTTATAAATTATTTCGTTTTCTAAGTTATCATATCGTGCAAGAGTAAAGAAATAATCACTCATTCTATTTAAAAATTTTACACAATTTGGAGGAATATGTGGATATCTTTCAATTAATCCAACCAGTTTTCTTTCACATCTTCTACAAATAGAACGAATAATATGGATATTTCCTGTTGGTAATATAAAGTTCGTCAATTTTGGCATTAATACCGTTAATCTATCAATCTCTTTTTCTAAAATTGAAACAATTTCATTATTATCATCAAAGATATATTGATGTTTTGGATTAGCAATTATAGTGCTCATATCAAATATCCATACTTGAACTTCTGACAATAATTCCTGATTTGCTACAATACCTATGAAACTATTCAATTCATCCAAATCACCAATCAAATCAATTAATTCAGATGACTTCGAAATTTTAGAACAATCATATAATGATGTCATTCCTTGATCTCCAGTTTTTGTATAAATTCTCATCTCTTTTTCTTTATAATTCTATTTTTTAAATGCCAAAAATCATTTTTTTTTGACATTTTTTGTCCGTCAGATCTTCAAATCTTCGAGAGCTTCTCAAAGTCCTCATCGCTGATCTTATACTTCTCCTTCATCTCCGACAACAGCCTATCGCGGTTCTCTCGTCTTGCAATCTTCCGCCACTCGCGATTGATCTCAACTCTGAAATCAAATCGGCAATAATGCTTGAAGTTGCACTCCTCGCGGCTGCAAAGAGGACCGAAGAAACACGGGGTGTTTCTCACACCATCCGGGTCAGTCTCATTATGCTTCTTTCTATCAAAAGAATTCTCATAAAGATCCTTGAAAAGAGCCCGATCTTCTGCATTGTCGATGTAATGCTTACGCTCACAATCATCACGATTGCAAGTGCAGGAGAAATTACAATTTTTAATTGTTGAGGACATCACTATTTTGTGCGTAATTATAATAATAAAACAAATAATCAATTTTTAATTACTTTACAAAAAAAAAGAAACATTTTTATTTTTTATGCAATTAAATAAGAATTCATTAATAATGCTAATAATGCTCCAGTAATTTGAGCTATTATATATCCTATCATTGTTGGCAATGATAAACTACCCTTAAAAAACATCATAACACTTACAGCAGGATTATAATGACCTCCTGATATCTTACCTCCAAAATAAATAGCAGCTAATAGACCTACGGCAATTGCTATAGGTCCATAACTACTTTCAGCTACAGCACTTAATATTATTGAAAAGAAAATAAATGTTCCTATTATTTCAACGACAAGAGCTTGAGGTTTCATTTTTTTAAGTTTATATCTATTATTTTGATATATATTTATTTTTTTATCTTACAGGACAAGCACCACCAGCACAATCTGAAGTCAGTTCATTGTCTGATTGACTATTAATATTTCCTGATGTAATAGGTATTACTTTTTTCATCAATTCTTCATATTGTTCTTTTGTTATTTCTTCAAAAGGTGCTTGTTTAAAACCGTGTTCATTATGCAATAAGAAACTACAAGTTTTAACATTATCTGTATAATTTTCTTTCAACCATTCCTTAATTTCATCTAATTCATTTAATCTATAATAAATTGTTACAGATACTGAATTATCGCTCCATTTTGTCTGAAGTTCTTTAATTACTTTCAATTGATCAATCGCTGTCATATCTTTTGCTAAAACGGTTCCATCTGGATATCTACAAGGAAATTCAATAATTTTTGTGTTTTTATCTTCTGTTCCATCAAAATTTAACTGATATTCAATATGAAAATTATTCTTCTTTGCCAAATTAATTAATGATGTATTTGAAGAGGCAATGCGAATTCTTCTAATGAAATATTGATAAATTCCAGGATGTGCTCCAGAACAAACCCCTGACAATAATGATAATGTTCCAGATGGCTTAACTGTTGTTAGCTTAACTGATGTTCCAACTCCAATCTTTTCTGAATAATATTTATCATAATCTCTCAAATGTTCATATAAATTAGGTAGCCATGATTTCTGCTCTTCCGTGCATTGCAAATAACCAGTAATTCCAATACCCATTCTCATATTCTTATGAACAATCTTTTCTGTCTCTTCTTGATGACATTTCAATAATAATGAATGTTTGCAAATTCTATATAGAATTGTTGCAATCTCTTTTAATTCATCATAACTTTCTACATTACTCAAGAAAATTTCAGATAAACAACAAGTTTCATAATTTGCTAATGACTGTTCGGCACATGGATTATAACCTTCTACATCAGGATCAGGATATTTAGACCCATCTTCAATTCTTCCAATTTTTCGTGATAGTTCTAAATTAATCAATCCATATGGTTCTCCATTTCCTTTATAACCCTCCCAAAACTCTTCTGGTAGTTTTGAAATATCACTACAAACAACTGAATTATTACTCATACATCTCCAATTTGGAATATTCCCCAAATCCCATCGTTTCGCATTCAAATATTCAACATCATCATAATCTCCTAAACAAATGAGGGCTGAATTGTGAGTTAAATAACCATTACAGAAGAATTCGTGCATCTCATCAACCTCAATATCATATGTTTCAACTTCATTTAATGGCTTAATTTCAATTACTTCTGCCGTTGAACATCTAATTTTATTAATATTAATTGTTTTATTATTCTCATTATTAATATCATTTTCAATTTTAATAATACTATCTAAATAATTATTTCCATATTTCAATAATGATAAACTCTCAATATCACTAATAATAAGATTATTCTTATTCTTTCTACATTCCATTCCAGTTGAATAAATAAGATTATTTAAATCATTGATATAATCTTCAGATCCTGATGAAATAGTAATGATACCATCTTCGAATTTTGTATTCATTCCATCAATAATTCCTGTAATATAAGCCATTCTATTATCAATAGTTGTCTCATTAATGAAATATGAAATCTTATTTGTTTTGATATAATTGCTGATATAATTAATGAAATTTTGTGAAGTGATTTCAATGTAAAATTGATTATTAATATTATCAATTGTTGTTGTCAATGAAATGTTTTCACCAAATGATTTAATAATTCTACTAATCTTCTTTAATTGATTATAATTCTTTGAAATAATCTTTAATGAAGTCTTTAAAATTGTTGATCCTGATACTAGAAATCCGAAAAACCACGATAGCTCTGCTGAAAATATAGGAACTGTCAATCTCTCTTTTCTATTTGTAAAATCAATTGATGGTAATTGAATTTCTTTATTTCCTTCAATTCCTTCTCTTGTCAAAATTAATTTATTATTTAATTTCAAATTACCTGCCTCAACCCAATGATAAGTCTTATTATCTAAAACAGCCATTTTATGATTTTTAGTGCATGTGAAATTTCCTTTTGTTGTTATAATTGAATATACTTGCTGAACACCTTGAATAAACTTATTTTCAACATTTTTATATCCATTCGTTGTTAGAACCTTATCTCCAACTAAAATATCTTCAATATTGATCAATCCTTTTTCTGTATGAACTTTTGATCCCTTTGGAAGACATCTTCTAACATTTCCAGCAACTACAATAGAAGCAATGATATTAACAATGTCTAAACAATCTACTCCTGTAAGCTTAGTTCCTCTGCGTTTATTCAAAATCTCTTGAATATTCTTAATTCCTTTGACTAAATCTTCAGGTCCTGATGCTACTCCTCCAAATCCTTTAATTTTTGTTCCAGCACTTCTAATTAGAACTGTTGAATAACTGAAAGATTTTCCTTTATAAAAATAAGCCTCGAAAATCTTCTCAAACAATGATCCCCAACCTTCTCTGCTATCCGGAACAATAAAATCAGCATCTTTTGTATCAAGACGAGTGATATTAATCTCTTTATCCAAAAGAGGCGGAAGTTTATCAACATTCTCTCTTTGAATATTAAATCCAACTCCAGTTCCTAACATAAGAACATCAAATATCCACAAGAAAGGTCGAATTGGTTCATCAATCTTAACAAATGCACAATTTTGCAAACTCATTATTCCTAATTTAGAAATATTTGATGTTCCCAATTGCCATAGAAAACGACCAGCAACTGAACATTTCAAACTCATAAGATATTTATAAGCTTGTCGAAGCTCGTTATTTGTAAAATTGACATGAAGCTGACTTTGACAACCATCGAGAATTCGAATAATTGTATCTCTGAATTCTTCAGTTGTGTCATCATTTTCATCAGCTTCATTTAGTCTTCTCGCATAAGTTCGTTTATAAGTAATATAACCTAACATTCCCCACGGAGTGATAACATCATCTGGAATTTTACTTAGATAACTTGAATTGTTACGAGTTTTCATTTTATTATTCCTATAATTGATGTAATGCTTGGCTGTATCATAATACTTAAAAATCATCAAAGAATTTTCAACCAAATCTTGAATTTCTTCAATATTATAATTATCTGCATTTTTCTTATCAAGCTCTTTATTAATATAATCTAAAAGAGAAGTCATATCAGGATTGATGACATTAGTATTATTAAACGCAATTTTTAAGACTTTAGCAATCTTATTAATATCAAAGATTTCAGTCGTATCATCGCGTTTAATAATTGTCTTCATTTGTTTTTATTAATATTATTTGAGTATTTTTTATATTCATTTTTTTCCTAAGATTTGATAAATTTCATTTATTTGCTCTTGTTGCTTATTATATTTATCATTTAATAATTTATATCCTTCAACTAAATATGGAATGATTTTATTATATTTTATTGTTAAATATTTTGCATCATTATTATTAAAAGAAGATAAAGATATCGCTGATGGTATAACGGATTGAACTTCCTGCGCTATTAAACCTATTTCAATTTCATTAATTTTTTTATTTAATAATTCTTGCCCTTTTTTATTCCAACTAAATGAATATCCATTAATTGAATTAAATACATTTTCAACATCATTTAATTTTATTATATTTTCTTTTAAATTTTTATCTGAAAATGCTGTTATATCTTGAGTTGCTATAATTTGTCCAGGAACAGTTAATGCATTTGGAGTTTGTGCTGTATCCCATGCTAAACCAGAAATTTGTGCTACTGTAGTTCCTCCTGTACCTCCAAATAATAATTGATTTGCTACAATTATCGTTGTTCCTATTCCGCCTCTTAATACTGGTAATGTTCCTGTTGAAAATCTACCTGTATCTAAATTTGTTATTGATGAACCATTTCCTGAAAAATTTGTTGCATTTATTGTTCCATTAACCTCTAATGCATTTACTGAATTCATTGTTCCAATTCCTACATTTCCATTAAAATAACTGGGTCCTTTTACTGCTAAATTTGAATTAAAATCTGTTCCACCAATGCCTAATTTTCCATTAAAATATGAATTACCAACAATTGTTAAATTACAATTTATGTTTGTTGTTCCTATTCCTACATTTCCATTAAAATAACTGGGTCCTGTTACTGCTAAATTTGAATTAAAATCTGTTCCACCAATGCCTAATTTTCCATTAAAATATGAATTACCAACAATTGTTAAATTACAATTTATGTTTGTTGTTCCTATTCCTACATTTCCATTAAAATA
>Ga0304728_1002510_pt1 | contig 11621 bp, 10 predicted proteins | sample C_130625_MF_Meta_FD_190476 | JGI IMG/M metagenome (GOLD analysis project Ga0304728, IMG submission 190476) | Freshwater microbial communities from Lake Croche, Canada to study carbon cycling - C_130625_MF_MetaG (v2) (version 2) | ecosystem: Environmental > Aquatic > Freshwater > Lake | place... | reverse complement strand
CTAACCATGGGATTCGTTAAGGTTGCAGAGGGTGAAGAAAAAGGCAAACTTCCTGACATGCGAAAGAATGAGACACCCCACACCCTGAAAACGTTCACCGGTGGTGTTGTGGATACGAATGCCTACTTTTACGAGTGCCCGGAGGGCAATATCCTGATCGACGCCCCAGAGGGGGCTGCCGAGGCCTTCAAAGAGGCCAAGATTTCACTGCTTTTCCTGACACATGGTCATTTTGACCATGTTTGGGATGCTGCTGAGATCGTACGCCAACACCGATGCCCTGTTTTCATGCACAGTGTCACCGAGGCGATGATGGCTGATAAGAACCTCCTGAGGAGATTTGGCATGGATCTTGAAGTGGAGCCGCTTATCGCAGATCAGAGGATAGGCGAGGGGAAATACTCGTTTCTCGGAAGAGATTTTGAGGTCTTTGAGGTCCCCGGCCACTGTCCTGGCAGCCTCTGCCTCTACGCAGAGGGTCAGGAGGACAATCCGAGCACACTCTTCGGCGGGGACGTTCTGTTTGCCGGAGGGGTCGGGAGGTGGGATCTTCCCGGAGGCGATCATGACGTGCTCATATCAGGGATTCAAACCAAGCTTCTCCCCTTACCCCCTGAAACAATTGTCCACGCAGGTCACGGTCCCTCGACAACGATCGGCAGGGAGAAGTCTGCCAATCCCTACCTGCAGGAGATCATCTCCTAAGCCTCGGCACTCGACAGCAAACACCATCCCGACATAAAAACCTCCCATGCCCTCTTTTGCCTTTGTAGCCCTCGATGCCCAAGGGCAGCAGGTCAGTGATTTCCTCGACGCAGCAAACCAGTCGGAGGCCATCAATGCACTCCGCTCCCGGGGCCTCTTCCCCACAAGTCTGAGGGAAGAAGCAAGAGGGATCCTTTCCACGGGTTCAAAGGCCGGAGCAAAAGGCGAGAAAACGTGGAAGTCCACCTTCAAAATTCCGTTCCTCGAGCGGAAGACCATCAAGGGGAAGACCCTCATGATCTTCACGCGTCAACTCGCAACCCTGATCGATGCCGGACTTCCCCTTTTACGGGGCCTCACCGTACTCGGAAAGCAGGAACCAGATCCCCTTCTTAAGAAGACCATCACCCAGATCTCCGATGCCGTGCAGGGTGGTGGCACCTTCAGCGAGGGACTGGCCGGACACCCCAGGATCTTCAATAAGCTTTATGTGAACATGGTCAGGGCCGGAGAACTTGGCGGCGTTCTGGAAATCGTTCTCAACCGACTCGCCGAATTCACCGAGAAGGCTCAGAAAGTGAAGGGCAAGGTCACTGCGGCCATGTACTATCCGGCGATCGTGCTGGTCATCGCCATTCTGATCATGGGCTTCCTGCTCGTCTTCATTGTTCCCAAGTTTGAGCAGATTTTCACCGACATGCTGGGCGGAAAACCGCTGCCATTACTTACCCAAGTGGTCGTTGGAGCCAGCAGGTTCGTCCAGCAGAACCTGTTTTGGATCATCCTTGGCACTGGGGCCTGCATCGCTCTCATCAAGTATCTGGCGGCCACGCCGAAAGGATCACTGCTCCTTGATACCTTCATGCTTAAGGCACCTGTTTTTGGGGATCTCACTCGCAAGAATGCGATCTCTCGTTTCTCGCGGACTCTTGGAACTCTTGTCACGAGCGGCGTACCGATTCTCCAAGCTCTGAACATCACCAAGGAAACGGCAGGCAACGCCATCATCTCCACCGCCATCTCCAAGATCCATGATAGCGTCAAGGAGGGGGAAACGATTGTCCGCCCCATGGAGGCGAGCGGAGTCTTCCCCCCCATGGTGATCAGCATGGTCGATGTCGGTGAAGAAACAGGCCAACTGCCGGACATGCTGCTCAAGGTAGCTGATCTCTATGATGACGAAGTCGACAATGCCGTGGCGGGACTCACGTCGCTGATGGAGCCTGTCATGATCGTCTTCCTGGCCGTCATCGTCGGCACCATCGTCATCGCACTCTTCCTTCCGCTCATCGGAATCATCAGCGGGATGCAGTCACAATGATGACATCAAGGAGCTCTCGACTTCCAGCGACTCTCCCGCAGTGGTCGGGTGGGTTCACCATTGTTGAGCTGATGGTGGTCATCACCATCATCTCCATCCTAGCCGGACTGATTCTTTCGACAGCAGGATACGTGCAGAAGAAAGGTGCTACCTCACGAGCCTCTGGAGAGATCGCAGCGATGGCGGCTGCTCTTGAAAACTACAAGGCCGATAACGGAGATTACCCCAGTAACAGCAGCTCAGCCACCACCGCTTTGCTTCAAGCCCTGATGCCCACCAATGGAGGGAAGGTCTATTATGAGTTCAAGACAAACTCGATCACTAACACCGGCATCCTGGATCCCTTTGGGCTCAACTATGGATACCAGTATCCAGGTGCAGCCAATCACAGTGGCATAAACTTCTATGACCTTTGGTCGACGGCCGGCGGATCAAGTAATTCGGCAAAGTGGATCAAGAATTGGTAATTCTTAAAGCGCTGAAATCGTCGGGAGATCTTTCCAACCGGCAACGACCAACTGCGACCAACTCTCCAGTTGATCGTGGCGTGCTGCAAGTTCCTCAAGGTTCAGGAATCCCAACTCGGCAATAGCCTCCTCGTTGGCAGTCACAGCGGGTTCGGAGAGCTGGCACTGGTGAACGATTCCAAGATGAACGGATCCGACAGCGTTGGAATCATCATTGAGCAGGGCCAAGGGACGCTCAATGAAGGCGCTGGCAATGGAGAGTTCCTCCTGCAGTTCACGCATGAGAGCACGCTGATAGGCGCCCTGATCAAAGGCCTCTCCGAGACCATCCCCATCATTGATATGGCCACCGATGCCCACCGAACCCTTCTTGAGCAGGCGGGTTTCTCCGCTTCCTGATCCGCGCCGATAATGCAGGAGCAAATCTCCGGAGGTTACCACGACATAGGGAATGATCTGCTTCAGCGAAGGATCCTCCTCGGCATCAGGACGTGGAACGAAAAAATGATTTCCGGGTTCAAAGAAGGCTTTCAGGTAGCGGCCAACATCGGACTGCAATCCCTGGAAGGAACCGAGTTCATCAAAAAGAGAGCGACGGATGACAAGGACTTGTTCGGACATTTGGAGGAGAAATCTTGGGCGTTTGTTTTTTGGTGAATCCCAATTAGCTGAAAAAGGGGATGACCTCCTTACATTCTTTTCCAAGGTTCCTGATTTCCAGATTAATCTGAAAAAGGTTGGGGCTTATCCTTCCAGATAAGGGGCTAACTTTTCCTTCAAGGAATTGCGGGCGCGAAAAAGAAGGCTTTTGACTGCGGGAAGAGTACATCCGAGAACCACTGCGATCTCTTCGTACGGCAACTCCTCGTAACGCCTCAGCACCACGGCGAGACGCACCTTTTCAGGAAGGGAGGCCAGTGCCGCCTCGATGGCACGATTAAGTTCCTCGTCCAGCAACGAACGATCAGGAGACTGCCTCCCATCAGGATAATCTGGCATTTCCCGTTCCTCATGCGATTGAGGCACCAGTTTGGCACGGGACCTGCGCCGGGACTCGTTGAAAACAAGGCGCTTGGTAATGGTGAGTAACCACGTGGTGAAGCGGGCTTCCGGACGCCAACGGGGAGCTGATTTCCAGACGTTCAGAAAAACCTGCTGAGCAATATCCTCCGCATCAGTCGGTCCGACCATACGGGCAACCGTTCCTACTACAAGGTTCTGATGACGCTCCACAAGTGACCGGAAGGCCTTCTCATCGCTGGAGGCAACAAGCCTCATCAACTCTTCATCGGTTGCGGGGATGGGATCCGTCACGGTTGGTATCGTGCCTGAAAATCAGAATGAGGGGATGGAGAATTTTTTAACCCTTCTGAACGGCCACTCTCCCTATAGGATCTCCCTTGGCCAGGAAAATGGTTTCAAACTCCGTGATCGGTCTCTCCAATCCATCCTCCCATGGAACCTCAATCCATCCACCCTGTGCGGATAGCCCCTCCTTCATCGATTGAAAGTACCCCTGATGATCTGTCATCAGTCGGAGGACACCTCCGTATTTGAGCCTTGAGGCGGCGACCTGTAGAAAATCGACGTTCACAAGACGACGAAACCAGTGCCGACGTTTCGGCCACGGGTCGGGGAAGGAAACATGAAGGGCATCCAGAAATCCTTCGGGGACAAGAGTCTTGAGGGACTCACTCCCCCACCCTCTCCAGACCAAGGCGTTCGGCAAACCGAGGCGCTCGATCTTTTTGTTCGTCCTAGCAACCCGGGCAGACAATCCCTCGATACCGAAAAAAAAGACCAAAGGATTTAGGATGGCGCTCTCGGTCAGGAACTTTCCTTTGGCCGCGCCGAAGTCACACTCGATTCGATCAAAGCCCTTGCACTTCAAGAGCAAGGACTCGGAAGCTGCGGAAAGGTCCCTGTTCGGCACCATCCTTCCAGGTGTTGGGGGCAAATCATGCCCGGAGATCCGAACCACGGGAATCAGGCGGCGGTCTTATCCTGCCGACGACGGACAAGGGCCGAGCGACGACCCTCAACAACAGCCCTGTTGAGCGTCACCCCCTGAAGATCGTCTCTGTCCGGAGCCTCGTACATCACATCCAGCATGATCTTTTCAAGGAGCGAACGGAGAGCCCGCGCACCGGTTCCCTTTTTCACAGCGGACTCGGCGAGGGCACACAGCGCATCCTTCGTCACCGTCAGAGTGATGTCATCCATGGCAAGCAACTTGGTGAACTGCTTGACCAGCGCGTTGCGAGGCTCGGTCAGGATCTTGATCAGCTCGCTCTCCGTCAATTGCTGAAGTGACGTGAGGATGGGAAGACGACCAATGAACTCCGGAATCATCCCGAACAACAGGAGATCCTCCGGCTCAACCATCGAAAGGAGCTTCAATTCATCCATCACTTCACCACTTTGGAGCGTTGCGGCATGGAATCCGAGGGTCTTGGAGCCGAGTCGGCGCTCCACGATCTTGTCGAGACCAACAAAGGCTCCGCCACAAATGAAGAGGATATTCTGGGTATTGAGTTGGATATACTCCTGATGCGGATGCTTGCGCCCTCCCTGCGGGGGAACGTTACAAGTCGTTCCCTCGAGAATCTTGAGCAGCGCCTGCTGGACACCCTCTCCCGAGACATCGCGGGTGATCGAAGCACTATCCGACTTGCGGCCGATCTTGTCGATCTCATCGATGTAGACGATGCCGATCTCGGCCTTCTTCACATCGTAATCCGCGCTCTGAAGGAGCCTAAGCACAATATTCTCAACATCCTCACCCACGTATCCGGCCTCGGTGAGTGTGGTCGCATCGGCAATGCAGAAGGGCACATCGAGAATACGGGCCAGCGTGCGGGCCATCAGCGTCTTGCCGGATCCTGTCGGGCCGATGAGCAGGACATTGCTCTTCTCCATCTCAACTTCGGCGAGACCTTCCGTGAGCAACCCCGGTTGGAGCCCCTCACGCTCAAGAGCTATGCGCTTGTAGTGATTGTGCACAGCGACCGAAAGCGTTCGCTTGGCGAGATCCTGACCGATGACATGGGCATCCAACTCACGCCGAATCTCAGAAGGCTTGGGCACGCGTAGCGTGGCACCTTCACCACGGGAGACATCCTCACCAATCTCCTTGTCCAAGATCCCCTTGCAGACCTTGATGCAGCTATCACAGATGTAGACGCCCGGTCCGGCCACAAGTTTACGGACTTCCGCGTGACTCTTTCCGCAAAAAGAGCACATCGTGAGATTGCTGGTTCTGGCCATAAAGAAGGAAAATGAAAACCGTTACTCAGCTGCTTCCTTTGCCTTTTCGGGAGGATTTTTAAGTTCTTTACGGCTCTTGACCACCTCGTCCACCAAGCCGTATTCACAGGCTTCATGGGCAGTCATGTAATAATCACGATCGGCATCTTTTTTCACCTGTTCCTCGGGCTTACCGGTGTTTTCAGCGATGATTCGGATCAGTCGGCGATTAAGCTTGTACATGAATTCGACACTCCGTTCGACGTCACTGGCTGTACCTTGGGCACCACCGGAGACCTGATGGATCATGATATCGGAATTCGGAAGAGCAAACCTCTTTCCCTTGGTTCCGGCACAGAGAAGGAACGCGCCCATGCTTGCGGCCATTCCCATGCAGTAAGTGTTCACATCGCAGGTCACGAACTGCATCGTGTCATAAATAGCCAGACCTGCGGTGACTGAACCACCAGGTGAGTTGATGTAGATGTGGATGTCCTTCTTGGCATCCTCCATTTGGAGGAAAAGCAGTTGGGCAATGACTAGGTTCGAGACATGATCGTCGATTCCCGTGCCGATGAAGATAATTCGATCTTTGAGGAGACGGGAATAGATGTCGTAGCTCCGTTCTCCACGACCGGTCTGCTCCACCACCATGGGAATGAGCATGGAGTGAGGGCTGTTTGTGCGTGCCATACTAGTGGTCATGCCCGCAACCGGGGCCATGGACGTGTTCTTCATTATGGGAGTGTGTGGAATGGGTCGGTGTTTCTACTTTCAGAGCCGGCTTTGGATCTTCGCCATTAACTCTAGCATGGGCTACGACGACATCAAGGGCCTTGCCCAGCGAGATCTCCTCTTCGATACCGGGGATGGCGTGGTTCTTCTGAAGCTCTTGGAGAAACTTCTGGGGCGGCATCTTGTACTGCTCGGCCATGGCGGTGATGCGCCAGGCGAGTTCGTCACGGCCGACCGTGATATTCTCCCTGCCGACAATCTCTCCAAGAATGAAGTTCAGCTTCACCTTGTCACCGGCGCTCTGGCGTGCTGCACCAAGAAGTTCTTCCTGATGGGACCGAAGTTCCTCCTCGCTGACGCCACGAGTCTGATTCTCACGGATGATCTCCTTGAGCATTGTATTGCTCTCGCGCTCGACCATCGACGAGGGGGTGTCGATCGAGACAAGCTCGAGCAGCTTTTTGACAACCTCCCCGCGGACTCCACGCGTGAAGTTCTCCTCCGCGTTTGAGATGAGGCGTTCCCTCACCTGACCGCGGATCTTCTCCAATGTGAGCCCGGGACTCAGCTTGGCGGCAAAGGCGTCGTCGAGGGGAGGGAGCATGCGCTCCTTGATTTCGTGGAGGGTCACTTTGTAGGTGACCTTGTAACCGCGAAGTTTTTCCTCAAGGAAATCGGTGGGGAAGGAGACTACACAGTCACGCGACTCACCCGCCTTCATTCCGACCATGGCGGAAGCTAGGCCCGGAATAGGACGATCGTCCTCCATCCGGATCCAGAAATTCTTGCGACCTGCGTAGGTGGGCTGGAGATCAGGGTATGTCTCGAGAAGAGGCTTGTTTTCTATGGAGCCTTCGTAGTCCAGGACTGCGAAATCACCCATGGCCAGTTCACGGCCCTCCACAGTCTTGAACTCGGCGAGATCGCCACGGAGGCCGTCCAGGAACTGCTCCACTTCGGACTCCTCCACACCCTTCTTTTCAAGGGTAATTTCCAGTCCCTTGTAGTCGGGGAGATCGAACGGGGGACGGGTCACCACCGTGGCGGTGAAATGAAGCGAACGGTCTGCCTCCAGACGGACATCACGGACACTGGGGCTCTGGACCGGGGTAAGCTTCTGCTCGTTGAGGACCTCCCTGACGGCAGCATCGAGAAGCTTGCGGGTGACTTCCTGCTCCATGTCCTGGCCGTACTTCTTTTCGACGATTGCGAGGGGGGCTTTTCCTTTACGGAATCCGGGAAGATTTGCCTGACGGCGGTATTCGGAGCCGATCTCTTTCCATTCCTCTTGGAAGCGCTCGGGGGGAAGTTCAATGTGCAGGTCGAAGATGCAGGTCTCTTTCTGTTCGGTAGTGACTTTCATAATGAGCCGAGAAGCAAAGCATGGGGAACCTCCTCGGACAACATCCAATGCCTTTTTTTCTCGATTCAGGGCATAAAGCTTGTTTGAAAGGCTCAACCCCCACCCATGGGTTTGCATCACGGCCCTCCGTTCCCTATAGAAGGAACCTCCCATGCGCTCCATCAGGCTCTTTCTCTACGGCATCCCAGCCTTGCTGGTCCTGATCCTTGGAGCCGCCTTTGTGAATGCCACCTTCCTTTCGGTCACGAAAAAGAACGAGATGTCGATCGGCACGCTCGGGGAACCCTCCACCCTCAACCCCATCCAGCAGGCCGACTCCGCCGCCTCGGAAATCGCCGGGATGATGTTCAACGGGCTTCTCAAATACAGCAGAGATCTTGAGATCATCGGCGACTTGGCCACCACTTGGAGCCTTTCCCAAGAGACCACCTTCCGCTTCCAGAACAACGAGGAAGCCGTAAAAAGCAGGGACTTTCTCAAGTCCTTATTTCCCACGTACCCAGCGTGGCCAGTGACAGGCATGGACGTGGAGGGGGATCTGTTGATCCTGCACCTCAGTCAGGCAGGCCTTCATGACTCCGAGCAGATCTTCAAGTCCCTCTGGGATTTTAATTACAATCCCCTCCCCTTTCCTGCCCAAGAAAAAGGAGAAAAACCTCGCCTCTTCCTCGCCGAGCCGATCCTGAAGTTCACCCTTCGACACGATGTCCGTTGGCATGACGGAGCCCCCTTCACGGCGGCCGATGTGGCCTTCACTTATCACGCCATCATGGACGAGAGGGTGGCCTCCCCACGGCGCTCGGATTTTGAACTCGTCTCCTCGCTGACTATTCCCAGCCCCTACGAGGTCATCGTCCGCTACAAGAAGCCCTTCTCCCCGGCCCTAGCAAGCTGGATGCAGTCGATCCTGCCCGCTCACCTGCTGGAAAAGGTCGACCCAGCAAAATGGCCCGAGGTCTACAATCGCCACCCCATCGGCACCGGCCCCTTCAAGTTCAGTTCCTGGAAAACCAACGAGCAAATCAGGCTGGTTAAGAATCCCGACTACTTCCTGGGTTCCCCCTGGCTCGATTCCATCGTCTTCCGCGTTCTTCCCGATCCCCTGACACTCCAGCTCGCTTTCGAGACGAAGCAGGTCGATTTCTGGGGAGTCCAACCCTGGGCCGTGAAGGGTCTGGAAAACGACCCCCGCTACGACCTCTTCAGCGCTCCCGGGAACATGTACAACTACATCGGGTGGAATCTACGTCGCCCCATGTTCCAGGATCTAAGGGTGCGACAGGCACTGGCTAAGGCCGTCAATGTTCCCCAGATGATCAAATACATCATCTATGGCCGGGGAGTTCAGTCCAACGGCATCTACACACCGCAGGTCTGGTTTTACGACCCGAAGGTCCGCCCGCTCTCCTACGATCCCGCCGCCGCAAGGGCGTTACTGGATCAGGCCGGATGGAAGCCCGGTCCGGATGGCATCCGCGTGAAGGATGGGAAACGGCTCTCCTTTACGCTGCTGGCTAACAACGGCAACGAAGTCCGCCGCGATATTGCGACCCTCGTCCAAGATGACCTCAAGCAGGTCGGTATTGAGGTAAAGGTGGAGATCTACGAGTGGGCCGTCTTGCTTAAGCGCTTCGTGAACAAGGGGGAATTCGATGCCATCGTGCTCGGTTGGGGACTCGGCTACGACTTCGACCAGTATGCCATCTGGGACTCGAGCCAGACACACCCCGAGGAGCTCAACTTCGTCGGATATTCCAACCCCAAGGTCGACCGACTCCTCTCGGATCTTCGCCAAGAATACAGCCGATCCGAGATCATCAGGATGGCTGGTGAACTTCAGCAAACGATCTACGATGACCAACCCTACCTCTTCCTCTTTGTTCCGGAAGGGACCTCCGTGATGTGGAAAGGAACCTACCGGATCAGGCGCCCAGGACCACATCCCGGTGAGTGGATCGACTCACCCGTCACCATGACCAAGGCCGGATGGAGCTATGACATGGAGTGGTTTTACCGACCAGAGTACCCACCCAAGGTAAAAACGGTGAAATCCTCATCGGTCTCAATAGGATCGAAAGCTTCAGCCCCATAACTATCCAAGCCATGGGATCCTTTATCATACGCCGACTTGGCCTGAGTCTTGTCCTGCTGTTCATCATCAGCATCATCTCGTTTTTCATTGTGACCCTCACCCCCGGTAGTCCCTACCCGTGGGGCGAACTGAACCCCAAGATCTCCGCCGAGGTGAAGGCCAACTTCCGCAAGAAGTTCCACCTCGATCGCCCCCTTCACGAACAGTACGCCCTCACCATGCGCGACCTCTTCACTGGGAATCTCCGCAGCATCAAGGATGACCGCCCCGTGATGTCCCGGATCATGGAGCGCCTCCCGGCAACACTTGCCCTAAACGTCACCTCCATCCTGATCTCACTCTCCTTCGGGACACTGCTGGGGGTGGCCGCGGCCCGCTATGCCGGAAGTTGGCAGGAGATCACCGGGTCCTTTGTCACCTTCATCTTCATTGCCCTGCCGGGATTCTGGATCTCTTACCTCCTGGCAATCGTCTTGGTGACGACGTTCGGGGTTCCCATCCTCGGCACCCAAAGCTACGGGATCGACTTTCCGAATGCTGCCGCCGATTGGCTCGACCGGCTCTGGCACCTGCTCATTCCGGCAACAGTGCTCGCCTTGGGGGGTATCGCTGTCCAGTCCCGCTACCTTCGCGCCACCATGATCGGGACCATGCGCGAGGATTACATCCGCACTGCCAGATCCAAAGGACTCCAGGAGGAGGTCGTCCTCTACAAGCACGCACTCCGCAACTCCATCCGCCCCATCATCTCCGGGATCGGCATGCTCCTTCCCGCGCTCATCAGCGGGGCCGTGATCGTGGAGAACATCTTTGCCTACCCGGGCATGGGCAGGCTTGGCTACGAGGCTGTTCTTGAGAGAGATTACCCGACACTTGTTGCATTGAACTTCGTGGTGGCCGCCCTCGTTTTGCTTGGCAACTTGATCTCGGACATCCTTTCAGCCGCGGTTGATCCCCGGGTAAGGCTCGAATAAACCCATTTTTTGAAACTAAGCCATGCGCTCGCACATCACACTGCTTAAAGGTTCTGACAAGAACCCTCAGGCATCCCGATTCCTGAGGCGCTTTCTGTCGAATCCCTTCGCCCTCCCGGCCGTGGTGATGATTCTCCTTTTTGTGCTGATCGCCCTGGGAACAGCAGTTCTTTCCTCGTTCGGTCATCAGTGGCCCTGCGACCCGAATCTGACCAATCTCGAGCAGAAGCTACTCCCCCCATCCTCCCTCCATTGGCTCGGCACCGACAATCTGGGACGGGACGTCCTCTCACGCATGCTTCACGGCGCCTACATCTCGCTCACGGTGGGAGTGGTGGCGGTCAGCGTCTCTCTTGGGATCGGGGTGCTTGTGGGAGCCATCTCGGGATACTTCGGTGGCCTGACCGACCAGATCCTCATGCGCTCAGTCGATGCCCTTCTCTGCTTCCCAACCTTCTTCCTGATCCTCACGGTCGTCGCGATCCTTGGACCGAGCCTCATCAACATCGTGGTCATCATCGGCCTGGTCAGTTGGACCGGAACGGCACGTCTGGTGCGTGCCGAATTCCTGACCCTCCGTGAAACAGAATATGTCAAGGGAGCCCGCGTTCTCGGACAGCATTCCTGGAAGATCATCACGCAACACATCCTTCCCAATGCGGCAGCCCCCATTCTGGTGACCGCAGTCTTAGGAATACCCGACGCCATCCTCTCCGAA
>Ga0304728_1002504_pt1 | contig 11637 bp, 17 predicted proteins | sample C_130625_MF_Meta_FD_190476 | JGI IMG/M metagenome (GOLD analysis project Ga0304728, IMG submission 190476) | Freshwater microbial communities from Lake Croche, Canada to study carbon cycling - C_130625_MF_MetaG (v2) (version 2) | ecosystem: Environmental > Aquatic > Freshwater > Lake | place... | reverse complement strand
GCCCAAGGTTAGATCACGGGCATGGAGGGTGATGTGCTCACCGATGCAGAGATACACGTCGCACGGGGGAGCCTGGGGATCCGGTGGCTGATTGGCATCCACCGCCCGGGCATAATATGAATTGGCATCAAAGTTGAGACCCGAAAGATCAAGCGAGCCAACACTAGTGGGATCAAGAGTCAACCGAAGCGAGCTGATGGGATTGCTGAAGCTTGCCATCGTGGTCAAGCCGCGAACGCCATTAGCGTTATAAAGATCATTCTCGAAAACAGTATTATCAGTGTCGAGATCAGCACCATTCAAGATGAAATCCACGAAATACCGACTGTGCTTCGGTGCCCCAGGGATGCTGCTGCCGTAATCAAGATCGATCAGTCCGTGGTACTGATAGTTGGCAGCTTGGGCCGTCTGGTTCACGCCAACCAGAAGGGCAACAATTACAAGTGTTCTAGATGCAAATCTGGATAGTACGCTAGAAAATTTCTCTGTAATCAGCGAGGTTGGGCCGACGGGCGTGGTCATGGAAATGTTCTTTTGGAAGACTCTACACACGATTTGCACGGCAGGATCCGCTTCATGGTGGCGGGCTGGCCACAGTGCTTGAGACCCACGACTTCGGCTGCTGGGAGGCTGCGGTGGCCAATAGGCTTGGACACCACTTGACAGAGCAGGAGCGAGAGCAAGTCATGAGCTACCAAGCCGTTGCCCAGCGATTCGGCGATTGTATTGTCATAAAAGATTATGACGCCGCTTGGTCCCTTCTCAGCGAAGAAATGCGATTGTCATTCACGTCAGAGTCCATCAAAATCGCGGTTACTACAATGACCGCTTACGGCACGGGTTCGATCCAAGTGGCGCAAGTCATGGACGAATTCACTCTGGAGGATTGGCCAGGCAAACAAGCGGACGATCTGGCTATTGTTTATGTCTCGCTGAATGGCGACAGCTTCAGCGAGGCTGTGATTCTTACGTTAGCGGAGTATGGTCAAGAGATCTTGATTCGTCATCTGGAATGGGGAAGGCCATGATCCACTTCTCAAGCGTCGTTGCAACCACAGTCGTGGCACAGGCGGCCGTTGGATTCGTTACTCCTGTGCAAGCCCAGTCCGTCTCGGCCGATGCAACTGACCAAAGCGAAGAACAACTGCCTTACATCCGTTGCCAAGGTGGTTGGCATTCCACGCGGAAACCTGAAGGTGATCCATCAAATGAGCGATGCGTCGGGGATCAGCGTGGATGTGAAGGTCCCCAAGGCCACCGCGCCCTGGGGCTGCCGCACAGATCGCCAGGGGCAGGTGCAAGACGTGCACTTCAAAGGCTCAGAAGGGGCTCTTTAACGTCGTTCGCTTCACATTCATGGCGGATGACACCAAGGCTGTTCAGGATGGGGTGGGTGGGTCGGCCAAGAATCTTGATCTTGCGGCAGATCGTCTCCTCTATCCATTGCAAAGGCGAACGGAATGAATGTTCTCTGGTTTCTGCTTGTTGGCGTCATTGCCGGCTGGTTGGCTGGCGTGCTGGTCAAGGGAGGTGGCTTCGGGTTGATCGGCGATCTGGTGGTCGGAATCATCGGCGCCCTGATCGGCGGTCTGTTCTTCAGTGGCCTCGCCGGCTTCGCCGGAGGTGGCCTGCTGGGCAGCATTCTGGTTGCCACGCTTGGGGCCGTGCTTCTGCTTGTCTTGCTGCGTGTCCTGAAGCGGGCGTGAACATCAAGCCAGATCGAGAGACAGTCCTGGTTACAAACTCAGGGCTTCAGCTCGTTCAGCAGCGTGCGGGTCAGAGCCAATTCACAACGGGTGGTGGTGATGCCGTAGCCGGTGCCTTGGAAGCCCACTGATTTGGCATAGGCACACACCTCCCTGCGATTGGCACGGAAGGCCTCTGCTTGCTGCATTGGATCAGCACTGGTCTTGTAGAAGCCCTTGAGATTGTCCCGCCAAAGCGTCTGGAACGTCGGTCCTGGAACCTGCTTGGCTTCCTTGGCCACCCCCATCAAGGCCTGCTGCAGTTGACGATCGCTGGCCTCCAGCTCCTTCATCAGGCAGCGGGTCTGGTCCGCGGTGCTGAGTGAGTCCGGGCAGACAGGGGCTGCGGAGGATGGTGAAGGAAGCAGAGGGATCAGGGCGCCCAACAACACCAGAACAATGACGCGACGCATGGGGAGATCAGGGGTTTCAAACCCATGGTGCAGCTCCATCCGGCCATAGCCAACACTCCTCGTCATCCGTCTTGGTGGGCCTGCTGATCGACTCGACCCGGCGCCCGCAGTGTCTGTAGGGCTCAGCCCCGCGACAGCTCCAGCTGCCGGGCCAGCCACAGCTCCTCTAAGAGGAAGCGGCCGGTGCGCTCGGAATCAAACACACCGTGGATGGCATCGGGATAGAGCTGCTCCAGATCCGCCATGGCATCGCTGATGGCCCTGATCGCCGGCATCAAGGCCGGGATGCAGAAGGGCGATGCGGATCGCCTCAAGGTCATCAGGCCGCCAGCGGTAGGGCGAGTCGGTTGGTGTCTGGCTCATGCGGCTGCTGCAGCTGCCTCCTGTTGCCGCGGCAGTCCAGGGTCCAGCAATCGCTGCCAGACTTCTACCAGGAGGCCGATTGGAGCATGAACGAGATCCTGTTTGTCGTGGACGAGGCTGATGACGGCTCCTTTCGGGCCAGCGCCGTGGGCGCGGCCATCCACACGGAGGCCGACAACCTGGAGGAGCTGCACCGGGAGATCCGGGATGCCGTGCATTGCCACTTTGAGGAGGGAGAGGCCCCGCCCCTGATCCGGCTGCATCACGTGCGGCAGGAATTGCTGGCCCTGTGAAGATCCCCCGCGACCGCGGTAGCCCTATGCGCCTCAGCCGCGAGTCCGCCGGGGGGCAGCAGCACCTCACCATCCCGGCCCACAAGCCCATGCGGGTGGGCACGCTCCGGCAGATTGGCAGCGACAGGCGATCCCCGCGCCGCAGGGCCTCCTGGCGGTCGCCCTCGCTGGGCCAGCTGTGCTCGGGGGGGAGCACCAGCACCAGGGCGGCACCATTGCGCAGAACCAAGAGGTCAGCAGCGGCGAGGAAAACGCCCAGGTCCGTGCCTCGGCCATCCAAGTCGGTGAGTAGCGAGGTCAGACTCGCAGGGAGGCTGATTCAGCTCCCGCGGCTGAGCATGCCGGCGTAGGTGCGCAGAGCATCGCGGAAGAAGCCAGAGGGGCGGGCGGCATCCAGACGCTTGCGGTAGGCGGTCTCCGGTTCCCGCTCAGCCTTGGGGAGGCAGTGCTCTTTGCGGCTGGTGCCGCCTTGGGCGGCGAGTAGGGCCCAGCAGTCGGCGGTGATCTGCAGGGATGGCCCCAGGGCGGTCAGGGTGGGGTGCTGGGTCCAAGGGGCATAGGGGCCAGTAGCTGGCAGGGAGGGAGCTGGGGGCACTGGTCACCGGCGGAGCTACTGGCTATTGCCAGTGCGAGTCCGACAGGGGGTCCAGAATTGTGTAGCCGAATGAACAGGTGGTTTGCGGACCCGGGAAGCCTCTTTTGATAATGGGTCAAGTAAAACCATGATGGTCATCATTCCTAAAGTCTTGAGGAGAATCCTGCTGGTAGCAGGACTACTCGTGATGGCCCAGAACATGGCCATCGGCGCACAAGCATCAGAAAAGGCAAAGCCAACAGCGCCCAACTATGAAATCGTTGATCTTCAGAAATCTGGCCTTGCCAACATCCGCGAGAAGGATCCCAAAATGGTGGCCATTCGAGCATTCAGTTATTATAAAGGGGGCTTTGTGGAGGAAGGGTTTGGACGCGAAGTCATTAGCTTGACATTCTCAGATTCCGGACGCCAAGCCCACATCATTCATGCGATGCATGGGCTCGCGGATGATTCGGTGAGGAGCTATCGCTATTTAGCGATCCTTGTGCGTGATGGTGAGCTGTGGCGCCTGAAGCAGGCTAGAAGGCAATGGATCTGCCAGCCGGGTCGAGGCCAACAGGAATGGTCCGGCCAACTGTGTCGATGAGAACCCGGCAGCAGGTCTGGGACATTGGCAGGGTGCAGGACGTTAAAGGTTTGCAACGCGCTTCCCGACAAGCCGGAACCCCGATACCTTGTTGGAAGTCATACGCACTCTGGCCATGAAAAAGCAAAGATCGTTTTTCTATTTGCTTCTCAGTTTTGCTATGTTCCCCTCGGGTCAAGCAATCGCACAGGACATCAAAATTTATCCTTGCAGCTTTAATGGGGGCAGATGGATTCAAACCAGATATGTACCCGAAGGCAGAGGGTTCATGCTCGATTGGGCGGACGGGCCCAAAATGACCTATACATTAGTGAAACCCGATGACACTACTCAGCAAGCCACAGATTCGCTAGGAGGAAAATGGCGCTACAATAAATCCACGGGAAACGAGGGATTTACATTACACAATCTAACGAATGGCAATAGCATCATCTGTGCTCAAGCTCAAAACGCCGGGGCGCTGTATACGATCACTGAAAATGGAATCGGGCCCGTTAAGTTGGGCATGACTCTATTGGAGGCAAAGCGAGCTTTCCCCAAAGCCACCTTCAGCCGTGGCAGCGATGGTGAAGGAGTTGCCCTGGTTAATGTCAGCACAAAGGAATCTCAAGTGATGGTTCTCTTTGCGGACGAAGAAGACAGAAATAAGCCAATTAATTGGTCTAAAAGAATCTCATCCATTGAGACATTCTCGTCCAACTGTTCAACCAGCCTTGGCGTGCGCCCTGGCGGACTGGTTGCAGAAGCCGAAAAACAGTATGGCAAGGTTCGCAAAATCATCATGAGCGAAATAGAGGCGAGGCAATTCGTCGAGTTTAAGAATCAACCAAGGGGCATGATTTTTCGAATTGACTACTCGGGTGTCTTCGCAAAAGGGCAAAGTGAAACGGTCAGATATCGTCCAGATGCAAAAATCTATTCGATAACTATTCAAGGTTGATTTTCAATCGTCATACCCCCTTAGTAGTTCTTTTAAAATCCTGAATAGTCCTTGTTGCTACTTCCCTCCTGCTTTTGGTGGTGTCAAGCAGCGTATTCAACCGTCCTGAAGCACAAGCAGGGTGCATAAAACAACGTTATGCAGCGCACTTTGCGAAAGACCTGAACCCCGATAAGCTTAACGGACAGCTTGCCTAACAAGAATGAAGAAACGAAGGTCGTTCTTCTATTTCCTCTCCTGTTTTGCTATGTTCCCCTCGGGTCAAGCAATCGCACAAGACATCAAAATTCAACCTTGCAGCTTTAATGGGGGCAGATGGATACAAACCCGATCTATACGCGAAGGCAAGGGATTTAGGCTCGATTGGTCGGACGGACCCAAAATGACCTATACACAGGCCTCGGGGGACAACGCAGACATCCAATATTTGGATTCACTTGGAGGCCAATGGCGTTACAGTGCTTCTAAAGCGAATAAGGGATTTACGCTATACAATCCAAAAAATGGCAATACGATTGTATGCGTCTCACAATCATCAGCATCTGCCACCACCATTTCCCAGCTTCCTGGTATGACAAAAGCACAATATGCCGCCCTTAATTCATCGGGCATCAAAGTGGCTGTACCTGGCTATATTCCAAAAGGTTTTCGGGTCGTCGATGTTATCCTATGCCCGAGTAAAAGGACAAAAGATTGTCGACCAGGGCCGACTTACGACATCGTTTTTCGCTCGCCGGCAGGAACCTGTTTTGTTGTGGGGGGTGTGAGCGGCGGCATTGGCGATGGTAATTTGGAGCAAACTGTGACCGTAAATAGCAAGTTGTTTGGGCCAGTAAAAATGGGATTAAATAATAGTCGTTACCCGAAACGTAGCGACGCAAATATTGACCCCATCTTCACTGAGTGGCTAACACAATCACTTCGCTCAGGTCCTTTTTATCATTTCTATTCAGGCGAACCCTATCCTGCTGGTTGCACTACCAAGGTGCCGTTGAATGAAGCGGTTAAGATTGTTGAATCTTTGAAGTGGTTGTTTTGAAAGTGGTTTCGGTGGGCAAGCGATTCTTCGAACAGACCTGTTGAGTGGACAGGCCGCCAGCGGCAATCTGCTGCCGCCCCTTTACACGCCCTGCCTGCCACTCTGGGCAGCGGACACGCCTCCCCCGATGTCAAGCGCCACACTTTCTGAATACGAGCCTCCGCAATCTCTCGCAACCGCTCCCTGCTGAACCCCATCCGCTTCGGCAGCTCGCCAGCGAGAGTTCCCAGCCGCAGCCAATTCAGCCGTCGCGCATGCAGCGCCTCGAACCAGACAGTTGTCTGCTCCCCTTTCCCCTTGGCTCAAGCCCTGAGTCTTCAGCGCACCAGAATGGTGCTTCTGAACCCCACCCATAACCCCCTGTGCCCAGCGCACCCCTGGGCTTCGGCCGACAATCCTCCTCGCCCGAGCCCGCGGCTTGCCCTTGTGGCGGTGGTGTCTACGGCAGCTGCTGCGGGCCATTGATTGCGGGCGAGCAGTTGGCGGTCACGGCTGAGCAGCTGATGCGGTCTCGATACAGCGCCTTCGCCCTGGGAACCAGTGATCCAGAGGCGATTGAGCATCTTCTGCGCACCCATCCCGAAACCGGCCAGACGGCAGCGGCTCGTCGCAAGGCCCTGAAGGAAAGCTGCCGCAACATCCATTGGCTCAGCCTCAAGGTGCTGGATTGTCAGGACGGCCGTGTAATCGATAAGTACGGGACGGTGACCTTTGAGGCCCGCTGGCACGATCGCGATCGCCGAGAAGGCGTGCTCAGGGAGTGTTCCCATTTCGGTCGTGGAGAGTCCGGCGAGTGGCTTTATCTCGAAGCACTCAGCCTCGGTGATCTCCCCGCGGGCTGAACAGAAAAGCGGTTTTGGCTGCGGCCGGTTCTCCGGTTCCCGCCAGACGATCCGGCCCGGCAGACCACAGGAGAACGGCAGCTCACAGTTCAGGCAGTTGGCGCGGGGCACCAGCTGCAGGCGGGGAAGCGACAGCCGATCGCCACGGCGCAGTGCCTCCTGGCGGTCGCCCTCGCTGGGCCAGCTGTGCTCGGGGGGGAGCACCAGAACCAGGGCGGCGCCGTCGCGAAGGGCGTCATGGAAGCAGCCGGGGGGCGGGCTTCATCGAGGCGCTTGCGGTAGGCGGCGTCCGGCTCACTCTCGCCCTTGGGGAGGTAGTGATCCTTGCGGCTGCTTCCTTCGGGACCGGAGAGAAGGACCGTCCAGGGAGATGAATTTGCCTGGTCAGATCCTGGATGCACGGCGTGACGGAGGGAGCACTGATAGCTGTTGCCAGTGAAGGATTTATTTGGGGCTAAGGTTTGATAGCAATGCCGAAAGGCGAGTAGGATCCAAACAACGATAGGCAATACGCCATGCCACCTATAGCCAATCTCGTCAAGATAGCAAGTATTTGTTAGGATTGATCAAAACTACGGATCCATGCACAGCATTGTTGGCTTTTATCGAGGCTGTGTATCAGCCCCCCCACCCAACAAACGTGCTTTGGCGCGGTTGCGATATGCTGAGATGCAAGGAGTTTCCGAGCCTCCCCCAATCGCCTGGCCATCAACCCGGCATTCAACGAGAACGACATTGTCGACTTCAACGGCGATCCCAACAGCCTCCTCCTGCTTACGAGCAAAGCAGATGAGGGCTGAACCACACACGTACTTATGCACCGCCAGGTTTAGCCAGAGTTTCTGGACCGCATGTTCTCGACAGGGGACGTTTGAATTACTGCCATGACCCCACTTAACAGGAGTAGCCGGATTCGCTCGGTCAGCATTGAGGGCTTTCGCAGTCTGAAGATGATTAAGAATCTGGAGCTGCCGCAACTGACTGTGCTCATTGGGGCGAATGGTGCGGGAAAGTCCAGCTTGATCCGATTTTTCGAGATGTTGAGCTGGATGCTCAAGTCCAAAAACCTTCAGGAATTTGTGTTGCGCCACGGTGGCGGAGACGATCAGTTCTTCATGGGTGCGCGGCAGACACCTCGCATCCATGCCGAGCTTTGCCTGAATACCGAAAAGGGTCAAAACGACTACCAGTTTGACCTTATCCACCTGTCGGCTGGCGATACGGTCATGGTTATGAACGAGGCCTATCGATACTCTGCAAACGGCATCTCTACAAAGGCAGCCTGGACGCAGATAGATGAAGTTGGAAAGGAGTCCAGCCTCCTTGAACAAAAGAACAAGACCGCCAAAACTATTGTTGCCCTTCTTCGGCAGTGCTCTACCTACCAGTTTCATGACACCTCGATAAATGCAGCCATCCACAATCGCTGGGATACCACCGAGTCGTTCCGCCTGCGCTCTGATGGCGGCAATCTCGCGGCGGTGCTGCTAAACCTTCGGAATACCGACGGCAAGCGCTATCAGCTGATCGTTAGGCAAATTGGCCGGGTGCTTCCAGCGTTCAAGGACTTCGTTCTGGAAGAGGAGGCCGGCAAGGTACTTCTCCGCTGGGTGAGCAGGCAAAGCGAAAAGATTTTTGGCTCGCATCTCACGTCGGATGGATCACTGCGTCTGTTTTGCTTGTTGACCCTCCTGAATCTACCGCCTGACAGGTTGCCGGATGTAATGTTCTTTGATGAGCCTGAACTGGGTCTCCACCCCCATGCCATCACCTTGGTGGCTGAGATGTTCAAGCGCTTGTCAAAAATGCGGCAGATCTTTATTGCCACCCAGTCTCCATACCTAGTGGATTGCTTCGAGCTGGAAAACATTATTGTAGCCAGTGCCAACAATGGCGAGACGTTATTGCGCAGCCTGCCGCGCGAGGATTATCAAGAATGGCTGGACGACGAGTATCAGCTCTCTGACATCTGGCTAAAGCAGGCCGTCGGAGGTATAGAATGATCAGAATCTGCGTAGTTTGCGAGGGGCCTACCGAAGTTGAATTTGTTAATTCTTGTTTAGCGCCCTATTTACTCGACAGCCAAGTCTTGGCATTCCCTACGCTCCTTCGGGCCCCTTCCGGGAATCACAGGGGGGGACGGGTCACGGTAGAACGGCTGGTCAAGTTTATTTCACACCAGTATCATCAGGCTGATCGAATCACCACGCTTGTGGATTTCTATGGTTTTCAAGATCGGGCGGCGAGAAGCCGTGCCGATCTGGAGGCCAACATCCTTTCAGGCGTTGAAAGTGCCACCATGAGATGCGATCGGCGCTTCGTGTTGCCCTATGTGCAGATGCATGAATTTGAGGGACTTCTCTTTTCCGATACTCAAGCATTCGAGAGTGTATTGGATGCATGGAACGACCACAGAAGAAAGGCTTTGGAATCAGTGGCCAAGGCATTTGCCAGCCCAGAAGACATCAATAATAGCCGGGAGACTGCACCTTCTAAGCGGATCGAACGAATCTTCGAAGGGGCCTATTCAAAGACGGAGCATGGTCCACTAATCGCCGAATCTATTGGTATAGAAGCCATCCGAGCAAAGTGCATGGCTTTTAGTGAATGGGTGGGCAAACTTCAGACATGGGGCAATGAAGTCTGATTTGGCCATAAAAGTTTGCTGAGATTGGTCATCGCAAGACAAAAAGCTCCCGCGGGCACAAGAGCCCTTGTCTTCTACTGCCAGATTCTCGTCGTATAGGCTCGCGTACTATGAGTTATGTACAACCTCTACAACGCTGCGCCAACTCTCTGATTGGGCTTCTTCTGGCTTGCTGGGTTCGCAAATGAAGCAGTAAAGATTCAACCCTGATCAAGAGCCTCCAGCGCCACCACCCGCTGACCGCAAGCATCCACGATCTCCCGCCACCGCTCCGCACTAACCCCCAACCGTTCAGGCACCTCCGCGGCTTCCACCCCCAACCGCATCAGCTTCAACCCCCTTGCATGCAGCTCCCGCCAGCTGGCCGGCACCTTGATCAGGAAGCCCTTATCCCGCAGGTAGTGATACACCTCCCCATTGGCATAGGTGCGGGCATAGGGCCGAAAGGATTCCCGCTCCGGTGAGTAGCGCCGAGCAGCCTGCAGGATGCCGAGCATGGCGATCTGATGCAGATCCTCCCGAGGGTGTCCGGTGCGCCTGGCGATGTTGGCCGCCACCCGTTCGGCGATGTCCTGGTGCTGCAGGGCCAGGGCATTGGCGGCGGCATGGGGATTCACCGGCCGATGGCGGATCGGGCGGGCCGGTGTGGCAACGGCGTGGGTGTGGGGCCGATGGGGCGTTGTTACCTGCGGCTGTAGCTGCGGTTGCTGGTTCATGGCTTACCGGGAGAACACCATCGGCAGCGACGCCGAGCTGTGGCCCCGCCCGCGCCAGTACTGCGCCTCGATCCAGAGCACGCCCTGGCAGAAGGCATCCACCTGGTCGTCCACACCGCCGCGGGGGGAGAAGGCCAGCAGCTCCTCGATCAGCGAGTCGGCCTTGCGGGCAAAGCGCACCTGGCCCGCCTCCACCAGGGGAGCGACGGCATGGGCGCGAGAGGCCTTGCTGCCCTTGGGGGGGATGGCGATCAGCCCGGGCACCTGGCGCTTGAGCAGCTGGCAGACCGCCGGGCCATTGGCGGCGTCTTCGATCAGCACCGCGTGGGGGCGCAGGCCCTGCCGCTCGAGCGAGGCCAAGGAGGCCAGCAGGAACTTGATCACCCCCAGCAGGTCCAACTGCTGCCGGTGAGCCCAGAGCGCCTCGTTCTGGAGCTCCGCCCAGGGATCGGAGGGGGGCATTCGCCCCCTCTGGATGTGGCGCTCTGCTGCGCTGGGCGCCAGCGGCGTTCGTGGCCACCGCCAGCCCCAGGCGCTGGGGCTCCACCGACAGGTGACGCTGTGGCTCCAACAGGCCCAGCAGGGCAAAGCCGCGAGCGTCGTTGTCCTTGCCGTTCTTGAAGCTCAGGTCGCAGCTCAGCACCAGCGGCGCGTAGCGACGGGGCTAGCCCGGAGCGACCGGCAGCGGCGGCTGGATCCAGTCCTTGAGGAACAGCAGGCCCTCCGCCGGGCTGGGGCGCTGCTGGTAGAGGGCGTTCCACCAGTACGAGCCCAGGCGGGTGCGGATGCGCTGCAGAACCTCCAGCGGCACCCGCTCTGGGCAGAGGGGTTCGCCGGGTTGGCGCCGCCCTTGGGGATCATCCCCCCCATCGGCGGCGGACTGGATGGCGTAGTTGTCATCAGCGCCCTGGCCGCTGGATGGGGCGGGGCTGGAGGTGGAAAAAGCAGAGGTGGCTGTGGCCATGACCCATCGCGGCTGTCGTGGAGGAGCACCCCAGAGGATTGGCTGGCGCACCTTTCGGTGCGACGCTGGGCTCTCCAGCTATTGCCTGGTCGGCCAATTGGCGGGCGCTGCCAGCAAAGTGGGGCGATGGACAGGCCCAGTCCCGGTTCGATGCAGCGCGAAAACACCGAGGCGATGGCTGCCAACATCAGCCGCGCAGCCGGTGAGCTACGAGCCGCCCTGGCTGACTGCCGGGGGGATCGGGTCGCGGAGCCCAAGATCACGGCGGCGCTGTTGGTGCATCTGCTGGTGAGCATTCGGGAGTTGCTGCAGAACCTGCTGATCGACACGGCCCACCGGCCGGGGTTGCTCATGGCCGCTGCAAAACCGTATGGCGACCAGCCCGGCAGAGGCGCTTAGCCTTGAAGCATGAGCAGCCGCATCACCCACAATCCCGACCAGTGCGGGGGCAGGCCCTGTATCCGTGGCATGAGGATCCGCGTGCAGGACATCCT
>Ga0304728_1002503_pt1 | contig 11639 bp, 14 predicted proteins | sample C_130625_MF_Meta_FD_190476 | JGI IMG/M metagenome (GOLD analysis project Ga0304728, IMG submission 190476) | Freshwater microbial communities from Lake Croche, Canada to study carbon cycling - C_130625_MF_MetaG (v2) (version 2) | ecosystem: Environmental > Aquatic > Freshwater > Lake | place... | reverse complement strand
TAGAATAATCAGATTATAAAAAAATTGATTATAATTATTATTATTATTATTATAATTAATGGTATATTTTCAAACTAAATTGAGAAATTGGATTGATTTTGACAAACTTAACTTTTCTAAATTATCATCAAATCCAAATGCAATAGAAATACTTAAAAATAATATAAATCTTATTGATTGGTCCAATTTAACTAGAAATTCAAATCCTGAAATCTTAAATCTTATCAAATATAATTATATTGATTGGTATCTATTATCAGGAAATTCGAATGCCGTTTCAATTTTACAAGAAAATCAAGATAAATTAAATTGGTTTATGCTTTCTTTAAATACAAATGCTATAGAAATTATTGAAAAAAATCTTGATAAAATTAATTGGTATTTATTATCGTTAAATTCTGGTGCTATTCATATTTTACAGGAATACCCACATAAAATAAGCTGGTTTTTATTATCAAATAATTCAGGAGCTATAAAACTTTTAGAGAAAAATGTTGAAAATATTAATTGGTCTATGCTAACACAAAATCCGAATGCAATTTCTCTTCTCAAAGAAAATGAAGATAAAATTGATTGGCATTATATCTCAACTAATCCAAATGCCATTGAAATTATTCGAAATAATTTGACTAAAATTAATTGGTCTTTATTATCAAGTAATCCAAATGCCATTTCATTATTGAAAGAATATCCTCATAAAATTGATTGGAATATATTATCAAGTAATCCAAATGCTATTTCAATTTTAGAAGAAAATAAAGATAAAATAAATTGGGAATTTATAAGTGAAAACCCATCAATCTTCACTTATGACTATAATTTAATCAAAAAAAATTTCAAAGAACTAGGAGAAGAAATAGTTATGAAAGCTTTGCATCCGAAAAGGCTTTTGAGATTGATGAATGAATATGGAGAAGATACGATTTATAATTGTTATTTTGATGAATGAAATTAAAAAAATGATAATTTCATTTCTTTTTGTTAATTTAAATAAAAATGGTTTATTATCAAACTAAGCTTAGAAATTGGATTAATCCTGAAAAATTGGATTATCGGAAACTTTCATATAATTATAATGTAAATGATTATTTTAATAAAAATATAAAGGTCCACAAGGTGGTATTTATATAATTAAGAATGGTAGAAAAAAATATTTATAAAAAATATTTATATTTAAGAATATTTTGGAAGTGTCTTTAAATCAATTATAATTGATGAGAATTGAAAGAAAGTAATTAAAAAAATGATTTTTTGATTTTATGTGTTTTACTTATGATGTATTTTCAAACAAAATTGAGATCTTGGATTAATCCAGATAAACTTAATTATCACGAATTATCACTCAATTCAAATGCTATCACCTTTCTTAAGGAACATCCACATTTAATTCAATGGGATTATATTTCCAGAAATCCTAATGCAATTCCTATTCTTGAAAAGAATATTGATAAAATTAATTGGTATCAACTAGGATATAATAAAAATGCTTCTAATCTTCTTCGAAAAAATAAAGATAAGATTAATATATGGAGTTATATTTGTCAATATTCAAATGACATTGACTTTATTAAAGAAAATTTTGATAATATTGATTGGTTTTATATTTCCGAAAATAATAATGCAATTGAAATTATCAAAGATAATCTTGATAAGATAAACTGGAGTTTATTATCAACTTTAGATGATGCAATTAATATTCTTGAAAGAAATTTAGATAAAATTAATTGGAATTTATTATGTATTAATAATAATGCCATTTCTATTCTTAAAAAGAATTTTGATAAAATTAATTGGCGTATTCTGTCAAAAAATCCAAATGCTATTTCTATGTTAAAAGAAAATGAAGATAAAATTGATTGGGATCAATTGGGATATAATACTGCAGCTATTAAGCTAATCCGAGAAAATTTAGATAAGATAAATAGATATGCATTATCTTCTAATCCTGAAGCAATTTCAATTTTAGAAAAGAATATTGATAAAATTAATTGGAAGATGTTATCAACTAATGTTAATGCAATGGAACTTCTCGAGAAAAATAAGGATAAAATTGATTATCATTATTTCTCATCTAATCCAGGTATCTTCACATATGATTATGATCTAATCAAAGCTAATTTTAAAGAACTCGGCGAAGAAATCGTAATAAAAGCCCTACATCCTAAACGGATGTTGAGGTTAATGGAAGAATATGGAGAAGATGAAGTACTTCATTGCTATTTTGATGAAGAATAAATAACTTCTTTGGAAAAAATGATAAATATATTTTTGTCATTAATTATAATTATAAATTAATGGTTTATTTTCAAACAAAGCTTCGTTCTTGGATACAAATCAAATATTTAAATTTTAAATATTTATCTCAAAATCCAAATGCAATTTCTTTATTAGAAGCTAATCAAAATAAAATTGATTGGTATAATTTATCTCAAAATCCAAATGCTATATCTCTTTTAGAAGCTAATCAAAATAATATTGATTGGTTTTATTTATCATTAAATCCAAATGCCATTTCTCTTTTAGAAGCCAATCAAGATAAAATTAATTGGAAATTTTTATCATTTAATAAAAATGCTATTCCTATTCTTGAAAAGAATTTAAAAAAAATAAATTGGATTTATTTATGTGAAAATCCTAATGGTCTTCCTATTCTTGAAAAATATTATGAAAATATATATTGGAGTTATTTATCATTAAATCCAAATGCTATTCATCTTCTTGAAGCAAATTTTAATAAAATTGATTGGTTTAGATTATCATATAATCCTAATGCCATTTCTATTCTCGAAAAAAATTTAGATAAAATAAATTGGTGTGCATTATCATATAATCCTAATGCCATTTCTATTCTCGAAAAAAATTTAGATAAAATTAATTGGGACTATCTTTCATATAATCCTAATGCCATTTCTCTTCTTAAAAAAAATTTAGATAAAATAAATTGGTATATGCTTTCATCTAATCCCGAAGCTATTGAACTTTTAGAAGCAAATAAAGATAATATTGATTATGAACAATTATCCGAAAATCCTGCAATTTTTACTTATGATTATAATCTCATTAAAAAAAATTTCAAAGAACTTGGAGAAGAAATTATTATAAAAGCTTTACATCCTAAACGGCTTTTAAGACTAATGGAAGAATATGGAGAAGAAGAGATTTATAAATGTTATTTTGATGAAAATTAAATATAAATAATCAAAAAAATGATTTTTGATTTTTAGTAATAATATTTGTTGAAAACTAATGTATTTTCAAAAAAAGATTATTAGAAGTTGGATTAATGAAAATATTGAAAAACTTGATTTTAAGCGTTTATGCTTGAATTCTAATTCAATTGATTTATTACACCTTTGGACATTTAAAATGCCGATTTTAGTCTTTATAATTTTTGTATTTTCTTACTTTATTTTTCTTTATATAATCTTTTTGTCTATTATATGTTCCATTTAATATCTTCTTATAATAGTCTTCTGGTATTGCTTTTATTACTTCTTTAATATTATTATTTAAGTCTTCATAATATAATCCTTTTTTCTTATGTAATTTTGATTTTAGAAGACTAAAAAACATTTCTATACTATTTGTATAATGTTGATATGGTACTGAATAAATCAGTTTGTTATTTTTATTTATTAATTCTTTAACTCTTTCGTTTCTATGAGAACTTGCATTATCTAAAATAATAACCTTATTTTTATATTTATTACTAATAATTTTTTCTAAAAATGCTAACAATCTATCACCATCTATACCACCTTTATTATATAATTCATAACCTATAATACCATTTATAGAAATAGCAAAAATACCAGTATATTTTTTGAAAACTTCTTGTGAATTAGTTTTTATAACACACCTTTTACCAACCTCATTATAACAATGATGTCTTAATTGTAATGAATTTACATTTGTTTCATCTATACAAATAATATCATCAATATTATATTTTTTTATTTCTTCGTAAAAATCTTTTATTTTTTCATTAATATTAATATCTTTACCAAATCGCTTAATAGGTTCGTGTCTAATTTTAGTTAATTTTAATGATATATAATTTTCTTTAATTATTCTACTAATATGTCTTCTTGTAATATTTAATTTAGGATATTTATTTTTCAATTTAGTCAGTAAATCTTCTATTATAATAGTCTTATTATTTTTAAGTTCTTCTAATATAAACTTAATATGTTCTTTTTTAATTTTATATGATATAGGTTCTCTGTTATGTCGTTTAATTTCTTTTTCTTTTTTATATCTTTTAGTCCATCTTAATAAACTTCTTACAGAACATTTAAATATTTTACAAGTATTCTCTTGTGTATCTTTATTTTCCAAAAAATATTTTACAGCGGATAATTTATAATCTTCGCTTTTATGTTTAGTCATTATAAAATTATTTAAAATTATGTACTATATATTATAATGATAAGAAATTATGACTAATATGGTTAATATTGATATGTATAATAAATTAATAATTGAAAATGAATTATTAAAGAAAAAAAATATTGAATTAGAAGAAAAATTAAAAACATATACTAATACAGAAAGACATAAAAAGTATTATGAAAATAATAGTGAAAAGGTAAAAGAAAAAGCAAAATCATATATGGAACGAATGAAAACTGAAAACCCAGAGAAATTAAAAGAATGGCGACATACTGCTTATATGAATAGAAAAGCAAAGAAAGAACAAACAAATAATAATATTTAATTATTTTTTTATTAATCATTTGAATAATGATTATAAATATTCGTTGTAAAACTATTTAAAGATTATTTTATTATATGTATTATGTCTAAAAAGAAGAAAAAGAAAGATGATGTTATTAAAGATGAATTTGAAAAGTTTGATTATATGAAAACTGTTAAAAATAATATCAATAATGTTATGAAAGATAAAGCAATTTTACCTATCATTAATGATTTAGTTATTAGAACTAATAAAATTGTTATTCATTCTTGTAATTTTATCAAATTGTATTGTATTTATCTTTATGAAAATGATTTAGAAATTCCTTTAATTGATAAAAACTTTATTTGTGATGTTTTTAAGGTTATTACGAAAAGAAAAGATAATAGAGGTGCAACACCTGAAAAAGATTATAGCGATTTGTTAAAGAACTTATATAAGTTTTATAATGATAATTATATTACTACTGTTTATGATAATGAAGTAATTTATTATGACAAATTAAGTTATATTTTAGCATACGAAGCAATTGATATTGAAAAAAATATAAATAATAACATACAAGAGCATTTTATTACACATCTTAATCAATTTGTAAATTACTCTTTTAATTTACAAGAACAAAAAGATGAGATTAAAAAGATTAAAGATAAAGAATTAAGAAAAGAAAAATATAAATCTTTAAGTATTGAATATAAAAAAGTTAAAGATGATTTAGTTTCATTAACAGATGAATTAACAGCAGATGAAAAATATCATAACTGGATTAAAGAACATAAAATACATATTGTACCTAATAAAACTAATTTTGATAAAGATAGTATATATTACGACCTACATTCTAATACAAAAGATTATTTAAAGTCATTTATTTATATAAATATTCAACTTGAAAAACTTAATGATAAACTATTAGAAGGTATTAGTATAGAAGATATTGATAAGGTTAAACAAATTAAATTATTTAATATATTACCATTAAGAAGTAATATTATTCCTAAAAATATATGTATTGATACTTGTGCTTTAATTAGTAATTTTTTAGGCGATGAAAGTACATCAATTCACCTAAAAAATTATAAAAAAGAAGATAATCAATTCAAATTATGGAATAGATTTTTAAAGTTAGATAATAAAATATTCAAAAAGAATAAATATGTATTTAATTATATGATTAGAACTGATGGTATTTCTATTGGATTATTATTTATTAGATTAGATAATAATGGAATACCATTAAAATATAATAATCCTAATAATAAACCAGAAGAGAATACAAAATATATAGAAAAAGAAATTATTACAGACGAATTAAGAAATAAAAAAATAGTATGTATTGACCCTGGTTGTAGTGATTTAATATATTGTGGTAGTAAAGATGAAAATGATAAATTACAAACATTTAGATATACTCAAAATCAAAGAAGATTAGAGACAAGAACAAAAAAATATAATAAAATTATTGAAGAAGTTAATAACACGACTTTTATAAATAGTAAAAATATTAAAGAAATTGAGAGCGTTTTAAGTCATCATAATAAAAGAACTTGTAATTATGAAAAGTTCAAAAATTATTTAATTGAAAAAAATAAATTAAACTTATTGTTATTTTCTCATTATGAAAAGACTTTTTTTAGAAAGTTTAAATTAAATAGATATATCAATACTCAAAAAAGCGAGAGTAAAATGATAAAGAACTTTACTAAAAAGTTCGGAGAACCTAATGATGTATTATTTATAATGGGTGATTATGATAAAGGAAATAATAATAAGTGTGGTTTAGAACCTACAATATGTAAAAAGTTTAGAAAAATATTTAAAAATGCAGGATTTAGGACTTATTTAGTAAATGAATTTAGAACATCTAAATTATGTAATTGTTGTCATCACGAAATAGAACCATTTATGATAAGACAAAGTCATAAACCGAATGATATAAAAGTTAATAAAAAAATAACTATTAATGGATTACTTTCTCATCAAGAGGATAAGCAGAAATGCGAGATAATTCATAATAGAGATAAAAACGCCGTACAAAATATGTTAAATATTGTAAAAAGTATATTTACAATAGGAAGAAGACCAGACATATTTACGAGAATTCATACATAGTACACGCTATGTAATAATCAAATTTTTACTAATTTGAATATTTTTTTTGCTGTTAAATCGGCATTTTAAATGTGCAAAGGTGTAAAACAATCATTATTTAGTTATGATAGAAATTTATATTATATTAAAAAAGACAGTATATATTATGGTGATGATGATGAACAAGAAGAATATAATAATGAAGAAGATGATGAAGATGATGTTGATATTTTTTTGAAAAATAGACATAATTATATATTATCATTTACTTATAATATTGATACAACTCTAAATTTACATCAACAAGAAATGTTTTCTTAATGATTATTCATAATATAAATAATAGTATGCATATAATTAGATAATATACTCGTAAATATCAATAATTTAAATAATAATCGAATATTAAAATCATTGGTTATTTCAATAGTAATATTTTCATTTAGATCATCATTGAGATTATAATGACAGTTACATATTTTATTGTCATTATAATTATAATGACAATTAACATAAATGATAGAAATAAGAAGAATTATAATAATTTTATTCATAATTAAAAAATAAAATAAATATGAGATTATCAATTTTTATTTATAATAAGACTTGAAGGCTTTCATTAAAATCTAGATTGGGTTTGATTGTATTATTTAATTTTATTTTTCTTTCTTTTGTTATATTATCATTCCATACATAATATAATAATTCTATAAATCTTATGAATAATGATGGGTGATATGTGTAATCATTGGAATATTTTATTAGTAATAATTTACAATTAGATGTTAAAATGGTATCATCAATAATTTCATTAATAAGTTTTTTATTATCAAATTTTAGTTGTTTGTTTGAGACAATTAGAATATTTATAATTAAATCATCAATAATAATATCTTCAAGTTGATTTTTATATAAAAATAAATAAGTATTCATTTTATCAATTCTATTTAAAAATCTTGTAATTTGAGGTGATTTATAATCAATTTGATTATTATGAAATTCGAATATCAACAATTTTCGGCATAAGATAATATTATTAGTAATGTAAGTTAATTGATTATCATTAATATAAAAGTTTTCTAAATTCTGAAGATTTTGAATTAAAGTTGAAATTTCTTTAATTTTATTATTAGATAAATATAATATTTCTAATGTTTTTATTTTGCATATTTCTTTAGGAAAGATAGAAATATTATTGGCATGAAGAAATAGATCATGTAATTTTTCTAATTCTCCTAATTCTTCTGGAAGCGTCTCAATTTCATTATTAGATAAAATTAATGTTTCTAATTGTTTTAAGTTTTTGATATTTGGAGTAATAATAGTAATATTATTATTACTTAAATTTAAAATCTTTAAAGTTGATAAATTCAAGTTCATAGGAAATAATTTAAAAATATTATGAGACAAATTTAAAATCTCAAGATGTTTCAAATCATTCATTTCATCGGGCAATTCAGAAACTGGATTATAGGATAAATGAAATTCAAGTAAATGTTTAAGTTTCTTAATATCAGGTGATATAAAACTAATATTCTCATATTTTTCTAAACAAACTTTTTCAAGTTTATTCAAATCATATAAATCTTCCGAAATCATATTCCACATGTTTATTATTATCACCATTCATTTTTTTTATTTAAGAATAATTTGGAAGTTTCTTTAAATAAAAAATAATCATTATATATTAGAGATAATGAATGGAAAAAGAAAAAGACAATATAGCAATTCAAGCAATTCAAATAGTTTAAACACAGATAATGAAGATTTTAATAAAAATCAAGTTAAATTATTATTTGGTGATAAAAGAAATATTCAACATTTATTACAAACAAGAGAAACAGAAACAAAAAAATTAAAATTAAAAGAAGTAATAAAAACATTTTATAGATTTAAAAATTTAGAAAATTATTATTATGCTAATAGATTAGAAGATAAATTAAACGCTAATAAAGTTGAAATTTATAAAATTAATTATGAAAATGAGAACAATATTAATATTCAATGTTATAAAGGTGAATTTACAATTAAAACTCCAAATAGACAAATAATTAAATATATAAGAGAAGATGAAGAAGATGTAGAAGAAGTAATAAATTATCAAATATTTTCAAATGATAGAGTTGAAATAGGAGATGATATTGATTTTTTTCAATATGGCTATTTAAATGAAACAGGAACCTGTTTTTATCTTATTGAAAATCCTAATTTTTTTTATTATCTTAAAACATTATTTCCAGATGTTAATATTTCAGATGATCCAAAAAATATTGGAATATAAAATATTCAAATATAATGATATCTCATAAGAAGATAAATCATAATTTCAATAATTGCCCAAACCTTTAAAATCAATGGTATTTTGAATGTATGAATTAAATGAATATCTTCAATATTTTGAATGTCATAAGAATTAATAATAGCTTCAACCGGCGATCCAATCATCATTGAAAGCATCGGATAATCACTATAAATAATTCATAAAAAATAATATTCATTTTTTTTTATATTTAAGGATAATTTGGCAATTTCCTTAAATCCTTTTTAATAATATTTGCCTTTAAATAGATATGAAAATGAGTGCAGTAATTACTAAAATGAATATGGAAATATTGAAAGAAACTTTTATATTATCTGAATGTATATTAAATAAATGTAATAAAGAAAATAAAGAATTTATTGCAAGTGATATTTATAGTAAATATAAAGAAGATTATAATAAATTGGAAACTAATGCAGATCGAAAAAAAGTAATAAAATTATTATTATCTAATGATATATATTTAACTTTTATTAAATGTAAATATGATAAATGTTTTGCAAATATAAATAAATTATTATTATTGGTTATGAAAGTTATATCTATATTTGAACAAAAATTAAAAATAAAAACTCCTGTTGATGTAGTTAAATCAATAGCTATTATAAATGACCCTAAGAATACAAAAGTATCATTTGAAATTTATAGTAAAAAATTTTTATTTCATTATCTAAATATAATAACTTATTTAAAATTAATAATAATTAAAAGTAAAAAAACTACATAAATAAATTTAAAAACTTCTTTAATATTAAGAATAAATATGAGTAAAAATGAGAAAGGCAAAGAAAAAATGCAACTATTAACAGAATTTTTAACAACAACATTAGATGTTTATAAATGTATGAAAAATAAATGTAAAATTATTGATGATAAGATTAATAAAAACCCTTTGTATAAAGAATATGCTACAAAATTATTATCTGCAAAAAATGATGAAGATTTGGTTAAAGCGATTGATGATCTTATGAAAATTGAAAAATATACTGAATATACAAATTGTCAATATGAAAAATGTAATGAAAATATTATAAAAATTATTGATATTCTTTTGAAATTATACAATTTTTATAAAAATAAAGAAAATAAAACATTTCCAGTTTTTATTGAAGATGCTTTAAAAAAAATAGAAACAGAAAAATTAAAGAAAAAACCACAATTTATTAAATATGAAAGAGAACTTAATATACTTCTTTCATATATTAGTCGATTAACCTAAAAAAGGATATAAGGATATTGCCAAAATCTCCTTAAATAAAAATTATTCAGGAAATACATTTGCCATATTATTTAAAACAGTATGATATTTTATATTAGGAGTAGTTAATATTTTTCTATCATTCATTGATTTCATATATTCAGAAATAGATGGTATATTATGATGTTTAATTGTTTTTATTTTTATTATATTATTAAATATCAATTTTTTATTTGATATTAATAATATTTCTTCATGAAAATCTTCTGAATTGAAATAAATCCATCCATCTATATTAATATTAAAATCTTTTTTTATTTGAGGAACTATAAAATCTTGAAATAATAATACTAATTTTTCATCATCTTCAAATGATTTTCTTTCACATTTTACCGGAGGCAATCCAGCTTTATATAAATCTTTATCATATTTTGCACATGTTGATATAATTAATTCTTGATAATCTTCGATTTTATCTTTATCTTTGCATTTAGTTTTAATTAAATTCCATATAAATTCAATGTTTTTTATTTCACCTATATTTATTAAAAATAAATCTTTATTTAATTTATATCTTATATTTACTCCATTATGCCCAGGTATATAATATAATGGATATATATATTTATATTTATTTGTTGGATTTTTAATATTATTATTATCAGGTATAGTTGTATATATAATATTAGAAAAATCTAAATTTATGCCATATCTAGATGCTGTTTTTTTACTTGAAACAAAATATGCATTATTGTGTCTTTTATTATAATAATCAAAATATTTTTTAATATAAACTTCTTCTGGTTCTCGTAAATCAAATTTAAAATCAGTTCCCTGATATAAATTTGATTTTTGTGGAACTATTGTTATGTTAAATAAATTATTATATTTTTTTTCTATAAATTTTGAAAAACTTGAACTATTACTCAAACTTTTTGAAGTTTCTGATAAATATAGTTTTTTATTTGTAATTCTTTTATTTCTTCTAATTTCTGTATAACTCATTTATTATATAATAAGATTAAAAGGACAAAAATAATATTTGCCCTTTTTTGTGTTTAGCTTTTTTAGCTAATTGCAGCAGCAATGACAGCATAAGTTTCGCAAATCATATCATCAATATCATGATTGACATCATTCAAATCAAACGCATCTTCCTCATCTTCAGAAATTTCAGTCATTGAAATATTAGATGATGACAATTGAGCATTGACAATTGATTTAAGTCGTGGATATAATTTTACGAATAAGGATACGAATGCCAATTCTTGATAGAAATGTTGTTTACTGCCTTTGTGCAAATGTTTTGGTTTTCCGAAATGCATTTCATATAA
>Ga0304728_1002498_pt1 | contig 11659 bp, 10 predicted proteins | sample C_130625_MF_Meta_FD_190476 | JGI IMG/M metagenome (GOLD analysis project Ga0304728, IMG submission 190476) | Freshwater microbial communities from Lake Croche, Canada to study carbon cycling - C_130625_MF_MetaG (v2) (version 2) | ecosystem: Environmental > Aquatic > Freshwater > Lake | place... | reverse complement strand
CGGGCAATCGCAACAGAATCAGGCAGCTTCATAGATTTAGCAAGGGAATCGATAATTCGTTCATTTGCTTGATGTGGGATAAAAGCGGCGAGCGTATCTGGAGTCAGTCCAGCAGCCTCGATTGCTTTTAGTGCAACTGGCGCAATTTCATAAACCGCCCAGCGGAAAACTGCTTGACCTTGTTGTGAAATATTTGGCCAACCTAAATCTAATTTGCCCGGATTATTTTTATATTCAAGGTAAGAAGGCTCTAAAACGATTGCTTCACGACTCTCGGCGCTTGCGCCCCAAATTGTTTGTCCAATGCCCACTTCATCAGACGGACCAATTACTACAGCGCCAGCGCCATCAGCAAAGATAAATGCAGTAGCGCGATCATCTGGATCGGTGAAGTCTGAGAGTTTTTCGCCGCCAATAACCAATACATATTTTGAAGTGCGACTTCTAACCATGTCATTGGCGAGTGCCACGCCATAACAGAATCCAGCACAAGCAGCAGAGATATCGAAGGCTGCGGCTTTGGTATTGCCAAGGCGTACTAGTAATTCAGTTGCGGCACTTGGTGCTTGGTAGGGATAACTAATCGTTGCGAAGATAACTGAGTCAATTTGATCGGCTGTGATGCCGGCGCGTTTAATTGCTATTTCAGCGGCGATAGTAGCCATATCAATTAGTGATTGATCGGCACTTGCAAAATGTCGTGATTGGATACCAGTACGTTGTTGAATCCATTCATCGGTTGAATCAATCCGGTCAACAATTTCTGAGTTAGGAACCACGCGTGGTGGGCGATAGGCACCAACTGAAAGAATGCGAGCGTTCTGTGTTACTTGATCAAATTTAAGGGCCATTAGTTGCCACCATGTTTCTTTGCGAACTCGCGTGCCGCTGGAACATCTTCTGGTGTCTTAAGTGCGAAAGTTTCAATCGTTGGTTGGGCTCGCTTGATCAAACCAGCAAGAGTTCCTGATGGTGGCAATTCAATGACGCCGGTAACGCCAGATTTCGCCATCGTCTCCATGCACAAGTCCCAACGAACTGGTCCCGCGATCTGTCCAACAATTCGATCCAAAATCTCGCGACCGTTATCGATTATCGCGCCATCCTTATTGGAGATGAAAGGCAAGATTGGTTCGCTGGCGCTAATTTCTTTTGCCATTTGGGCAAGTATCGGAACTGCTGGAGCCATAGTAGAAGTATGAAACGCACCAGATACTGCGAGCGCTCGAACGCGCGAACCTTCCGGTGGATTTTGCGCAAGTGTTGCAAGTGCCGTAAGTGAACCCGCAGCAACAATCTGGCCGGCACCATTTTCATTAGCCGGGGTTAAGCCAAGTGCGTGAAGTGCGGCAACAACTACATCTCGATCGCCACCTAATACTGCAGACATTCCAGTATCGGTTCCATCGGCCGCTTTTGCCATTTCAACGCCACGCGCGCGAACCAGATTCATCGCGGTATTGGCATCCATAACTTGGGCTAGGGCAGCGGCACCGATTTCACCGACCGAGTGGCCAGCAAAATAGGAAATATTTGAATAGTCGCCTTCAAAGCACCAACCGGCGCTCATAAGTGCACCAGCAACCAGAAGTGGTTGAGCCTTGGAAGTATCGCGAATTTCATCGGCGTCGGCTGTGGAACCCAGACGTGTTAGATCGAGTTCAGTCACATCAGACCAAATATTTATGAGAGATGTCGCAAGTTCTGATTCCAACCACGGGGCTAAGAAGCCTGGAGTTTGGGAACCTTGTCCTGGAGCTAGGAGTGCGAGCACGAAGGGAAGTTTAAGGTGGCAAGGCGGGTACTACCGAGTATTGGCAACATATGTTGGCACTATCAAATACTGGTGAGTAACCTAGCGACGTGAAGATCGCAGTGTGCGTAAAACAGGTACCCGATTCTTGGGCTGAGAAAAAGATGAGCGGCCAAGTTTTGGATCGGGCCGGAGTCGATGCAGTTCTAAATGATCTCGATGAATATGCAGTTGAAGAGGCGCTGCGAATAGTTGAAGCGCACTCACCAACTAAGGAAACTGGTGAAGGTAGCGGACATACGGTCACGCTAATTTCGATGGGACCAGAGCGGGCAACCGAAGCGATTCGCAAGGCACTTTCGATGGGCGCAGATAATGCAATTCATATTTCGGATGACGCGCTCGCAGGTTCAGATGCGCTCGCAACCTCACTTGTTTTAGCAAATGTAATTAGTACTGAAGGCTTTGATTTAGTTATTTGTGGAACTGAATCAACCGATGCGCGCATGAGCGTGGTTCCAGCGATGTTGGCCCAACGCCTTGGTTGGGCTGCGCTAACTTTTGCGGGCAGCGTGAACGTTGAGCCAGAAAATTCCAAAGTTTTGATTGCGCGCAGTACGGAATTTGGTGTGGAGAACATGAGCGCGGCATTTCCAGTTGTTGTGAGTGTGAACGAGAAAATTAATGAACCGCGTTATCCATCTTTCAAGGGAATCATGGCGGCTAAAAAGAAGACGATTACTACAAAGTCGTTATCTGATTTGGGAATTGCTGCAAGCGCGGTTGGCGCAAGTGCCGCATGGTCGAGTGTAAAAGATTCGTTACTTCGCCCAGCACGCAGTTCTGGAATTAAGGTTGAAGACAGTGGTGATGGTGGAAATAAGCTCGCGGATTTCTTAGCAGAAAAGCGTGTGATATGAGTTCATATGAATAAGGTACTAATTCTCGTAGATAGCGTCGCGGGTCAAGTCGCAAAATCAACTGGCGAACTTGCAACATTTGGGGCACGCCTGGGAAGTGTTACTGCTGTTGTGTTTGAGCCAACTCTTGCCACACAACTTAATGGCTTACCAATTGATGATATCGTCGTTGTAACTGGAGTAGATGCCAGCAAGTATTCACCGGCACCTGTCGCAGAAGCTCTCGCACAATTAATTGCAGCGAAGTCCGCTACTGCCTTGCTAGTTACCTCATCGGCGCGCGGAAAAGAGATTGCGGGGATGGTTGCGGTAATTTCGAATTCTGGGCTCATTACGGATGCGATCGATGTAGATGCGGATCGAATTACCACCCAGTCAGTATTTGGTGGAGGAACCACCGTACATTCCGCAGTATCAACACCAACGGCCGTTATAACAATGCGTGCGAATTCCATCGAAGTTACCCCAGGTTCTAATACGCCAACCCAAGAAGAATTTGCCCCAACTATTTCAGAATCCGCAAAACTTGCAGTTGTAAATTCCACCGAACCAGCAGTTAAAGGCGGCCGCCCAGAATTAACCGAAGCGTCAATCGTTGTTTCTGGTGGCCGGGGAACAAACGGTGATTTCAAACCGGTCGAAGCTCTTGCCGATATTCTCGGTGCTGCTGTTGGTGCATCACGCGCCGCAACCGATGCTGGTTGGTACCCACACACTCATCAAGTTGGACAAACTGGCAAAACTGTAAGCCCACAACTTTATGTTGCGTGTGGAATCTCAGGTGCAATCCAACATCGCGCTGGTATGCAGACAAGTAAATTGATCGTTGCGGTAAATAAGGATCCCGAAGCCCCAATCTTTGAACTCGCTGATTTTGGCGTTGTGGGAGATCTATTTAACGTGTTGCCGGTTGCAACCGCGGCTATTACCGCCAAAAAGGCTTAATTACTTAACTAAGTTATCCTTACGGCATGACCATTTATCTTGATCACGCCGCAACAGCGCCGATCAATGAGGCTGCGCTTTCTGCGCTAACAACTGCGATGCTCAAGCTTGGCAACGCATCGAGTATTCATACGCCAGGTCGTTCGGTTCGAAAAGATGTTGAAGATGCCCGCCACCGACTCTCTGAATTAACTGGTGCAACTCCAAGTGAAATTATTTTCACGGGATCAGGGACTGAAGCAAACAACCTAGCAATCAAGGGATTTTTCTGGCAGGCACCAAAGCGAAACCTGATCGTCACCTCAGCCTTTGAACATCATGCAATATTGGATCCAATTGAATGGTTGGTCGAGCACGAAGGCGCCGAAGCAGTATTCATTCCTATCACTAGTTCTGGCGTGATCGATCTAGATTTTCTCAATGATTTAGTCGCCAATCGCGGGGCAGAGATCGCACTTATAAGTGTGATGCATTCAAATAATGAACTAGGTTCAATTCAGCCGATTGCCGAAGTCGTAAAAATTGCTGGCGATATTCCAGTTCATACGGATGCGGTGCAAAGCTTTGGCAAAGTGGAATTCGATTTCGACGCTCTTGGTGTAACAGCAGCGACCATCAGCGCTCATAAGATCGGTGGCCCACTTGGCGTTGCTGCACTTATTTTAAAGCGCGGTTTAGATTTAACTCCGATCTTGCATGGTGGTGGCCAAGAGCGCGAAATCAGAAGCGGCACCTTAAATGCGCCGGCAATTGTTGCCTTCACCGCAGCGGCCGAAGTTGCAATTAGAGATCGCACCGAAAACTTTGGGCGCATTCGCGAACTACGTGACTATTTTATTGATGGGTTAAAGCGCGCCGTACCTGATGTGCATATTAACTCGGTAGCCGATCCCGCACTTCCAGGAATTGTGAATGCGACTTTTCCTGGTACCGAGAGTGATGCACTTTTATTGCTTCTTGATTCGGAAGGTATTTCTTGTTCGGCTGGTTCTGCCTGCAGTGCTGGTGTGCCGCGTCCAAGCCATGTACTTGTTGCGCTGGGGTTATCAGAATCCGATGCCGATGCTTCACTTCGAATTTCAATTGGAACCACAAATACCAAATTAGAGTTAGATCAAGTCCTTAAAGTTCTGCCCAGTGTCGTTGAACGTGCTCGGGCCGCCTTTGTTGCATCTGAGTTGGTATAAATGAAACTAATAGCAGCAATGAGTGGCGGCGTCGATTCCGCAGTTGCAGCAGCGCGCGCTGTTGAAGCCGGCCACGAAGTTATTGGCGTTCACTTAGCACTTTCTAGCAACCCACAGAAATATCGTTCGGGTGCGCGTGGTTGTTGCACAATCGAGGATTCACATGATGCTCGGCGCGCAGCAGATGTAATAGGTATCCCGTTCTATATCTGGGATATGGCCGAGGAGTTTCACGATGGCGTTGTAGAGAATTTCTTGGCCGAATATGCCGATGGTCGGACACCAAATCCTTGCCTGCGCTGCAATGAGAAGATTAAGTTTGCAGCTGTTTTAGATCGGGCACGTGGTTTGGGGTATGACGGTGTTGTTACTGGGCACTATGCCCAAATGTTTGAAGGAGAACTTGGTCGGGTTATGTATCGCGCAGTTGACCCGGCGAAAGATCAGTCTTATGTGCTTGCAGTTTTAAATACCGATCAACTTGCTGGTGCGCATTTTCCACTAGGAGATACCGTTAAGGACCAGGTACGTATTGAAGCCAAGCGTCGCGGTTTATATGTTGCAAATAAGCCCGACAGCCATGACATCTGTTTTGTTCCATCGGGCGATAACGCAGGTTGGTTACGTGATCGTCTCGGAAGTGAGACTGGTCCAATCGTTGATGAAGATGGCACAAAACTTGGCGAACATAAAGGTGCTTATACCTACACAATTGGACAACGCCGTGGCCTTGGTCTTACGGTTCCGGCTGCGGGCGGGGAGCCACGTTATGTGTTGCGTATCGAACCCAAATCAAACACGGTCGTAGTTGGAAGTCATCAAGATTTAGCAATTTCAAAGATAGTTGGCGATCGGCCAATTTGGTGTGGCCCAGCACCAACATCGGAGACTTCGTATCGCGGTTTTGCGCAAGTTCGGGCCCACGGTTCACCACTTGCTTGTACTTACTCCCACGATGGTGCCGAAATTTCAGTTGCACTTGATGAGCCACTTTTTGGGCTGGCTGCTGGCCAAGGTTTAGTTATTTATGATGGCGATCGGGTTGTCGGATCAGCCACTGTCGCACGTACCGAATAGATTTTCCTCGTGAGTACTGAGATTCGTCACCGCATTGCGACGCTCTGCGATGAGATCCGGGACCACCAATTTAAGTATTACGTATTGGATAAACCAACAATTACCGATGGCGAATTCGATGCCTTGCTAAAAGAACTCAGCAAACTCGAAGCGGCCCACCCAGAATTTAAATTACCCGACTCCCCAACAGAAGTTGTTGGTGGGGGTTTTGCAACCCACTTCCAGCAGAGTGATCACATCGAAAAGATGATGAGCTTGGATAACGTATTTGATGAGCAAGAACTAAATACTTGGTTCGATCGAATTGCAAAAGCGGGCGTAACAAACACCTGGCTCTGTGAGGTCAAAGTCGACGGCCTGGCAATTAATTTGCGCTATGACAAGGGCAAATTAACCAAGGCTCTGACCCGGGGAAATGGCACTACTGGTGAGGATGTCACTCTCAATATAAAGACGATTAAGACAATTCCACATGAACTTAAAGGCAAAAACATTCCAGAACTTCTGGAGGTTCGAGGTGAAGTCTTCTTCCCAATTGCGGCGTTCAATGAATTTAATGATGCCCAAGAAGAACTAGGTAAAGAACGCTTTGCCAACCCCCGCAATGCGGCTGCTGGTTCACTTCGACAGAAAGATCCACGGATAACCGCAAGTCGCCCACTTGCAATGGTTGTGCATGGCATCGGCGCTAACTCTGGCGTCAGTTTTGATTCTCAAAGTGGTGCTTATGAGTTATTAAAGAGTTGGGGACTCCCAACGAGTTCACGTTACAAAGTTGTTAAATCTCGCAAAGAAGTTGAAGATTTCATCGCCTATTACGCCGAGCACCGCCACGATGTTGAACACGAGATCGATGGCATTGTTATTAAGGTTAATGAAATTGCAATCCAGAATGAGTTGGGGTTCACCTCACGGGCGCCAAAGTGGGCGATTGCATCTAAGTATCCACCCGAAGAAGTCGCGACCAAGCTCTTAGATATTAAGGTCAGTGTTGGTCGAACTGGTCGCGTTACGCCATTTGCATTTATGGAACCAGTGAAGGTTGCGGGTTCAGTTGTAACAAATGCTACTTTGCACAATTCTGCCGAAGTAATTCGAAAAGGAATTTTAATTGGCGATACGGTTCTGATTCGCAAAGCAGGCGATGTGATCCCTGAAGTGCTTGGCCCGATAATCGCTAAACGCACCGGAAGTGAAAAGACGTTTGTGATGCCGACAAAATGTCCAGATTGCGCTACGAAATTACGTGCAATGAGCGAAGGCGATGTAGATATTCGTTGTCCCAATACCCAAAGCTGTCCGGCCCAACTAAAAGAGCGAATTTATTACATCGGTTCCCGGGCGGCGCTAGATATTGATGTACTTGGCTATGAGGCTGCTGCTGCGCTACTTGAAGATAAATTAATTACCGATGAATCTGATCTCTTCGCCCTGACCGAAAAAGATTTAGCAAAGTCCAAGTTCTTCTTAAAGAAAGATGGTGAACTGGGTAAAAATGCGCACAACTTATTAGCAGCCCTTGAAACCGCCAAGAGCCGGCCACTTTGGCGAATTTTGGTTGCACTTTCCATCAGACATGTCGGCCCAACCTCGGCCCAAGCACTTGCGAAGAGTTTTGGATCAATCGATGCAATTTCAAAAGCCAGTGCGCAAGTTCTCTCTGAGACCGAAGGTGTCGGAAATATCATCGGAACTGCAATTGTTGAGTGGTTTAGTGTGGATTGGCACCGCGCGATCGTTAAGAAGTGGCAAGCCGCGGGCGTGGTACTGGTGGAGAGCGCAAAAGTTTCAGAGGAACCACAAACTCTTGCGGGCATGACTTTGGTGGTTACTGGGTCGCTAATTGATTTCACAAGAGATGGTGTGAGCGAGGTCATTGCAGCCCACGGTGGTAAGAGCTCGTCCTCGGTCTCGGCAAAAACTAATTACTTGGTTGTCGGAGATTCACCGGGTTCAAAATTGGCTAAGGCGGAAGAACTTGGAGTTCGAGTTCTAAATGAAGCGGAATTCAAAAAGTTGCTTGCGGGCCAAGAGATTTAAGTAGGGTAGATTTATCCCATGATCAGCTCAGCCGAATCAGTTCGTCACCTCTCCGCACCGCCATTATTTTTTGGGTTGTTCGCATTTGGAGTTTTGTCGCTACTGCTTTTTCTTGTACTCCGTTTAGATCGGGATTAGGCCATCTCCAAGGTAGGAATACTTGGTGGCACATTTGATCCACCTCATTTAGGTCACCTTCACATTATTGAAGTTTTGGCGAAGAAATTTGATCGCATTATGGTAATTCCAACTGGCGATCCATATCTTCGAGAGGTAAAACCAGTGGCTACACCTAGCGAGCGACTTCAGATGTGTGCGCTGGCACTTGATGATTTGAGCGATGAACTACAGGGCAAGGTTGAAGTTCTAGATATCGAAACCTCACGCAAAGGCGCCACATATACCTTCGACACTCTTCAATCTTTGCGGGCATTCTTTCCTAAAGATGAATTTACCTTGATCATCGGAAGTGATGCGGCGGCGAAATTTAAGAATTGGAAGCGTCCTGATGATGTCCGAAAGCAAGCCGAAATTTTAGTTATTAAACGACCAGGTGAAGCTAAATCAGAATTTCCAGAGTTGGAAATCAAAGCGCTTAATGTTTCAGCAACCGATATCCGCGAAGAATTAACTAACTCAAAGGCCACAACCTCACTCTCACCATCCGTGCTCAATTACATAAAAGAACGAGGCCTATATGGCAGCAGGTAAGAACGTAATAAATCTGGCACAACTTGCCGCCGAAGCAGTTGCCGAAAAGTTAGGAACTGACATTGTCGCAATCGACATGACCGAGCAGATGGTGCTCTCGGAAGTTTTCTTAATCTGTACCGGCTCCAATGAAATTCAAGTCGATGCCATTGCAGATGGCGTCTTTAAGAAGCTGGCAGAAATTGGCGAGAAGCCAATTCGCCGCGAAGGTAAAGGACAATGGATTTTGCTCGACTATTCCGATTTAGTTGTACATATTCAGAGCCAAGAACTGCGAAACTATTACATGCTAGATCACCTCTGGAATGACTGTCCACGAATTGAACTCGCCGTATCTGAGGCTCGGTAAGTAAATATGGCTGAATTAATCGCGCCCAGAGTTGTCTTGTGGCGCCATGGTCAGACCGACTGGAATGTTATAAATCGCTTCCAAGGGCACTCTGATATTCCGCTAAATGATGTGGGCCATTACCAGGTCAATCACGCGGCCAAGATTCTTGCGGGTATGAATCCAACTCGAATAATTTCAAGTGATTTAATCCGTGCCAAGCAGACTGCTCAGGCACTTCTAGATCTAACTGGGATATCACTCGAAGTCGATCCTGATTTGCGCGAAACAAATGGTGGAAAGTGGGAAGGCAAAACGGGCGCCGAGAATCGCGCCGAAGATGGCGTGCGCTTTACCCAATGGTTATCAGGTGAAGATGTTGCAGCAGGGGAAACTGGTGAGAAGCGAAGTGAAGTTGCCACAAGAGCGATGCGAGCAATAGAGCGTGCCGTCGTTGGTGGGAGCGGAACAATTGTTTTTGTAACACACGGTGGGGCGGCAAGGTGCTTAGTCGGCTCTATGTTGAATCTGCCATTTGATAGCTGGGCCAGCCTGGGCGGATTATCTAATGCTTGTTGGAGCGTTCTTGAAAAAGCGAAAGATTTGGGATGGACTTTGGCAGAACATAATGCGGGATCCATTCCTGAGCCTGTGTTTGGCAACGAGACCTTAGGTTGAGATAAGGTCTGCTCTCTCAACTCTTAGTCTCTTGAAATAGGCGCTAAGAATCGGGGCTGTGGCGCAGCTGGTAGCGCACCTGCATGGCATGCAGGGGGTCAGGGGTTCAAGTCCCCTCAGCTCCACTTATGAAAAACAACGGCGATAAATCAGCTCTCACAAATCTGGCAATCCCAAAAGGCTGGCACGAAAACAATATTTCAGACCAATCCGCAAAGCGTTTCTTAATTACTGGTGGAACAAGTGGACTTGGTTTGGTTACGGCTCGCGAGCTAATTCGCAAGGGTGGCGAAGTAACAATCACGGCACGCTCAATGAAGAAGGCAGAAAAAGCTTTAAAATTAATTGGTCCGGCAAAAGTTATTGAACTAGATTTAACAGACCTTGCTAGCGTGAAAAGCGCCGCGGCCGAGGTTAACTCCGAGAAAAATAAATATGATGTTGTAATTTTGAATGCAGGAGTCATGGCAACGCCATTTGCTTCGACAAAAGATGGTTTTGAATTACAGATGGGCACCAACCACCTTGGACATTTTGCATTTGCCGGTCTGATAAAGAATCAGATTTCGCAGCGTCTAATAAGTATGTCGAGCCAAGCACACCGAATGGGCGCCTTTGGTTCTGGTTCAATTAGTGATGTTCGCGATCGCTGTTGTGGTGTGGGAAAGTATTCGCCGTGGGCCGCCTATGGTGCATCCAAATTGGCAAACTTGTTATTCATCGCAGAAGTAGAACGTCGCCGACTGGCAAATCACTGGAGTTTCATTCCGCTAGCAGCTCATCCTGGTTGGGCTTCAACAAACCTATTTAGCGTTGGACCTGAGATGGCGGGCAAGAAATTACAGGGTCAAGCAACTGCGTTCTTCAATTCAATCTTCGCGCAGAGCGCACTGCGAGGCGCCCTGCCGATGCTATGTGCGGCAACTTTTCCTAACTTAGTCGGTAGTTCATATCTTGGACCGGATGGACTAGGCGAGATGCGCGGTACTCCAAAATTAACTCGGGCACGTGCACTTGCATATGATCAAACGCTCGCCGCCAACCTATGGGCAGTAAGTGAAGAGCTAACCGGCGTAACATGGGAAGATTCTCCTCATGCATGAGGCTTACGACGTAGCGCACGTCCAAGAGAAGTGGCTCCCGATTTGGGATGCCCTAGAGCCCTTTAAATCTGGCCGCGCTGATGATTCGCGCCCCAAGAAATATGTTTTGGATATGTTTCCTTATCCATCTGGTGATTTACATATGGGTCATGCTGAGGCTTACGCACTCGGTGATGTGATTGCACGTTATTGGATTCAAAAAGGATTCAATGTCATGCATCCAATTGGTTGGGATGCTTTTGGTTTACCGGCAGAGAATGCAGCGATTAAACGTAACTCTGATCCAAGGGCTTGGACTTATGAAAATATTGCAGTTCAAAAGGCTTCAATGCGTCGCTTCGCTTGTTCGTTCGACTGGGACCGCGTCCTACACACTTGTGATCCAGAGTATTACAAATGGAATCAATGGTTATTTCTTGAGATGTATAAAAAGGGCTTGGCCTATCGGAAAGATTCGCCAGTTAACTGGTGCCCTGGTTGCCAGACCGTGCTTGCTAACGAACAAGTCGTTGCTGGACTTTGTGAGCGTTGTGACTCGGTAGTCACCAAGAAGAAGTTAAACCAGTGGTACTTAAAGATCACGGACTATGCCGATCGCTTGCTCGATGACATGGAACAACTTGAAGGTCAGTGGCCAGAAAAAGTATTGATGATGCAGCGCAACTGGATCGGACGTTCAATCGGTGCTGAAGTTAAATTTGAAATAGAGGGCCATGCGAAACCAGTAACTATTTACACGACTCGACCAGATACGCTTTATGGCGCAACCTTTATGGTCGTCGCAGTTGATTCGGCTTTGGCTAGCGAATTAGTTAAGGGAAGTGCGGTTGAGAATAAGTTTGCTGCCTATTTAGAGGGCGTTAAGGCAGTAACCGATATTGATCGACTCGCTACCGATCGTCCTAAGACTGGAATAT
>Ga0304728_1002493_pt1 | contig 11671 bp, 19 predicted proteins | sample C_130625_MF_Meta_FD_190476 | JGI IMG/M metagenome (GOLD analysis project Ga0304728, IMG submission 190476) | Freshwater microbial communities from Lake Croche, Canada to study carbon cycling - C_130625_MF_MetaG (v2) (version 2) | ecosystem: Environmental > Aquatic > Freshwater > Lake | place... | reverse complement strand
TTCTGACTGCTTGTCCCGTTCCGCCTCCATCCGCCTGTTTTTGCCTTCCGGGAACTTCGCGAGGACTTCCCGAGACACTTCGCATCCGGCGACACGGTTGACGACCTCGATGGACGAAGGTATTGCCCCGCGCCCCCACTGGTAGCAAAGCAGCCGCATGTACGCGCCGACATCCTCCGCGCTCAGGTCCACAGTCCCCCCAAGGAAATCATCCGCGTAGAATTGGAAGGCGGGAGGTTTCATCGGGTTCAAGCCGTGAACAAAGACGCCGACTCCGACTTTGCCTGCTTGATGTTCGCGCAGGCCGTGTTGAAGTAGCTCTCCTTCAACTCTGCTCCGATGAATTGCCGCCCCATCTTCACCGCGCTCACTCCCTCGCTGCCGATTCCTGTGAAGGGAGAAAAGACGAGGTCGCCTTCCGTGCTCCATAGCGTCAACGCGCGCTCAATCACGTCCAATTGCAACGGGCAGATGTGCCGCTCGTCCTGCGCTTCGGAAGCTCCTCGTCCGTTCAGCACGCGCCCTTGATTGATGGTCATCCAGACCGGGCTTGCGAGTTCCTGCCATCGCGACAACGGGAGTGAATCCGGCGTGTGAGTGATAGGCTTCGGGTTGATGCCACGCTTGCGAAATACCAGCAGGTACTCAGCTGCGCCGACGCGGCTCTTGCTGCTGTCGGTTCGGAGCGTCTTGTAAAGCAGCCCGTGCGCCTTCGTCCGCTGCATCTCGGTGACGGGATCTTTCCAAATGGTCACCCGTGAATGGAACAGCCATCCACGCTTGCGGAACGCATCCGCGATAGCGGAAGAGAAGTCCTTGAACTCGATGTCCCCGTCCTTCCACTTGGTCGCCAGCAGGTCGCAGCAATGGACCGCGCACTCGCGACCCGGCATCGTGATCCGGTGAAGCTCGTCAATCAGGAATCCGAACTGCTCCATGAACTGATCGAGAGATTCGCAGTTGCCCATGTCCTGCACGTCTGCTGAGTAGGTGAACAGGTCCGCGAACGGAGGCGAGAACACGCTGAATCCGATGGAGTCCGATTCGATTGTCTTCGCGACACGGACGCAATCGCCGTGGTTCATCGTCCATCCGTCTCCGATGATAGTGCTGATGTCTTCGTTGAGTGTGACCATCTTCTTTTGTCCGTTGATGTTTTCGCGGGTGAACTGCATGAGTTCCCGCATGGTGTCGTGGTTCTCTTGCTTCCTGGCTATTGCCGGAAGGATTCCGTTATCAAGGTCGGTCGCCACGATGTAGCGATGACAAGTCCGTTTCTGACCGAAGCGATGGATGCGTTTGCCCGCCTGATAAAATCTCTCGAACGAATAGGACATGCCGACGTAGATGTCTTGATTGCACCGCTGCCAGTTCATCCCGAACCCGGCGATTTTTGGCTTTGTGACGATGACCCGTGCGCGGCCTTCGCTGAATGCATTTAGCCGTTCCTCTTTCTCGTCGTTTGTGTCGGAGCCTTTGACCTCAACGGCATCAGGAATCGCCAAGCGTAGAGCTTCGCTCTCGTCGTTTCCTTCGCACCAGACGATGAACTGGTCCGTGCTCGCGTTCACAATCTCGGCAGCAGCTTTGACTCGCTCGTTGATGGTGCGTCGGTTCTCTGCGTGGATCTGGGTTGCGCTGACCGTGGTGTCCCGGAACAGGTCTCCGCTGCCGGCGTCCGCTCGATGGTCAACCTTGACCGTGACGAGATGGTTCACGACCGGAGGCAGGTCGAAACCGTCGTCGTCAAAACCTAGGTCTGAGGGCTTGGAAACGCACGCCGCCCAAGTCGATACCCACTTCCAGAACGGTTCGACCGCGTGGCCCTTCAACCTCCATGTCCCGGTGTCGAAAGTGTCATTGACGAAGTAAGTGGCGAGCATCTGAGCCGAAGAGCAGACGCCAAGGAACTCCGCGTGTTGACCAAGCTCCGTGAAGTCATTTGGTGCCGGCGTAGCGGTGCAGCAGAGCTTGAATCGGGTGCGGCCAAAGGCTTCGGACAGTTTCGTTCGCGTGACTCCGTTGAACGATTTCAGGATGCTTGATTCGTCGAGAACCACGCCAGCGAACCGCGAGCAGTCGAACTTATCAATGCGGTCATAGTTGGCGATGTTTATAGCTCCCGGAACAACGTCGGAATTCTCACGGCATGGATTGACCTTGATGCCGAACTTCTCACCCTCGCGAACCGTCTGAGGCATCACGGCGAGCGGACACCAGATGATGACCTCCTGCTTGGTATGCTCGCAGACAAGTCGTGCCCATTCAAGTTGTTGAAGAGTCTTTCCAAGGCCGCACTCCTCGAACAGCGCGCAGCTTCCTTGCTTCACTGCCCATCGGACGAGCAGCTTTTGCCAGTCAAATAGCAATGGATTGATGCCAGTCGGAGCTTCAAACCCAACTGCGCGGACTGCTTTTGCTTTTGATGCTATGTAATTGTCGTAACTCATTAGATTTCAGTTGATTGAACCAATCATCAGTTTCATCTTCATCTTTTCGCTAGCTGCCCATCTTGTCTTGTCAGCCTTCATCACAGTTTCTTCAACGGCGCATTCGTTTGCGTAGTCCCAAACCATCATCGTGTCCCCGCACTTGATACGGCCGAACATCTTGCAGATTTTTTGCAGTCCTCGGAGATTGCTCATGATTGCTTCTAGTTGGCATCGACTTGATAGACCCTGTGGTAAGACGTGCCGATGATTCTCGCGATGTCTGCGAAGGTTTTCCCTTCGGCTTTCAGCTCTCGCACCCGTGCCTTTTGGGTCTCATCGAGGAACGGGGTGTTACTGGTGCGGCATGGACCATCCGGTTGCATGGCGCGCAGTTTGGACCGCAACCGAGGCTCCGGGACGGTCTGACCGAGCGCGTTGGTGATGAGGCGCCCAGCGATGAGAAGCGCGGCGGTGAAGTCGTGGGGTGGCTTGATGGTGGTCATGAGATTACAGCGACGTGATTGTGATGTCCGCCCCTGCGATGAATTGCACGTATGCCTTTGTGATTGTCCCAGCGCAGACCTGCGCGTCATCATTCCAGATTCCTGCGTTCGTCAGCGAGTCGAGGATTGCCTTGTCGAGGTTGTCGCGGTCCGGCTTTGACGTGTGAAAATTAGGAGCATCTGGCCGAAGAACATCCGACCGTTTGCCGGTGAAAAAGTGGGACTTAGGCCGCATGAAATAGACTGCCACGTCAACCCGCAGCGGTCCGGTGAACACGACACCATCCCACCCCTTCTTCGCCGCGGCGCGGACGCTGGCCTTCCAGGCGTCCGCTGTGCCTGGGTCGTAAATCCCGGCGTGATTACCGCGCCGGCAGGCACGTCCGCGAGGCTGTGCCTTGGGGTTGCCGTCGACGAAGAAGGAGAGGGTGGTCATTGGGGTGTTAGTTGTTCTCTTCGACCAAGCCGAGCTTCGGCTGGTCGTGGTCGTCGAGGTTCTTGATCTGCTCGTACTTGCGTTTCACATTCACGCCGAGCGAGACGATGACGGCGGTTCCGTCGAGATCCCATTTCACTGAGATCGGGAGCGTCAGGATTGCTTTAGCGCCATCGTTCTCCTGTGCCGTTTCCATCACAGAGTTGATGGCTTCGGTGATCTGGTCCGTCGCTTCCGCGAACAGGCCGGGGATTGATTCGGCGACTTTAGCGGCAAGGTCGTCGATGCGGGATGGTGTGGGGGTGGTGTTCATTGGATGTTCATTGAATGTTCATTCATCAGAATGGGACGTCGTCTTCCGTGACAGGCTGGCCATTGACCGGGGCCGGCTTGCTCGCCTTCACGCCTTCCGCCTTCGGCGCGACGTAGTCACCGACCACGTTCTTCGCCGGGTATCCACCCTTGTCCTCGATCTTGAGCTTGCAGCGGCCGACCTGACCAACGCAGTCCTCGGGCGTCAAAGTCCCGGCCTCATACTTCTCCGCCAGAGTGCCGAGGCGGCAGAAGCCGTACACCTGGCGCTCCATCGCAGGATGCAGCATCTCGCGGACGTAGCGGTTTCCGATGTCGCTGAAACAGAGGAGGTTGAGCTTGATGAACCGCGTTCCGGGCGTCTTGCTGTTCGGGCCGCTGACAGCATTCTCGGCTGCGACGCACTCGAAATCATACTCGCCGACGGGCAGCAGTTGGGCCTCGTCGAGTTCTTTCTTGGTCTTGGGTGTAAATGTCATAGGTTAGGAGATCTTGGCTTTCATGGACGCGATGACCTTATCGGCCTGCGTTTTGGTGAATTCTGCGAACGTCTCGGCGTTGGCTTTTTCAAGCCACTTCGAGGTGACTGTCTCGTCGAGCTTAAGCAGGTCAACAAGGCGTGTGATTTCTACGACCTGCTCGTTAGAGGCGAGGACGATGGCGCTTGCCTTTTTCTCGATGACATCCTTCCCGTACCGTTCGGCGAACGATGCGAAGTCCATCGGGAATGATGTCCCTTCGGGGAAGCCAAGGAGGCGGGTCTTCTTGACGACCAAGACTCGCGATGCACCGCGCTTTTGCGCGTGGAAAGCGAGGTCAAGCTCGTAGCGCAGCTTGTCCCAGCAGTCCTCGACTTTTCCAAGCTCGATGCGAGAGCCGGTAGCATCCGCGCCCCACTCGGCCTTTTCGTGGGCAATCAGGACCACGTTCATGTCGCACCGACCGAGGGCCGCGACAAGGCGTCGCATGTTCGCGATGGCCGGCTTCTTGTCCGCGCCAAAGGCGTTCTTGTCGCCGAGCCGTTCGCCCTCGTTTGCTATGGCGTTGTTGAACAGCTTGGTGATGCTATCAATCACCAGCGTCTTGTAGCTGTGCGTCTCGGTCGAGAGCGCCTTGACCTGCCCGATGACAACCTCGAAGTCCAAGGAGCCATCTTCCACGCCGAGGTAGCTTCCACCGGCCTTGGTCAGACGGTCCATGTAGTGACTGCGGGTCGCACCGGCCTCGGTGTCGATGTAGTAGACGTTCGGGAACTCCAACGCGAACCAGGTCTTCCCGACTCCGCTCGCGGAATACAGGACGAACTTGGGCTTGGTGGGTTCCACCGTACTGGGGTCTTTTGCTTTTAGTTTGCTCATGTTATTTTGTGCAGGTCTGTCCCTGCTGTCGCGGTCTGTCCCGCCGTAAAAAGAAGCCGCTCGGATGCCGTTGCTATGAGGATTTGCGCCGGCCGCGAATGCGTGAACCGAGGGCTGTTATGGGGATTATCTGAGGAAACTAGGCCCCTGTGTCGTGGGGCAACCGAGCCGGTCTTTCCCGGCTGTCACGGCGTTCGATTTAGGGACGCGAGGGCCGTTAATCAGTCCGAAATTCAACTCACCAACCAAACAGCGAACGCAACCAGAGTGAGGTGGAAGGCGAGGACCGCAACCAGCGGCCAGTGCAGCAGCCAGAGGGCTCCGCGCAGGTCAGCGCGCCGGCGCTTGCGGTTGACGTGCTCGGTGAACTCGTCGTCAAAATCACCGGGGAGAATCGGCTCAACGGTCGTGCGGCGGGGCAGGGTGGTGATAGGTCTCATTGGTCGTTGGGTTGGCTTTTACTTTGTGGCCGGAAACCGCAGCTCCGGGTAGTCGCGGCGAAGGCCGTCAAACGCCTCCTCGGGAATGCGCCCGTCATCGAGTTTGCGCTGGAAAAACAGCACCTTGGATTCGCGGTCCGCGTGGACCCGGCCGACGGCACCCATGAATGGAGCCGCACCGATGCCGTGGAGTTTGATGCGCTTGGCGGCTTGGTGCGCGCCGGCGAACCGATGCACATCCACCGCAGCCGCACTCGCCAGCGACCCGGCTCCACCGGCCTCGCGGCAGGCGGAGTGCGTCATCATCCTGCTCATCGGGCACCTCCATTGGCTCGCGAGGCGAGGACCGTGGGCAGATGGAACCGGTATCCCGCCCCGACCTTGACCGAGGGGATGAGCCGAGCCTCGGCCTGCGCTCGCAGACCCCGAGCCGTGCATCCGAGCCGCGGAGCCATGTCCGCCGCGGAGAGCATCACCGAGCCGATCGCAATCGAGGTCTCGCGCATCGTGTGCTCCAGGAGCGTTGCCTCCGAGGCGGGGGAGAGGTTTGGATTGTGGGTCATAGGATTGGATTGTGGGGTTGCTTACACCTTCGGGGAAAAAGAGAGGTCGCTTACACCTTTCTTCAAAAGAAAAACACACTGCCCGGTAAGGTTTCTCGCTTCGCGTTCAGCGAGCTTCTCAAGTTGTCTTTTCAATTCGCTTGGAACGTAGACGGTTATCGACAGGGTTCCCGGACTTGACCGCTTCAATTTCTTTGGCAATGCGTCGGTAGTCATCTGGTGTTAATTCAACATCCTTGGTCTCGCGCTGTAGTACAAACATGACAAAATCAGTCAGCGACATCCTGTGATGCTTGGCGGCTTTTTGAATCCGCACTTTCAGCGCCCTAGGAATCCGCAGAGCGAACATCGTCTTGTCTGGTGCAGGCTGATTGGCCACGGGGTGAAATTGGCAGGGTGTAAGTAACCTTGCAACGCTTTTTTCTGCTTTTCTTGAAAATTGTCTGTACCACCGTTGGAACGTGTCGCGGGAAACGAGCAGGAATATCGGTTTTGGTGGCTTCATGTCCGAGGGTTTTACATTCGGTAGGACAACCGCGGTCCGAACGTCGTAACTATCTCCATGAAAACGAAATGCCCTAGATGTGGGACGCGGCTAGAAGTCCAGCACGCCGACGGTTCCGCGAGCGATTGCCCCGCCTGCGGTCACTCGTTCGTGCCGATGGCTCCGGAGAGGGGTGCCGCGGCGAAGACTTGGCGGGTGGTCAGGTCGGCGTTTCGGCCTGACCCTCCAATGCACATCTGCGTGACCTGCCACTCGGTAGGGGCCGGCGAGCGCGCTAGCGGTAGCGATTGGGGCTCGGTGATGCTGTTCGTTCTAGGGGTCGCGGTGACGCTGCTTTTCAGCGTGCTCATCGGGGTCGCTCTGGTTGCGGTCGCCCTCATCAATTCCGCGATCGCGAGCCGGAACAAGCCCAAGCTCCTCTGCACGCAATGCGAGTCCTCGGAGATGATTCCGCTCTCGTCCCCGAGGGCTGCTGCGTTGCGTTCGGGGGTCAAAATCTCCTGAGAATATCGCCCCGAAATCGCACCAGATTTCAGGAAACGCAGAAAAGCCAATGAAAGTGGCATTTGCCCGCACGCCCTGCACCTGAAGCTAGCACCCTTTCGATTTTGTCGATTTCACTCAATAAACCCTCAGTTTCCTAGCAAAACAGGCACTTCCTGAGAAACCGAGGTTGCTTAAAAGCGTCGTTCAGATACCTGTTTAGGTCGAAATTCACCCAAGAAAATCGCACCAATCGCACCAATGAAGATCAAGAAGGAGATCAAGCACGGGAATACGAGGTGGCGGGTCGCGTTCGTCGAAATCGGTCGGGAGCGGCGGAGGTTCTTCGAGACGCGACAGGCGGCGGAGGCGTTTGCCACGGATCGAGAGACTCAGCAGCGAGATTACGGGGCCGTCTGGCTCGCCGCGACTGCTGCGACGCGGAGGGAAGCAACGGATGCCATCGTGCGCGCTCGGGATGGCGGCTACACGCTCTCGGATGCGTGCCGGGCGTTCGAGACATCGCGGCAGGCAACGGCGTCCTCTGTGACGCTCTCCGCGCTCCAGGGGTTGTTCATCGAATCGAAACGAGCGCAGGGGCTCCGGGAGCGGTCTGTTGTCCAGCTCGCGCACTCGGTCTCGACGTTCGTCCGCGGTCGCGAGGAGGTCGCGGCTGCGAGCATCACCCCGACGGACATCGCCGCGCACCTGGACAGGCCGAACTGGGCAGGCCGGACGAGGGAGAGTGTCCTCGTCAACCTCGCGACGTTTTTCGCGTGGGGCGTCAAGATGGAGTACTTGCTCAAAAACCCGTGTGTGACCGTCCCGCGTCCGGTCGTCGAGGTCTCGGCGAAGTGCGTCCACCGAGCAGACCAGATTGAACGGATCCTGCGGACGGCCGAGCGCATGGACCCGGAGATGATGGGTTACGGTGCGGTCGGCTATCTGGCCGGCCTCCGACCGGAGTCCGAGATGGGCAGAATCAAGCGGGGGAACATCCGCGCCGACATCCTCCGGATCGAGGAATGGAACAAGACGCGCCGGCGTCGGGACGTGTCAATCTGCCCGGCGCTCGCCGCATGGCTGGCCCGATGGATGCCTCTTGGCGTTGAGTTGGCCCCGGATGGGGCCGCAAAACGCTGGACGAAGATCCGCCGAGCCGCTGGCTTCCTCGACCGGGAGCAGGACGTGATGCGCCACACCTACGTCAGCGCGCACTACGTGCTCCATGGCGAGGTCGCGACAGCCGCGCAGGCCGGACACTCAGCGCAGGAGCTGCACGCCAGCTACCGCGAGCTGATGACCAAGGCCGAGGCCGCGGCAATCTTCGAGGTCCGACCGAGCGATGGGGTGGATTACCGGGCCGGCGCGGAGAAAAGATTGGCCCGGTGACCTTTTTGTCGGGCTCAGCAAAATGGTCCGCGGTCGATGCCAAAAAGGCGAAAACACTAGGGAATCGCGTGTTTATCACCCGGGTTTATCGACCGCTATCGACCGCTAAACAACGGCCACCGCTCAAATACTTGTTGACGAGTAATCTCCGTGAGGTATGTTGCACCCATGAAAAGTTACTTGAAGACCTTCGCCACCGAAACCGAAGCCACCGGCTGGATGCGGATGCGCAACCAAGCCTGCCGCCTCGCCGGCAACACGAAAGAGAAGTTCGCGGTCTGCGAAGGCCCGGATGGCGGGTTCGCGGTGGTCGACATTGTGACCGCCATCAACATGGGCAACGGCTACACCATCGAATTCTGATCCATGAACACCTCGCTTTGCGCGATGAAACCCACCCCATCCGACATCGCCCGTGCCTTCGGTGTTCCCGAAGCAAACGTGCGCCGGCAATTCGCCCGCAACGTGGCTAGCCTGCGTGAAGACCTCGCGCAGGCTGAAAAGACCGGACGGAAGGTTCGCGGCTACACAGCGGCGCAAATCCGCGCCGACATCGAACGCTTTGGGAAAAACTCATGAACACCCCACTCCGCGACCTCATCGCCGCCGAGCCCGACGTGCGGGCGGTGCTGAAACTGGAACCCATCGCCGGCACCGAGGACTGGCGCTACCTAATTGAGACGACGTTCGGCTCGTTTCCTCGCTTCGTCATCGGGCGATGCTCCGCCACCGGTGCGGGCTGCGGGATTGAACACACTTGCGGATACATCGAGACCGCGCGCAACAAATGGGAAAAAGCATGAAGCCACCCACCCCAAAGAAGCGCGGCCGAGGCCAGCCGGCAAAGGAGCCAACGCAAGGCATCCGAGCCTACGCGGCCGACGTGCCGAAGCTTGCGAGGTACGGGAAGACTCAGTCGGAGGCGGTGCGGGCGCTGCTCAAGATCAAGTGAGCCGGTAGACCCAGATCCGCATCGTCTTATTCCCGCATCGGCGCAAGACCTGGCGTCGTTCCGCGAGCTTCTTTTCCTCCGCTCGGCGCAGCAGCGCGGCGGTCTGCTGTAGGCTCTTGCCCCACCTTTCCGCGTAGTCGTTGGCAACTGCGAACCCCTTCGGAATCGGCTCCTCCTGCGCTGCCATCGCACGCAGGAGGCGGTCAAGGTCCGCACTCATATCGGGAGCCTCCACTCGGTTTCGCCCTGCTGCCACTCATGGCAGTGGAGCGATGCCTTGTCTCCGCAGACCTCGCCCCAGACGAGCCCGTGGCTCCATGCTAGGGTCGAGCGCCGGCCGCTGGCGTAGCCCATTGCGGGGATGTCAGCCAGGGTGCCGACCCCGAACGCGGTCGGGTTGTCGGAGCGCCGGCCCTTGGCCGAGCCAGCTCGATGCGCGTGCGCGACCACGGTGTTGCCCCAGGTCTCGGCGGTGTCGCGCAGGTAGTTCTCGCCGAAGAGGTGGCCGTGGCCGAACTTGTATCCGCCGAGTGTGAACCATCCTTTTTCGTGGACGGTGTACGGCACGATTGGCGCGTCGCCGATGGCGTCCATCATGCGCTCCAATGTCGCCTGCGCGGCCATCGCTATGATTTCGTTGAAATGCTCAGAGAGCTTCACCAGCCGATGCTCGTGGTTGCCAAGGCAAAAAACCGTTGGCGCAAAATCGCTCAGGAACCGAGCCCCGTTCGTGATGTCGTCGTGGATTGACTCGGTGCAGTCCGAGTCCTTCCCTCCGATTGCCCCGGTGCGGAACGCGGTCGAATCATACGCATCACCGAGGTGGATTCTATGCTTGGGCTTCCACTCGTCGCGGAAGCGCAGGACGGCCCGTAGCGCGTCCGGATTGGCGAATGTGCCGTGTGAACAGCCGACCGAAAGCACGCGCTCCCATCGTTTTACGACGGAGAAAACAGGCGCAGGAACTCCGCGGCGGATCGGGCTGTCAGCTCGCCGTCGTGCTGGCTCTGGTAGATGACCGCGGGCGTCTTTGTGGATCGACCGAGGCCGACTCGGAGAAACCCGAGGCTTGTCACATGCACCGAGACGTTGCTTTGGTTCTTTCTCCATAGGGTTCCCGGTCTGACCGGCTGGGACTTCATCTGATGGATTTGGGTTTTCAGCGTTTGAACTGTCCGCGGAGGGGATTGGAAATGATAGGGCTGTTTGCTGGCAAAAATCACCACGCGCCGGCGGGGCATCGGCGGAGCTTGGTCCAGGGCTGGATGCGGATGGCGTTGAGCGGGCATCCGCAGGCGCGCGATGGGTGGCGGCATGTGGACTCCACCAGCCACTCGCAGGCGGTGCAGGCGGCGTGCCGCGCGGCATCGGCCCGCGGATGGCTCTGGACCCGCTGGCTGGCGCGAAAGGCGATCATGTCAAAAGCCTCGCGCCATGCCCGTGACGCGCCAAACAGAGCCAGCGGAGTTGTAGGTCAGTGTCATCTGCCACTTGGCGTTTGCAGTAGTTGGAACCATCGCCGAGGTGTAGTCTGTGCCGAAGGCCACGCCTGATGGCCAAGTGATGGTGCGCCCACCAGTTCCGTCTTGTGTGAATGACAACTGTAGCACCTGTCCGTTTGTTGGAGTTCCGGAGATAGTGATTAGCGTCACGTTCGACGTGAGTGTACCGACCTCGATCACATCATTAGAGTCGGTAGAAAAAACAAGCGTCGCGGACGATCCAGTGGTCACACCGCTGCGAGGAGTGACGCGCTTGCTAGTCAACGTCTGACCGTAGGTCGTAATAACCACGGTGGAATCAAGCCGTGCGTTTGCAATCGTCCCGGACAAGTCCGTGGCCGGGATAGTGCTCGATGCGGTGAACGGCGCGGCGCCGTTGCCGTAGAGGTAGCCGGTCAGCGTGGTGGCTCCGCTGCCGCCCTTGGGGACAGTCACGGTGGCCAGCGTGCCGACGGCCGTGACGTTACCCGAGCCATTGAAACTCGGGCTGGTCCAAGTCAGGTCGCCGGTTATGCCGATGGTGCGGCCGGTGGCCAGCGTGGTGGCTGTACCTGCGTTGCCGCTCACGCTTGTCTGGTCGCCAGTGTTGCTGCCGGAGAGGTTTGATCCGGTGATGTTGCCACCGGCCGTGATGTTGCCGAACGAGACCACGGAGCCGGCGCTGGCCGTGCTAGCGACCGCGATGGTGGTGGCTGAGGCATCCCCAAGCGTCGGTGTTGTCAAGGTTGCCCCGGCGGCGAGCACGACCGAGCCTGTCCCGGTCGATGTGGTCGAGCCCGTGCCGCCGTTGGCT
>Ga0304728_1002490_pt1 | contig 11673 bp, 11 predicted proteins | sample C_130625_MF_Meta_FD_190476 | JGI IMG/M metagenome (GOLD analysis project Ga0304728, IMG submission 190476) | Freshwater microbial communities from Lake Croche, Canada to study carbon cycling - C_130625_MF_MetaG (v2) (version 2) | ecosystem: Environmental > Aquatic > Freshwater > Lake | place... | reverse complement strand
ACAGTTAACCTATACGCCAATCTAGCCGTTACCATTTTAGATAAGATTGCTTCTAAATTAAATACAGTCATAGGACTTAAATGTTTTTTGGCGGCATGAAACCAATATTTCAATGCCAATCCCAGACCAAATACATCTATAGTTCCCATGGACTTTTCTAAAAACTCATTATATCCCATCTCTTTCATATCGCGTTTTAATGTTATTTCATAATCAAATATATAAGTAGCGAGCTCACCTAGAAACTCCGACTTTGACGAACGGTCCAAGGAATAATAAAAAAAATTTTTAATGTGCCTCGACAAACCAGTATTGTTTTTTATATCTTGGTTTATTTCATTTACCATGGAATCCTGAGTAACCGTGCTCTTCAAACATTTATCAAACATATGTCTATCTAAAACCTCTAATTCCCATGGATAAGACCAATGGAAAATCGACCATTTATAACGCGAAAGTCTAGCATCGTTTAATAATTTGGATTTTGTCTCCATTAAACCAAAGTCGATATAATTGACGCGGTTCGTTTTTTCATTATATACGATATTTTGTGGCTTTAAATCATGGTGAACTAAATCGTTATTTTCGAATTCGGCGAGACCTGCGAATAAGCGTAGGGCTTCCAATAAAAACTTTTCGCAATTATCTGTGCTCATCTCCGATTTATTCCATGATTTCATAGTATTCGTATAATCTTCCAAGTTCATACCGCCGTCTTCCATAATAAGGACTTTATAGTTATTTAAACTATGTAGAATCGAATCGCCTATTTGACATTTACGTATAGCCGCTAAATTGGATGTGTTAGTTTCATCCATGACACATGAATCGGGTTTGCCTAAATAGAAGTTCTTCTTTTTATCGGCCAATACTACTTTCTTATATTCGATCAACTCTTTCTTGGCGCTGTGTTTTGATAATATTTTGGATACTTTATTTGTATAGTTTTGCTTGGGTTTTTGTTTACATTTTAGACTCGGTTTATGAACGCATCCATACGATCCTTGGCCGATTACTATTGGCGTGGTTGACATTGTATAGTTATATACTACGTAGAAATAAGGGGAAACCTACGGTAACCTTCGGAAACCCTTAAACCCCATCCCTTTATTAATTGACCATGTTTCTATTTATATTTTGTTGGGTTCCTTAAACCCTTTTCCGTAAAAAATAATATGGTATATCGCGAAACCACCAATCAATCAACTTTATACAACTGGGTCCGCTGCCCTTCGGCAAACCCACTGATATCTATACCTTGCGTGGCGACCACATTTTCCGGCCGCAAAGCCCAGTCATTACCCTCTATTTCGTATTTCATGATAAGAGTTCTCTCCATAATTCTTTCCATAGATTTCATCTCAGTATCCTCTTCGGGGTCATAATCAATATAACCATATGTCGAGCAAAATGGTGGGTCAAATTCATAAACACGACCCATGTTATCCTCAAACATAAACAATACATCGGGGTCATATTGTCTGCCGTATTGTCTAATTTGAACCAGCTTACCGAGCGGGTTTTCTTCGGTTATATTTTTATAGCTCGTAGTTCCTACGAGTATTTCGCTGTATTTGATTCCATTACCAAACCGAACTAGTTTATAATAACGGTTCAGTCGAACACCGGATATATTTACGAACGAGACCATGACCTTTTACATGTAGATTGAGAACTTTTGTATTAGATGTAAAAGTTCTCAATTTTTGAGGGGTTTCCGAAGGTTACAAGGTCCCTCAAAGACCACTTCGTGGTCTTTGACCCCTCTTTTCGCTTTGCGAGTCCCCTCCTCTTTTCTCTTTGCGACTCTCCTTTATCCGGAAGGTTGCTTGATATTTTATCTAGGAGGGGAAACGAAGTTCTCAATTATAAATAATATAACCGATTCGATGTATATTATCTAACCATGAATAGAGTAGAGCAGATGAAAAAGATTCAAGGCGAAGCCCTAGAGTTATTTACCAGAAAAAACGCCGACTACGGCGACGCATTCGCAAAATACGGGGTTATCGGCGTATTGATGCGTATAGAAGATAAACTACAGCGCTCTATGTCTATAACTAAAAATGGTGTAAATTTGGTAAACGACGAGGGAATCAGAGATACTTTGATAGACCTACATAATCATATTTCGCTCAAATAAGTCGTCGCCTTGGAAAGCGTATAAAACGCCGACCCAAATAATAAGCTTTTAAATATCAAACCATTGAAATTAAAATTACCGTCCTCTTTATAAATCGATAAAAACGAGAACCTCTTGAATAAAAACGTATTAATAACAGGAAGTTGGAAAATCAAAAACAAAACGGCTATAAATAACGGCGTCTGGATTTCAGTTAATATCGCATCCAATCGGTTTTCTTTGCGTTTCTTATCTTCATATTCGCGTAAATTACGCTCGGTCATATCCTCATATTCCCTTACATAATCCGACGATACATTGGCTTTGGGAATATAGTTCGGTTTCACTTCTTCGTCCTGAGCATAGCCGGCGGTATCGCGAGGTATGTCTCTAGACGGTAATCGCTGATAAGACTGTTGTTGTAACATAAGTTTTTGCTCTTCAGATATGTATTGCGCTTGCTGGACTTGTTGTTGTAATTGGACGGGTTGTTGACTTTGCTGCGGGTTAGGCATAATCGGATTTTGCGCCGAGATTCCATAGGGATTAGGGTGTGCGTTTAATGGGGCATAGGTATTATTCATAGGTGCGGAATTAGAATCATATGCCGATTTGCTTACTGATATGGCAGGTGGAGGGCCGCTTTGTTGCTGAATAGAATTCGCGTCGGGCAAATCGGAAATACGGGTAGAGGTGTTTTCCATGACGTCAGTTATAATATAATATAACGGACGGCTAAAGATTATGGGGATTCCTACGCAGAGGGGAAACCTACGGTTTCCCCTTCAACCCCATCCCTTAACCAATCCAAACCTCGCTAATTATTATTGGGGTTACCTTCACAAAGGGATGGGGTTGAAGAGTTTCCGAAGGTTACCGTAGGACTCCTTCGGAACCCCTCTCAAAACATCGACTTGGGTTCGTCAGCGTTGTCCCTCTCCGACATTTCCACTATTCTCTTCGTGCTATCACACTTTGCCGAGCTCATCGAATATTTATAACATTTTTCTCCGTGCTTATAAATCTTTCCATCGAATTCTGTAATCACAGGGCCATTAAATACAATACAGTTTTTATCAACACATGCCTTTCTAAACAATGTTGCCAATCCTAAACCCAATAAAATGGAAATAAATACACGTCCTATTGGTGTATATAACAGTCTTTTAAAATTCATCCTTTATACAATAAGAATACATTATAACCTGTTCCGATTATATGTCTCAGATTAAGCTTGTGCGGGTATCTTCGATATCTCACTCTCATTTTTCGGGCAGGTTACTTCTTTTTGGGTCACCGAAAAACATGTCTTTGTCTTATCCCTGTATTGGATAAGTGATACATTTTCAGGCGTAGGATAGACGAAGATTTTACGCGAATCGGGTAACGTTATATACACCGCATACAATCCTATAATTAAACTAAGTATGAAAACCGGAAAATTAATATATCTGAAAACCCCCATTTATAATATAACGCGAAAAGAATTGATGGCGGGGTAAGGCATGGCAATCTACTAACCCCCCTTCTTTTACGGGGGTCAAGGCAATCCACGGAACCCCCTTCTTTTACGGGGGGTTAAGAAACCTGCGTATAATCGCTTCAGAAAAGGCCTGGTTTATAGAGACATTGCGATATTTTTCGATACGGTCATTTATTATTTCTTCGTATGATAATTCGGGGTATTTATGATGTAAATATAAAGCAATCATACTTGCCGAGCGACTTTTTCCGGCAACACAACACACTAATATCGTTTCCGTTTTTATTAGTTCGTGTATTTTGCTGACTACATAATCGCTTATTTGTAACATCTTGCCTGCGCTATTAGCGTCATCTTCTAGATCAAAATATTCGTTTTTACATGATGCGCGAAAATAATCATTGTCTAATATTGGCTTTGGTATTTCGAATCCAAAGTGAAAAATATACGTGATGTTATATTCTCGTAATGTTTCGGGTGTAACAGAAAAAAGCGAACCCAAAAATAAATTGGATTCTATTTTTGCTATATGGGGCATTATTACACCGATGAACGTTTACGTTGCCTTTGAACACTAACCGCACTTTGTGCGGGTTATAATGTTCAAAGATGTATAATATCTATACTATTGTGTGGTTTATTGAACGAGGGTTTACCTGACTGTGCGTAGGAAAAGGCGGGTTAGTAAAAGAAGGAAGAGTTCGCGCTCGTTTCAAAATTGAAAAACTTTTCTCTCGATGTAATAGATTTAATAAATTCCACAATGAACATGGACGTTCCTTTGGACGTTCCTTTGCCCGTAAACTTGCCCGTAAACTTGCCCGTAAACTTGCCCGTAAACTTGCCCGTAAACTTGCCCGTAAACTTGCCCGTAAACTTGCCCGTAAACTTGCCCGTAAACTTGCAAAAGCTCTGTGTCATCAACAAATTACATACCCGTAAGGCGCCACTACCTATGGATATGGTAAATATCATCAAAGATTTTGCGTTTGATGATATTACGCGCGCCGTCGCAAAACGCAATCATAGAGAAATAGCAGTTATTATCGAAATGGCCATAGAATCCCGTAGAAATGTAGGGTTATGGACAACTAGTGAGAATTCCGAGAGATGGATATTTATTTCAAGTCACCAATTGAAAGGGCCCATACAAGGAGAAAACTGTATGTTTTGCGGCGAATATTTCTTAGCACATAATCCCAGAATTGTATGTAGTTGCCCTAGAGAAAATGAATGGTATGCGGACGATGATTATAACAGTGACGACGAAGAGTTTAATAAATACGATTGGATCTAGAGAGGGGGGACCAGTAACGTTACCTTTGAACACTAACCGCACTTTGTGCGGGTTATAATGTTGAAAGGTGTAAAAAATATCAAGTAGTTAACATGATATTTTTTACTAGATAATTTCTGTGTGTTTTTTCATTATCTTTATTTTTGTAATCCCAGCAGATACCTAGCTCTAACCGTAGGTTTCCCCTACTCACTTCTTAGACTTAGACTTCTTCTTCTTATTGGACGACGCTACCCCATCCTTCTTCTTGTTATCTTCCGCCTCCATCTCCGCCAATAAATCAGGATGAATAAACGAATCCGGTTGTTTGAAAGACTTCTCCTGCGCCTCTGCCCCATCCAACCTAAACACCAAATTATTCGTAGAGTTTTGCTCTAACGTATATGCCGCTCGAAACGTATTTTGTAACTCAGCCTGTTTTTTTATTTGTTCTTGTTGTCTCAATAATTCCAAGACCTTCTGCTGTTGCTTTATCTCGATATTTTTACGCATCTGCTCCTTCTTAGCATTCATCTTCGTCATTCTATCTAACGCCCCCGTATCTAAACGCATATTTTTACCGAGACCGCCCATACCCTTCGCCATCGCTTTGAACATCTCAGTAAATTGGTCCTTGCCTCCCATATCCTTCATCTTACTCATCATCTCCGTGGCTTCCTTCATTAATTCCTCTCTGGATACGTCGCCGTTCTTCATCTTAGAGTCCAATTTACCGCCCACTTTCTTCATTAAATCCATGATCTTCTTAGGGTTTTTCATCAATTCTTGTAACACATCCTGAGTGCTATTCAGGTTCGCCGTTTCGCCTTCGAAAATATCTTTAAAATCATCGGAAATTTCTTCGGCCATCTCCTTTGCCAATTTACCAATCTTCCCGTCGAAAATACCCTTTAAATGCTCTTGAATATTACTGGCGCTAGGCATGTTTTCAAACATGTTTTTAAAATTATCGAAAGGGTTGGCTTTTTTTGTGTCTTCACTTGACTCGGCGCCTTCACTTGACTCGGCGCCGGACTCGGCACCATTCGTTTGTTCTAAGTTCTTAAAAAAATCACTCATTCCAGAAATAGTCTCGTTCAGCTTGGATTGTAAATCTTCCTCGTCCATTCCGTCAAACATATTCATAGCGTCACCAAAATCGCTCTTATCCTTTACGCCACTCACAATGGTAAAAAGCATGAGTTGTAAATACTTCCACATGGCCTTGGTCGTGGTCTCGCTAATATCCTTACAATTGAATAAGAGCTTGAAATCAACATTGGGTAGGAATACCGTATTCGTATCGCTTTCTGTATTGAAAATCTCATCGTTTTGGTTTAGAATATCAAAAAAACGCTCGGGATATACCGTCAAACAGTATTCGAATAAATACTGTAATTCGGCGTCGGATAAGTCGGGAGATGCCCATTTCTTCCATAAATACGAATATTCGGGAAAAGTAATCGACAAATCCGAAGTAAAGTCTTGCGTCACCGATTTGAAATTAGATGGATAAGACATTTGAAAAAATAGACAATAAATAAGATATTTGGTGGCCATTTTTTATATGGTTTTGGACGATTGAACATATTATGCGGTGTAATTAGATTCGATGATATCTTTCCATTTATCATAACACGCATCACGAGTTAAATATTTCTTACTAAATTGGTAGGCATTTTCCGCGATCTGTAACGCTTTATCATAATTTTCGAAACACCATATAGTTTTCTCAACCAAATCGGATAGATCTCTTTGAACTGGTATATAATGTTCCCATTCGCGTAGATGTTCGAAAAAGTATTCTTTATGAGGTCTATCCACTACTATTACTGGTCTATGGGACCAAAGTAGATGTTTGAGTCTTCCAGAATATCCAGATCCTTCGATATCGATTAAAATGGCATATTTTTTGACTAATTCAGGGGTTGATAAATATTGCGTGGCATAATGAGATATATCGCTCACTTGTATCCAGCTCATCTCAATAAAATCAAATAGGTTTCTATTGACGTTACCTATTTCTAGCATAATATTTCTTCTAAAATTTGACATTGCGCCTATCCAACCCACTTTATTTATTTCAGGGCTGCTTAGTCCGGCATTATCTATTTCTGTAATATACTGTTCGTAATCATCTATACCAGCTAGAGTCCACGCATGAAAATTAAAATCCGGAACTAATTTGTTATAGCTATCATGTTTGCTATACGTATAATCATTGACATCATTTTCGAAATCATCTGTGTGTATTATAATTTCGTTAAAATCTTTAAAGTTATATTTTTCGTCTGCTTTTTGAATACACCAAAAGGTTGAAGGATTACGACTCTGAAATCCACCATAATCATTAAAAATAAGTGTTCCATTTATTTTTGAAAAAGAAAAGGACATTTTATACTTTTTATGCTCCCGTTTCTTTATTTCTTTATTTGTTCAATCAAATTTTACTACATGCCCTATTCACAATTCAAGTCAAAGAAGAGAAGGGGGTTGCGACATAGTATTCACTGTGCTCATCACACTGGCTGTGCTATAACACGACTCATTGGTATCATTCACATTATACCTCTCGATATCATCATCGCTGGCATAATGCTCTTCCTCTTTGTCTTCAGCCACGTCTTCATCTGCCATAATAGGAAAGATAGACGGAGGTAGTGTTAATGGTTTTATCGTGGAAAGCCTACGACGCGGCAATGCTTGATGTGGTTTGCGCCGAGGCGTCATGGGCGGAGAATCGAACTCATCCATCGCGTAGGTTCTGAAAATAGTCTGATTCCGGTTATTACTAGAGGTCGGTGTAAATACCTTCTGTTTTCCGTGCGACGACTGTCTCGCCATAGTAAACATTAGCCCGTCTCTCTTACCCAATGTATTATATACAATACTAATATCATCACATAGAGTCCGCATAAGAGCATCGTCCATACGATTTGTCTCTCTCATATAAAGGCGCATCTCTCGGAAAAACTCCTTGAGTTCCTTCTTGAAATTCCGTTTTTCATGAAACGTCATATCATTTCTCTTGGCATTAAACATAAGTTCTAGAACCTTTTGACGGAAGATATAACTAGTAAAATCGCGGTTTGTGATAATGCCACCACCAAAGTTCAATAAATTGGGGATGGAGTATCCGGTTGTCAACAAAACCTCCGTTCCTTTCGTCGCATCTTGACTCGCGTCTTGATTACTCGCGTCTTGAGTCCCGACGCTAAAGCTAGCACGATTACTCGCGTCTTGAGTCCCGACGCTAAAGCTAACACGATTACTCGCGTCTTGCCCATAGACATCCACTTCAGTATCATAGAGCGAATCCTCCGCCTCTTTCACATGATAAATCTTTTCAAAATCGCCAATAATGACGTCCTCTTCAATTTCGCTCTTCCAAGTATTCGTCTGCCAATCATACAACAGGCCATTTCTTACACAAATGCGCGCATTTCTAATGGCCGGATAAAGGAATTGGTGGATGGTTTCACCGTAAATAAGGACCGTGCTCTCTGGGTTGTCCACATATTGATAATCACCCCTTTTACGGTCACTCAGTTTACGCAGAAGCGACACATTATGTCCGCTTCCGAACCCAACGAAGATATTGACAAAACTATCATTGACCATATTGGATAGAACCGTCTCGTCCATTTCACCAAAAGACGCCTCTCCGTCCGTCATAAAGACATGACCGATTTGATGGTCGGGATGGTTTTGGGTATATGTCGCGATGGCGTTATTTGCCGCATTGAGAGCCGATTCAATAGACGTCATTCCGTCAGCCACAAGATTATCTATTTGTTCAATAAGTTCGGCGACGTTATGTGTCGTCACTCTAATATTGTCGATAAGAGTAGTCACTGTCTCATCAAACGCATGGACGCGGATATAAATTTCGGCATCTTGAATATTCGCCAAATATCGAAGCATGTTTTTAAACGTATGCTTCACGTAATCTAGTTTCGACCCCGAAGAGCCGCCGTAATCGAGCATAGAGCCCGTTTTATCAATAGTAAATACCAAGAATGTGGGACTCTTGGTCATAGAAACCTTTTTGGTTTTAATTTTCAATAGGGAAAAGTTGCGGGATTGTTCGCGAACGCATTCAGGAAAGTTGAGCGACTCATTACGTTCAATATAACAGCTTTCGATAACAGAGCCTAAGACATCCATGCGGGAGTCCATTTTTTATATTTGTAGGAAACAGGGTTTTTGTAATCCTTTGTTTTTTCGAAATAAAGGATTCAATTTTGAGGGACTCCTACGGAATCCTACGGAATCCTACGGAACCCCGCTAAAATATATATGTCGGTTGTATATAAGCATGGCCCACATTCATTCCTACCAAATAGACAAATTAAAGACCAATTTTAATAATCTAATCATCGTTCAACGCGAAATAGCCAAGGTAAAACTAACACTCGCCGATACATTAAACAAACTAAAAGCCGTATATAACGACCTCATCAAAACCAACACAAAAAAAATATTCTTATTCTGTCTCGATTCGTTCTATTTTCAATATAAAACATTCGTCCTAGAAATGGAACATATAGACAAGACCCGCGCGCTTGTAAATAATAGAATGTATTGTGATTATTATAAATTATACAATATCATATGTAATTATGTCAAGGAAAACCGCACAGAACTTTCTCTTTCCGATTTGGAATTAAAAACCTATCCCGTATATAAAGATTTAGACCCATTCCAAGAGTATAAAATAGACGATATTCGCGCTCTTCATGATAACATCCTATACATAATTGATACTCTCTATGTTCAAACCGAATCCAGAAAAGACGATATTGTAAGCTATAATGATAAGCGTCATATCGGGTTCTCTATTTCCAACTTTTTAAACACTCTAGAATACGAGAATCGTTTATTAAAGGAACAGATATCTCTATACGTAAATTACGTGTCGTTTTTCCATATCTCACAAAAGAAGCAGTTAACTCGTTTGTTAGTAAAAATACAAGATTTCAATAAAGAGGTCGAAGATAATATACAGATTAATAGCGTGTTTTCTATAGAGGATATCACAAACGAAAAACGTTTAGACAGTTTCATTATACATGACGAGAATATACGAATTGAATCTATATTACAGGATTCCGAGTTTATTATGGACAATTCTGATAAACTAATCAGTAAATTGGGCGTCATGGTAAATGAAGAAAACAAAAAAGAGACAGAAAACATTCAAATAGAAACAACTGAACTTACGGCAACTGACGAGGGCAATGATTCATCCGCGACAACAGTAACTGACACCGCTTCATAGTGTAATTTTCGGAACGGGACGAAGGAAGCAAGGTTTCCTTCGGAGTCCTACTTAAATAATTTCAACAGATATCATATACGTGTTGAAATTATGGATAAAACTGAGAACTCATCGGAAGCGCCGGTGCCTACTATTAACGATAACACCGCAAAATCCGAAACTTCGAATACTAATATTTTGGTTGGGCCGCATATTGAATGGACAAAAGAAAACGAAAAGATAATGGTAGAATGGTGCGACGTCGCCCAATGTTATAAATGGTTAAATGCCCGCGCACATGGCAGATATGCTTATATGCATGCGTGGTTCACTATACCCGCTATTGTATTATCTACTATTAGTGGAACCGCATCATTCGCGCAAACCAGTTTACCCATAGCTTACCAAACCTATTCTCCTATGGCCATCGGTGCCATTAATATATTTATTGGTATATTAACCACAGTTCAACAATACTTGAAAATATCGGAATTAAACGAGGCACATAGAGTAAGTTCTATATCTTGGGATAAATTCGCCCGTAATATTCGCATTGAATTAGCGAAGAAGCCCGAAGAACGAATGCGTTGCGAGAATTTCCTTAAAATAAATAGACAAGAATTTGACCGCCTTATGGAAACGAGCCCCATGGTAGCCGAGTCTATAGTGATGGAATTTAATAAAAAATTTAAGGATAAGCCTGGGTTTGACCGTGTTAAGAAGCCTGATATTTGCGATGTTATTACAAGTGTAGATGATACGCGTTATAAGCCCGACGAAGTGGTCGACTTGATGAAAACGACAGACGACTATGACATGGAATTAAACGCCGACCTTTTAAAATCTCAAAGCGATTTGATAACGGCGCAAAAAGAAAAGTTGAAGGAGAAAGAGGATGAATTAAAACGAAAGAAAATAGAAGAATCAGAACGCGTAAAGAGAGAACTTGAGATGATGGCGAGCAATAAAAAGAGCGCAAAAATGGCCGAACGAGACTATAGTGACAAAATTAAGGTCATTCAAGAATACGTTGACAACTTTGAGGAAATGTATGAAAGGAAACCGCTTACTGAAGAAATATATGATAATATGAAGGACGTGGTGGATATTATCGCGCTTAAAAAGTTTTTGGAAACGTATGGGTCGGCGCTCGTCTAATGAGGGGTCAGAGACCACGAAGTGGCGTCAACCTGCGGCTCGCTTTGCGAGCCTGAGGAAACCAAGGGTTGCTTCGCAGTCCCTTCGTTCGCTACACATACCCATCCTTTTCGTTCGATTAATATGGTTTATAAAAAACATATTAATTTTCCACTACGCAATAGTTGCGTGTTATATATACATAATTTCTTGAAATAATTATACAATGGCCTTCAAAAGAGAAAAAGGATGGGGTTGAAGGGGAAACCTTGGTTTCCCCTCTTTAGACCTCGGTAAACACATTGATATTATTGACCGCCCATACCTTCAAGTCGCCCTCATAATACCTGACCGCGCTATAATCGACATATGTCTTCGTGATGGGTTGCGTGTCG
>Ga0304728_1002482_pt1 | contig 11693 bp, 7 predicted proteins | sample C_130625_MF_Meta_FD_190476 | JGI IMG/M metagenome (GOLD analysis project Ga0304728, IMG submission 190476) | Freshwater microbial communities from Lake Croche, Canada to study carbon cycling - C_130625_MF_MetaG (v2) (version 2) | ecosystem: Environmental > Aquatic > Freshwater > Lake | place... | reverse complement strand
CACCCACCTTAATCAATGACTTAATTGTAGGCACTTTGTATGTCAATACGGCATCAATGGTATTGAAAGAAGCAACTTTACCTATTGCAAAAGTTCCTTCATATACGAAATCGTCTTGGTAATGTAAGTTGGCACTAAATCCTAATCTATTTTTAAATAAGAATCCACTATTGTTTAAAGCAAAATTAGCCCTGAACAACGGTGTGTTGAAATAAGAAATGAATCCAGAAGGTAAATTTCCAATTTCATCTGTATAAACACTAGAAGAGAAGCTGAAATTATTTGGCAACAGATAATCAGCAGATAATCCCCATCCACTTGTGTATACATCACCAGGTGCATTGGTTGAAATACTATAAGCGATACGTTTTGAAGCGTCAAACAAATCAGCTAATTGAGGATTTGCAGCATTGCGCGATTGTAAAACAGTCACCCCACTTAAGAAGTTGGTATATTTACCTGCGTAAACATAGAAATCAACTAGTAACTTTTTATTAATTAAAGTTTTGTAACCAATTTCAAATGAATTCATAGACTCTGGTTTGAATTCACCAAATTGTTGTTGAACGGGTGCGCCAGCTAATACACTTGATAAAGAATAAGCAGGATTTGTACTAAAATTGTAATAATTCCTAAGCTGTGGCAAACCACCCATTAAACGGGTACCTCCTCCTACTAACAAGTTAATCCATTGGTTTTGGGTAGTTGGGAAACGGTAAGCTTCTTGGTAAGAAACGCGCAAATTGTTGTCTTCTGCAATTTTAACAACTGCTGAAAATCTTGGGGTAAAACGACCGGCAAAGTTGTCATTTTTATCATAACGACCAGATACTGATAACTTTAAAATATCACCAAAATATCTCTTCGAAAATTGTGCATAGGTTCCATTTTCGTTAATCCAAATTCTACGTGTTGTATCTGCAAATAAAGTTCCTTGAGAATTTAAAACATATCCTTTGATGCTACCACCCACTAATAAGGAAGCATTGTATTTTTCTAATCCTAGTAAATCAGTTAAGTTATACTGTGCTTCTATCACATTTAAGGATGATTTATCTAAAAATTTACCTCCACCTTGTGAAATTGGAATACCAGCAATTACTTTAAATAATTCGGTAGAACCAATATTTCCGGTTGGTCTACCAGCATCAGCAACGGCTCTTGCAGCGGCTCCTGCTGCAGGAGAATAGCCTGGATTGTTTGGATCTAAAGCATCTTTGTATTGAACATAAGCAGCTGTATAGGTAGGGTACCATGTATTACTTGACTTCCAAGCTTCATTAAATAAACGAGTCGTAATAGTTGCATTGTAAGAATTACCCGCATCTTCTAAAGTTTGATAAGCTCTTGCAAACCAGTTTTTAGATTTTACCTCAAACTTTAATTGAGTCATATTCAAACCATTCAAAGAATAACGATCACTACCAGTATAGACTGTATTACCAGAACCTGTATAGGCACTGAAAGAAGCTTCGGTTTTATCATTTACTTTATAATGGATTGACCCAGACACTTTTAAATTTTTAGCAACTGGATCAATTATATCCACTTCATTGTAGCCTGTACGGCTTACATTAATACCAGTGAACATTCCTTTGGCATCTCCATATAAATAAGGTGCATAGGGAGCTAATGAAGCAGAAGCACCTTTTAAGAAAGCAGTATAATTGGCTAAATTTCCAGCATATGGACCCGCTTGTGCAGCACCATACAAAGAGGCAAAAGCAGCATTAGCCGCAGCAGCATTACCAGCATATTGAGCTGTTAAAGCTGCCAATACACCCGATTTCACTGAACCATACACACTACTTAGTGAGGATGTTGTTTCATCCCCGTATACGTTCACACCATCATAGTTGGGATCACTTGATCTATATCCAGTTATCGTTTGACCATTTTGTGTACCTGTTGTTCTAGAATAATTGGTCGTATTCATGGCTAACCAATCTTGTGCTTCAACATATTGAGCACCAACTTTGTAAGCCCATCGGTCTCCAATTTTGCTTGCCCATCTTACTGAGTAATCTTTATAGGCAGCTTGTGGACGTTGATAATTATCTACATGGTTCACACCTTGTTTAATTTGAAAACTTAACCCTTGGTATTTGAAAGGATTTTTACTATTAATTAAAATAGTACCATTCATTCCACCAGATCCATACAACGCAGAAGAGGCTCCTGGTAACAATTCCATATTATCTACATCTAATTCAGTTAAACCAACCATCGTACCAACAGAAAAATTTAATCCTGGTGCTTGGTTATCCATTCCATCAATTAGTTGATTCAATCTTGTATTTCCACTTCCACTAAAACCTCTTGTCGTGATTGTTTTAAAAGTTAAACTAGCTGAAACAGCATCTACCCCTTTTAAGTTAGTCAATAAATCATAATAACTTGAAGCAGCAGAAGCCCTAATTTGTGCAGCATTAACACGTTCAATGGTTACGGGTGATTCTAAAATGCGTTCAGCAACCCTTGAAGCAGCCACAACAACATCTGAACCCAAAACATATCCCGCCTTTAATACGACAGACAAATTATTGGTAGCCGAATTCACAATAACCTCTTTTGTCTCATATCCCACAGAAGAAAAAAGCAGGGTAACAGGTAATTTCTGTGTCAAGTTTAATTTGAAAGCACCTCTATCATCAGTAAATGTTACGGCATTTCCCCCTTTAACTGAAATCGTTACAGCGGATACCGATTCTGATGTACTTGAATTTTTAACAGTACCAGCAACGGTACTAGCACTTTGGGCATTTGCAGAAAAAACCATCATCGTGGCTATGCAAAATAATCCCACTTGGCTAAACAATCTTTTCATAAATATTTGTTTTTAATTGAATTGTAGTACAAAATAACAAAATATTAGCATTTAAAAAAATTAGAAAAATTTAAGGGTAAACTTTTAAATTCGCATTATGAATTCAAAGCCTTTTCCACAACAAATTGCAGAATACCACGGTAAAGTTAGAGATGTTTATTACCTTGAAAATGAATTACTTGTAATGATTGCAAGTGACCGAATTTCTGCTTTTGATGTTATTTTACCTCGTACAATTCCTTTCAAGGGGCAAGTGTTGAATCAGATTGCCGCCTTTATGCTTGAAAAAACAACTGACATTTGTCCTAACTGGCTATTGGAAACACCAGCTCCAAATGTGGCCATTGGGAGAAAATGTACACCGTTCAAAATTGAAATGGTGGTTAGAGGGAACTTGGTTGGGCATGCTTGGAGAACATATAACAGTGGAGGTCGTGTTTTATGTGGTGTTTCATTACCTGATGGAATGGCTGAAAATGATTTTTTCCCAGGACCAATTATAACACCTTCAACAAAAGCAAGTGAAGGTCATGATGAGGATATTTCAAAAGAGGAAATTATCAAACAAGGGTTGGCTAGTGCGGAAGATTGGGCGATATTAGAAAAGTATGCGCTAGCTCTTTTTGCTAGAGGAAAAGAAATAGCGGCTCAACAAGGTTTAATATTAGTAGACACAAAATATGAATTCGGCAAAATTGGAGACACTATTTATTTGATGGATGAAATTCACACACCAGACTCTTCACGTTATTTTTATGCAGATGGATTTGAAGAACGACAATTGAAAAAAGAAAAGCAAAAACAATTGAGCAAAGAGTTTGTAAGAGAATGGTTAATTGAAAATAATTTTATGGGTAAGGAAGGGCAAACAGTTCCTGTGATGACAGATGAATGGATTCATACAATCTCCAAAAGATATATTGAACTGTATGAAAAAGTAATCGGAGCTCCTTTTAAGCCAGAACCAAAATCCGAAGAAGAAACCTATGATTTAGTTTGTGATGCATTGAAAAAGTTGATCTAGTATTTTGAAAAATTTTACATTTATTTCATTCATTACGCTCACCAAGCCTTGGCCTAAGTCTTTGTTTGCTTTTATTAAAAACTTGAATGCCTTTTTTTTGACCAGCCCTAAGTTTTTCCTGTTCTTCTAAGGGTAAATGATAAATGTCCATGCATTCTTTTGTGCAGCATCCATCAAAGGATTTAGCACAATCTTCACACTGAATAAACAATAAATGACAGGCATCATTTTTACAATTGGTGTGCGTATCTGCTGGCTTTCCACATTGATGACATGTTGCAATAATATCATCCGTAATTTTTTCTCCTAGTCGTTCATCAAATACAAAATTCTTACCTTTAAACTTACTTTCTAATCCCGCTTCTTTGATTTTATTTGCGTAATGAATAATGCCCCCTTCTAAATGAAAAACATTTTTAAACCCTTGGTGTAACATATATGCACTAGCTTTTTCGCATCTTATACCTCCGGTGCAATACATGATTATATTTTTGTCTTTATTATCTTTCATCAATTCAGCAGCCATTGGCAATTGTTCTCTAAACGTATCAGATGGAATTTCAATTGCTTTTTCAAAATGACCTACTTCATATTCATAATGATTGCGCATATCAATCACTACTGTATCGTCTTGCTCAAGCATCTTATTCATTTCAGCTGGGTTAACATACTTACCTCTATTCTCCATGCTAAATGACGGATCTACAATACCATCAGCTACTATTTTTTCACGCACTTTAATTCTTAAAACCCAAAAACTTTTTCCATCATCATTTACTGCAATATTTAAACGCAGTCCTTTTAAAGGGGCTATCGTATTTAAGTAATTTTGAAGTAAGTCCATATGATGTGATGGAATACTAATTTGTGCATTTATCCCTTCTGCAGCAATATATATTCGACCAAAAATATGCAGCGCATTAAATGCTGTATACATTTGATCTCTAAATGACTTAGGATCTTGAATCGGAAAATAATGATAAAAACTTATTGTAGTCCTAGGAAAGGTTTCCTCATACAACTTTTTCTTCAACGATAGGTTGGAGACACGATTGTGTAATACTGACATATTGTTAAATTTAAGCTCAATTACAGATTAAGCAAATTCAAAGCAAAGATATCAAAATTATACTTCCTTTGGTTTACGGATCAATGACCCTGTTAAAGATGCAAACCCACCTAATAAGAATCCAATGAGGGAGGTGATGACAATTAATTTTGCATATGAACCATTCAAGGGCAGTATATTGGCCACTTTTGTAGATAGCAAATGTTGATTTTGACTATCCATTATTAGGATGAGTACAAGCCATAGAAGTCCAATACCTAAAGCACCGGCTAAAAAGGAATTGATTGGTTTTTGTCCAAAAAGAATAGCAATAAAAAAATTTGTGATCACAAAACTCCACCATGGCAAAACGCTGTATAAACCAATAGCATACGCAACGAATGCAGATAAAAACATTGTTAACACTAATTTTAAACTTATGGAAAGGGAAGATTTCATTGTAAAAAATTTGAGAATAAGAAAATTAAATTGTCTTAAATTGAATATGCCATTTAGTTCTTTCGTTTGCCATTAATTTTTCTTTTGGCAAAAATAACAGTCGATAATATTTTCCGGAAGCCCAATAATTTATAAAGGTATCATAAAAGGGGCTACCTGGATTACCACTTTGTCCACCGGGATATAAACCATAAGCTTCAATTTCATCTGTTAAATGAACTACCATGCGCCAACTAGGCCCATGTGTATCTGTGGTTGCATTGATAATGTTCACACCCCCTCCTATTGGCAGATTCATTCTACTAAGTGCCTCAATTTTTGTAAGATGTGAAACCCGAGTTGCTTTAAAATTAGACCAATTTAATTTTCCAGCACGTTCCAATTGTAATAATACTTTGGTCGCCTTTTCAACGCCAAGGTTCACTTGGTCTTTAAGTGTCTCAACTTTTTCTTTCGTATCAATATTATCTGCAATCACCCAATTTGTATCCTTATTCATTTGATCCAATAATACAAAAGATTCAGGTTTGGTTAAAGGAATGGGCGACTTAGCCAATTCATCTCCCCAAACTGCATTTTCAACACTATCCCATATTAGTTTGAATACGGTAATTCCTTTTTCGTTTTCATTATTGTATAAATTCCAATTATCCATTAAAGCAATCATTCTATTTGCTTCTGGACTTAAAATCTCAGGGTCAATAAATTTATGTAAAGCTGGTCTTGCAACTTGGGCAAATACATTGTAATTATCAGTTTGTAAATGTTGCATATCCTCGGCTGTAATTTGGTCCATTTCTGCGAGCCTTTTATTGACACTAATGCCTCTATACAAAGGGAATGAACCTGCTGTACCTAGATAATAAGGATAAGATGGGTCAACTGGCTTTTGGTTTGCACTACTTACAAAACCCCTTAATGGATTTTTAATCATAGGATTTTCCTCATTTGGAATGATGCCTTTCCAATCATAGCTACTGTCTTCTCCCGGCATGATAAAATCTCCTTGATGCTCCCATCTTGCAACAAAGCTTCCTTGTTGTTTAATGGCAATATCTCCATTTTTACTCGCAAAGACAAAATTTTGTCCTGGGCATTTCCACAAAGAAATTGCATTTATGTAATCATCATAGTTCTTTGCTCTATTTAACTTATAAAATGTTTCAACCCCGGTGGATGCATTATGTCCAGTCCATTTTACTGCCAAATTGCGCCCCTTTGATTGAGGATTCTGATAATGCCAATCAAACATAGTAGGTCCCCAATGGGTCATTGCAATGTTTTCAATAACATCCGCACTGTCTTTAACTTTAATTATCTCCTGACGATTGGTAGTAGTTTCCCATTTTCCATTGTACCAATATTCTTTTTGAGCGCTGTCTTTAAATTTAATTTCATAATAGTCAAGGACGTCTCTACCAGCGTTGGTTACCCCCCAGGCTACACTATCATTAAATCCTATAATAACGGCGGGAGATCCTGGAAAACTTGCTCCATACGTACTATGTGTTGGAGTTGTAATTTGAACCTCGTACCATAAAGAAGGCAGGTTCAATCCTAAATGCGGATCACTGCATAAGATGGGTCTTCCTGATTTTGTCTTAGTTCCTGAAACAGCCCAGTTATTGCTACCATTGTTTTTATCAGGTGCTTCTGGACTTTTTTGAGTCGATGCCACCGAATGTGGGCTTCCCTCTTTTTTGAAATACAAACTGTCTGCACTTTCCGGTTGTATTGGTATTATAGATGGTTTTGCAAAAACAGTTCCTTTGGGAATAATAGGATCTAATGAATCTTGTTGGTTGGTGTATAATTTTGTAAATAAATCATATCCTAAAAATTCTTTTGTATTGGTCAGTTGCAAATCTGCAGTGGCAGAACGACCAGTTAAATCATAAGACATGAACATTAAAAACAAATACGTTTTTAGCGGAGTCCATTCTTCTGGTGTATAATTCATTAATTTGTATTCAAATGGCATATCCGCCGGGGCCAATTGCTTTAAGTAAGCATTGACTCCTTTTGTATAGGCTTCAACGGTTGCTTTCATGATCGGATTGTGCTCATTAATATATTGTTCTGTTTGTGCTGCTCCATATACCATCCCTAATCTTCTAAAAAACCGATCTATTGATAATTTGTCTGCTCCTGCAATTTCACTAAGGCGACCGGCTGCCACCCTTGTTTGAAAATCCATTTGCCAAAGTCTATATTTGGCATGTAAATACCCTTGTACAAAATAAGCATCTTCATCATGATCAGCATATATATGAGGAACCAATCGATCATCCATATACACATCAACATTTCCTTTTAAGTCACTTGATAGAATCGTGGCGTCAAAATTGTCATTTATTTTTTCGGCATTTTTCCAAAAACCTTGTTGTGGAGACAAAAAATATCCTAGTTTTGGCGTTTTTGTGGTACCAATAGATAACTGGGTATTAAGCACTATTAAAAGAGCAATGGTGACAACAGCAGAAACAAGTAAAGACAATAAGCGCATACTATTTATTTAGAGTTCTAAATTAAGTAATTATTTGTCAATTTGTTCTTTAAAATAAGTTAGGTAATCTTGTAATGAAAGAAAAGGATATTGATTGAATAAAGCAGCCGTCTTTTCGACACAAGATTGCATAAATTTTTGGTTTTCAGTAGAGCCAGCAAAAAATGGCTTGTGCTGTTTAGCCAACTGAATTTCAGCTATTTGCTTCATGATTGATTGTGTCTCAGTGCTCATAAAGGTTTCTACAAATTTTTCCCAAACATATTGTGTGGCAGTATAATTAGGATGAACAAGGTCCTCAGTATAAAAGCGATAATCTCTTAAATCATCCACAACAAATTCATAAGCAGGGAAATATTCTATACGTTGATCAGGATTGAGGACTTCGTGGACAGCTTGAATCAAAACAGCTTTACTTCGATTGTTCTCTATAAGCCCTTCCCTTAAATGACGAACTGGGCTAATGGTAAAAATGATTTGTAAATGCGGATTATACTGTTTTACATTTTGTATCAAGGAAGTTAAAATTTGCACTAAATCATCAGGTTTCATTAATTTTTTTGAAAACCATTGTGCAGGTGCCTTATGGTTATTTGCAACAATAGTGCCATGGTTGGAAGGCGCATTTTCGTTCAAGCTATATAACCAAGCAGACCCAAGTGTGATGATTAAATGATTTGCTGTTTTTAAAAATAAATGGGCGGCTTCAATGGAGGAATTTATTTTAGCTAAAGCTTCTTGTTGTGTTACACCAGAAAAACGACTGTGATGATGCCAACTATTCCAAACATCATTTAGCAAAAACAAATCAGCATGGGTATACTTTTTATTTTGTAAATAATCGATTATCGAATTATGAACACTGATTGGATTAAATAAAATTCCATGCCCATTTTCATTGATTTCAAAAAGATGATTTTTAAATTTAGCACCCATATTTTCTGTGAAACAGGAGCCAACTAACATAATTTTATTAGGATAATAAATTTTATGCTCAGCTAATTTTGAAGCTAATGTAAGTTTAAATTTTTGTGTACTCATTTGGAACTTATTTTGCAATTGGGAACATTCTTTGTTTCATAGCTTCATACAAAACAATACCTGCAGCAACGGAAACATTAAAAGAATCGAAATTTGTAGCCATTGGAATTTTAAAAAAATAATCAGCAGCCTTTGCTAAATAAGGTTGTACCCCACGTCCTTCATCGCCTAATATGATACAACTAGGTAATGTAAAATCAAGCTCGTGCACATTTTTATCAGCCCTCATTTCACTGGTAAAAACTTGCACACCATTTAAGTGTAAATCATCCAATGCTTTCAACAAACTACTTACCCTTACCACATGAATATGCTCCAATGCGCCAGCACTACTTTTAAAGGCTTCCTCATTTAAAGCCCCAACTCCTTTATCGGGAATAATTAATGCTTGCGCACCACAACAATGAATACTTCTACTAATGGCACCAATATTTCTTACATCTGTTACCCCATCTAACATAACAAATAAGGGCGTTTCTCCTTTTGCGACCACAAAATCAATGACTTCTTGTAAATCTAAATATTTTACATTGGAAATAAAAGCCAATACGCCTTGATGATTGGCTTTAGTCATACCATTTAATTTTTCAATAGGTACCAATTGAATGGGAATGGTATTTTCTCTTGCAAATTGTTTGATTTCATTCAATCCCTCTCCTTGTGCATTTTTTTGAATTAATATTTTTTCAATATTGGCACCTGACTCCAAAGACTCAATCAAGGGCTGACGTCCAATAATAAATTTACGCTCTGTAGTAAAATTAGGTCTTGGGCTAAATCTTCGGGGACCACTATACTTTCTTTCGGGTCGATTGTTTTTATCCTGCATGTACCAAAGTTAAAGTTTAAAATTAACCCATTCTCTTTTACATTAAAAAGCCCGTTCAGAAAATTCGGAACGGGCTTTTTAAAATTATTTTTTATTATTTTACGCCAAAGGCTTTTTTAACCTTTGCAACATAATCTAATTTCTCCCAAGTAAACAATTCAACTTTTAATGTTTTTGATTTACCATCTGGGGTTGTAAATGTTTTAGTAACCACTTCATTCTTACGACCCATATGTCCGTAAGCCGCAGTCTCACTATACATTGGCGTTCTTAACTTTAATCTTTGCTCGATAAAGTAAGGACGCATATCAAAAATACTTTCTACTAATTTACCAATTTGTCCATCAGTTAATTTTACTTTCGCAGTGCCGTAAGTGTTAACGTTGATTGAAGTTGGCTTCGCCACACCAATCGCGTAAGAAACTTGTACCAATACTTCACTTGCAACACCTGCAGCCACTAAGTTCTTCGCAATATGACGTGTTGCATAAGCTGCTGAACGGTCTACCTTACTTGGATCTTTTCCTGAGAAAGCGCCACCACCATGTGCACCTTTACCACCATACGTATCCACAATAATCTTACGACCCGTTAAACCCGTATCACCATGCGGTCCACCAATGACAAACTTACCTGTTGGGTTAATATGGTACTTGATGTCATTGTTAAATAACTTAGCGTACTTCTTATATTTAGCCTTTACTCTTGGAATTAAGATTTCAACGATGTCTTTTTTAATTTTAACCAACATTTTTTCTTCAGCATCAAAATCATCATGTTGTGTTGAAACAACAATCGCGTCAATTCTAACGGGTTCGTTTTTGTCGTTGTACTCTAAAGTCACCTGAGATTTTGCATCTGGGCGTAAATATTTAATCGCCTTGTTTTCTCTTCTTAATGCAGCCAATTCAATTAAAATCTTGTGCGCTAAATCCAAAGCGAGTGGCATATAGTCTTCTGTTTCGTTGGTTGCATATCCAAACATCATACCTTGGTCACCAGCACCTTGCTCTTCTTTCTTTTTTCTATCCACCCCTTGGTTAATATCTGCAGATTGTTCATGGATAGCTGATAAAATTCCACAGCTATTTGATTCAAACATATATTCACTTTTCGTGTAGCCAATTTTTTTAATGACGCCACGTGCAATTTCTTGAACGTCTAAGTAGGCTTTTGACTTTACCTCACCGGCTAATATAACCTGACCTGTTGTTACTAAAGTCTCACAGGCCACTTTTGACTGTGGATCAAAGGCTAAAAAGTTGTCGATTAATGCGTCAGAAATCTGATCCGCTACTTTGTCTGGATGTCCTTCAGAAACACTCTCAGAAGTAAATAAATAAGGCATATTGTATTATTTAGATGTTTGTGGTATCGTGCAAATATATTAAATAAATTTAAAGTCTATAAATTTGAATAATATACGTGTAAGCGCATTTTGAATTTGGAATGGCTTCCCCCTCCTAATCTCACACGACCAATGCCAGGCTGATTGGCTACTGCACGAGAAATATAATCTGTTGCACTTGATAGATTGTAGGGGTAAGGTGGAACGTATTTGATTGAATCGTTTACAGGTGCCATTAACCTTAAATCAAATACAGAATCTTTTCGAGAAATAACACCTTGCATATACCTGCTTAGATCAAAATTATATGTAGCAACATTGTCAAACCCTTGAAGTGACTTATAAATTAACCTTCCACCGAATCGAGCAAATTGTGCACCATTTACAGTGCCTTGATAATCATTAGGCACATTTCTAATGGTTTTGGTAGCGCTATCATATGCCCCTAAAAATAAATAACTAGGTGCTGTCCATTGTGATTCTATGGTGCTAGGATTGTTAGTAGGCACTTGTTCTGCAATTAATTCTGCTCTATGAATAATTTTATTGGCAAAATTTTTCAAGCCAGGTACTTTAATTTTTACCAATGTTCCTGGGCTGGTTTGAACGTA
>Ga0304728_1002476_pt1 | contig 11707 bp, 10 predicted proteins | sample C_130625_MF_Meta_FD_190476 | JGI IMG/M metagenome (GOLD analysis project Ga0304728, IMG submission 190476) | Freshwater microbial communities from Lake Croche, Canada to study carbon cycling - C_130625_MF_MetaG (v2) (version 2) | ecosystem: Environmental > Aquatic > Freshwater > Lake | place... | reverse complement strand
GGAAGTGGAAAAGGAACGGGAAAAGGAACGGGAAAAGGAACGGGAAAAGGAACGGGAAAAGGAACGGGAAAAGGAACGGGAAAAGGAACGGGAAAAGGAACTAGAAAAAGATAAGGAAAGTCCAGATATATTAATACCAAAAAAGAAAAAATTGATAATTAGAAAAGCGGATCCAACACCCGAACCTGTTTTACCAATACAATCAACAATAAATTCTTATGAAAATAAATTAAAAGAAATGCCAAGATACAATGAGACGTTTATAGAAGTTTTAGAAAGATTAGCATCTCTCATGTCAAAAAAGGGTGACTATATTCGTAGTCGTATATATACAAAAGCACAGGACACAATGAGAAGTCTGACTGAAGACATAACTAGTATTGATCAATTGAATGGAAAACCTAATATCGGTCCTACGATTAAAGAAAAACTAAAGGAATATTTAGAAACTGGTACACTTCAAATTTTCGAGCGTGAAAAAGGTAAGCCTGAATACATTTTAAGTGAAATCTATGGAGTAGGTCCTAAAAAAGCCAAGGATTTGGTAGAAAAAGGTATAACATCTATTGCTCAACTAAGAGAACGTCAAGATGAACTTTTAAATGATGTTCAAATAGCAGGTTTAAAATACTATGAAGATATTCTAGAAAGGATTCCCCGTAGTGAAATAGATAAATACGATGCTATTTTTAAAGAAGAATTTGATAAGTTATCTTCCGCAGATTCTCAATATGAAATCGTTGGAAGTTATCGTCGTGGAGCACATACTTCCGGTGATATAGATGTTATTATTACAACTTCCGATCCTACTGTATTTACACGTTTTATCGATGCATTAATAGAAAAAGAGGTTATTTTGGAGGTTTTGTCACGTGGGAAAACTAAATGTTTGGTAATTACCAAATTACGTGGGGAAAAGTTCGCACGTCGTGTAGATTTTATGAATACCTCCGCCGAAGAATATCCGTTTGCTGTCTTATATTTTACTGGAAGTAAAACATTTAATACAGTAATGCGTGGTCATGCACTTAAAATGGGCCTTTCTTTAAATGAACATGGGCTTTATAAAAAGCTACCTGGGAAAGATAAGGAAGAAAAAATAGCAACTGTTTTTAAAGATGAACGTGATATATTTGATCATCTACAATTAGAATATAAGGACCCGGTCGACAGAATAGATGCTAGATCTGTGGTTGTAAAAAACGGAGCAATATTACCTACTGCGAAACCTATATTTTTAAAAAAACCTAATGATAAAACTTTAAAGGTTAGAGAACCTAAGCAAAATAAAAGTGCGAAAAAGGAGAAAATAATTAAAGAAGTAAAAGTGAGAAAAACGCGTAAAAATAAAAAGGATAATGATACTATTTTACCCTTAAATTCAGCAGTTGAACAAAAACCAGTACCGGAAAAAAAAATAGAAAAAGAACAGGTTGAAATAGTTCCAGTCGTGCCTTTAGAAACTAGAACCATAGCAAAAATCGAGTTAAAAAAGACTAAAAAACTGAAAGAACCAAAACAAAATAAGACATTACGAAATAAAGAAGACAAAGTAAAGGATATAAAATTTAAAAAGGAAAAACCAGTAAAGATTGTAAAGATGACTTCAAAAGCCGATGCCAAAAAACAAATTAAATTGTTCAAGGAAAAGGGGATCTCTGTCTTACAAGATCTTTCCGAGCAACAAATAACTACATTTATTATTGTAGCTAATGATGCGTATTATAATTCAAAGATACCTCTTATGACAGATAATGAATATGACATTGTAAGAGAACATGCTGAGAAGAAATATCCTGATAATGAAACTATCAAACAAATTGGTGCTCCAATTGAAAAAAACAAGGTTACTTTACCGTATAACATGCCATCAATGGATAAAATTAAACCTGATACCAATGCTCTATTTAATTGGATGGATAAGTATAAAGGTCCATATGTATTATCATGTAAATTAGACGGTGTAAGTGGTATGTATACAACTGAAGGAACAAATGCTACTGAACCTAAGCTTTACACCCGTGGTGACGGAAAAGTAGGTCAAGATGTTACTCATGTTTTGCGTGTATTAAAATTACCATTAGAACCTGGATACGTAGTTCGTGGTGAATTCATCATTCCCAAAAAGGTGTTTGATACAAAATACAAAGATACTTTTGCGAATCCTCGTAATCTTGTTTCAGGTATTATTAATAGCAAAACATTAGATGATAAGACAAAAGACTTACATTTTGTTGCCTATGAAATTATTCAACCTTTGCTTAAACCAGAAGAACAAATGAAAAAATTAGCTGAATTAAATCACGAAGTTGTTCAAAATAAAACAGTTACTGAATTATCAAACGAATTACTTTCTGATACCTTGATTAATTGGAGAACTAATTATGAATATGAAATCGATGGCATTATAGTAACCGATAATAATTTGCATGCTCGTAGAGATGGAAATCCTGAATATGCTTTTGCATTTAAGATGGTAATTTCTGATCAGGTTGCTGAGGCCAAGGTTGTGGATGTTATTTGGAATGCTAGTAAAAGTGGTTATTTGAAACCGCGTGTACAAATTGAGCCAATACGGCTGGGTGGTATAACTATTGAATTCGCTACAGGCTTTAATGGATCTTTCATAGAAACAAATAAAATTGGTGTTGGTGCTGTTATACAAATTGTTCGTAGTGGTGATGTGATTCCACATATTAAATCTGTTACTACTCCTGCTGAGCATGCTAAGATGCCTAATGTTAAATATCATTGGACAGATACACATGTCGATATTGTGTTGGATAACATAGGTGAAGATGAAACGGTTCTTGAGAAAAATGTTACGGCATTCTTTACCGGATTAGATGTGCAAGGATTATCGACTGGAAATGTGAAACGTATATTGAAAGCCGGATTTAATTCTGTACCCAAGATATTGAAGATGACAAAAATAGATTTTGAAGGTGTTGAAGGGTTCAAAACTAAAATGATAGAGAAAGTATATACCAGTATTCATGAAAAAGTAGACAATGCCAGTTTATTAGAAATTATGGCTGCATCGAACTTGTTTGGTCGTGGTATTGGAGAGCGTAAAATAAAACCAATTTTGGATGTTTATCCTAATATTTTAACTACAAAGGAATCATCTGAGCAAAAGATTACTATGTTGAAGGAAATTAAAGGTATTGGAAAGGAGAACGCAAAGAGTTTTGTGGATCATATTGATGGCTTTTTGGCCTTCTTGAAAGAATGTGGATTAGAAGGAAAATTATCTGGAAAGGCCGTTTTACAGAATACGCTTACTGAAGAAGTAACAGTTAACGTAGATAAATCTAATCCATTATTTGAAAAACATATAGTTATGACCAAAGTCCGTGATCAAAAAATTATAGATGAGTTAAAACGCGTTGGTGGAGTTTTAGATGATTCGATAGGTAAAAAAACCTTTGTTTTGATCGTGAAATCAAAGGATGATGTTTCAAATAAAACGAAATATGCGAACGAACATGATATTCCTATCATGACACCTGATGAATTTATTGCTAAATATATGTAGACTTGTTTTGTATTAGTACTGTGATTTACTAATACAAAAAAATGTTTTTTTATTTTTCCTTTTTATTTTCTTCGAGAACTAGTACTACGTCTGCAATATGATCTACGTTTTCTAGTATAACGTGTCAATTTGCAGCTTTTAGATGCGCTTTTGCATTTTTTTGCTGTTCTGCCTCTGCAAGGTCCCTTAAGTTTACTAGCCATTATATATTTTTACATAGATATTAATTAATTTTCAAATAATTCTTTTCCTTTTCGTTCAGTTTATCTATATCAGATTGGCTAGCAATCATAAATAATCCGCGGGCAGTTTGCCATTTATAAAACGTACCTACAATCTTCCTACGAAAAGTGGTCTTTTTTGACCACGTGTTATTTTTTATAATAATCTCTGTTCCATCATACAAATCGGATTCACCATAACGTTCCATATCGGCTTCATCATAAATATCTTCACAATTTAGTGGGTGATCCTGACAAATTAATCCATTCCTAAATTTACCTACAAAATATTGTGGTAAATCATTGGTTCTCCCTGTTTTTATAAGTAGTGCATCAAGTGCGGTTTTTTTGCTAAAAGTAATTGTTCCATAACAATTCGCATAATCCCCAGATAAACCCTTGTTCTTGTTGTAATTAAGTTCTCCATTGCAGATAACTTGATCCATTTTTATTTTTCTAATTCATTACTTTTATGTAAAGTTTTCAATTTTTTATATTTGAAATTTGGATAATTCATCTATGAAAAATTTACTAAAATGTTGGCAATTATGCTTGTACATATTCATTACGCAATCTTGAGAACATAATGTATTCTCGCTATGAATTTTCCATTTATTTAAAATAATTTTGACAGGTTCTCTTATCGATTTATTTTTTATATTATTCACATTTATGGTAGGAGTTTTATGCCAATCATTTACTGACCATTGTTGCATTGACCTTATTCTTAGTTGAGCTGGAGCATTTTTATTTAATAACAAATCTAAACGTTTACCATTATTTATTGGCGTAAAATCTATGGCATAAAGTGATTCTTTGTTTGGATCTTCTTTTAATATAACAATATGGTGTAATTTTAATTGCGGGATTATTTCAAATATTGAAGTATGTTGAATTTCTATATGTATTTTTGAAAATGCACATGATAAAATAGGTAAAACAGATAAAACTAGAAAATAATAATGATAAAAATTACTCATGTATAAATTATATATTAAAAATATTTTATATTGTAATAATTAAAACTGTTAAAAATTGATTCAAAGAGTACTTTATTTTATCTACTATTATATCAAAATGCTTCTTAAAAAAATAACAGCCCAAATCATTAAAAATAAGGATCTTCCAGTTTGCGTAGATTGTTTTTACTACATCCAAGGTCAATTTAGAAATGGCACTGGAAAATGCACCAAATTTGGAGAGAAAGATATTATTTTAGGGAAAGTAAGTTACACGTCAGCACTTGTGTGTAGAAACGAAGATGATTTATGTTCTACAAGGGGGTATTATTGGCAACCTAAATAAATTATTTACATCTTTCTTCGCAAAATCTACTATGAATACCTAATAATTCGAACAAAACATGTAATATGAATCCTAACAAGAAAAACATAGACATTTTATTTTTTTGTAAAAAAGCTGAAAACAATAATACTGATCCTAAAACTACAAATAACAATCCTTCGAAAAAAGATTCTACAACTATGGTTAACTTCGTAGTTTTGTATATGGTTTTGTTTGTACACGCAAAGCCATGTTTACAATAATATGAATGTAAGTTAATAATATATCCAAATAAGTGTTTATTAAAACCTACTAAGAAAAGTAATATGTAACTGTTTTTAAAATGTAAAAAAGTACACGTAAGATATATTATTATAGTGTAAATTCCCACGAGTATTGCTTCTAAAATATAATTCATACTTATATTTATAGCATAAAATAAAAATACTACTTAAAATTCAATAGGTATACCTTGTACTACTGTAACATTTTCTGGAAGATTTGTGGAATCAACATATTTTAAAACGTCTTCTGTCAAATAAAGCGTTAAATTCATTTTACTATTTGACACAGTACATTGTTTGGTCCATTTTTCTAATTTTAAAATGTCATTCAGAGCAATTACACGTCCTTTCATACCGCAATGTTCTTGGGGGCGTTTTCCTGGTTTACCATTGGTATGTTTTATTCTCCATTCACATGACAGAGCATTTTTATGATCAGGGAATCCAGTTAAAAGAGCATATATCTCCCATCCACCACCACGTCCATGAGTGTATCTAGCTCCACCTGATATTTCTTCATTATGTTGTCTCAGACGACGTTTGGGGTTATTTGTTGAACCATTGTATGTTAAATGTCTGTACTGTGGGTTTTTATTACGTAAAATATAACAATACCATGGACCACGTCCGTCACAAACAATTGTTTCTAATTCTAAGTTTTGCTCTGATTCCATAATTCTTACTATCAAATATACAGTTACTTTTATATTTGATACAAATCTATTTATTACGTCTTATTGTTTTATTCTTTCTTGATTTTGTTTTCCTAGATTTATTTGATTTTTTCGATTTCTTTGATTTTTTCGATTTCTTCGTTTTTCTTTTACCGCCTTTAGATTTTGGGAAATATGATAATGGGTTCAAGTAACTTACTGCCGTACTTACTGTTCCTAATACACCTGGCTGTTCTTCTTGTTTAGGTTTTTCAATAGGTTTTGAAGCAACAGTTGGTTCCTCTTCCTCTTCCTCTTCTTCCTCTTCCTCATCATATTCTACTTTTTCAACCTCTTCTTTTATATGTACTTCTGGTTTTTTCATTAAATTATATTTGGCGTTCTTCCATTCTTCGTAAATTTTCTTATCAATGTCTAAATCTGATTTGAAATCAGGATAGACTTTTATTTTGGCTACTTCTCTGTTGTGTGGGTATTTTACTAAAAGAGTTTGAACTTTACCAGGATTTAATAACGCATCCTTCTCTTCATCACTTTCTTGCTTTAATGTAGGTACATTGTAGTTTGTTAAAGAAAATGTTTGACTACCTGTAAATCCTTTCCAATTTGGTTTTATTATTTTCCAATCCGCAGTTCTATTAGTCATATAATGATTTTATTTTATATATATTTTAATGATAAATTTTCTAAATATAAACAGGTAAACTATCAATATCTAAAAGGTTCTCCGTTTTATCTGTTTTATTACCCTTTTGTACAAACTGTTTAAAAATTGGTAATTCTAACTGATCTTGAGGCACGTGTTTATGTACGGTTCTCGCTATCATCTTGTATAATTTAAAATTAGGATATCTTTCTTCTCCATTACGCTTGTACAAAACATTTTTTCCATTATCATCTAAACACCATCTATAAATAATATCTTGTAAGTTATCAAAGTTCTCCGGATTTCTGTCATCTTCTATGATAAAATCATAAATGGATGCTCCTAATCTCGATAAATCAAAACTATAATTGGGATCAATACGTGGCTTGTCCTCATTCATAAACGGTTCGCAATTGTATTGAGTGGCTGCATCATTGCCTTCAGAAAAACTATCACTAAATAACAATTGACCGTTGTATTTGTATATACTTCTTCCAAAATCAATTATTTTAAAGATCTTACCATAAGTAGGAACTTTGTATGTAATTTTATTAAATCGATAATATAAGTATTTGTGATGGGTATGAACGTACATAATGTTATTAGTATGCAAATCATTGTGTGTGAAATGAAATGCCTTTTGGTAAACTATAAGAGTCATAATTATCTGCATTAAGGCAGCTGCTCCTATAGATTCACTGATTTCGTCTTTCTCAAATAATTCATCTAATGTACCTGCGCATTTCTCTAGACATATTAATTGAATAGGGAAATTGTTGACAAACGCGTATTGTTGAGTTTCTTCTTCATAATCACAATCGGACCCATCTTCATCATCTTCATCAGTTTCTGTACAGCTCGTCCATTCATCACCAGTAGAATATGTAGCACTTGTATCTTCATCTGATGATACATCTTTATTCTCTTCAGTATCTTCAACACTATTTACTGAACTACTATCACTGCTAGAATCAGAGGACGACAATGTGTTTGTACAAGTCTTTTCATAAACTAATTCCTCTTTGTTTGATATGACTGTATCATTATCGAGTGTCTCAATTTCAATTTCGAGATTATCTACTGAAAGATTATGCAATGATTGGTTATTAATTATTAATTTTTCTTTGTTACCTCGAGAACCAAAATTAGCAAACTCATCTTTTTCATTAAACGTAATGGAAAATAATTTATTATTGTTTTTAGAAAAATAGTCAGAAGAAGACAAATATTCTAAATCATCAGAAATGTTAACCTTGAATTTATCTTGAACGCCAAGGTAAGAACCATAGTAATCAACACCGTGCAGGAAATTATGTTGTTGCATAAATTTTGATACTAAAAAACTAAAAAAATTATCAATATAAGACGCATTATTGTAATAGGAAACTTTGCTCATTGGTTGAATTTGCGTGTCGTTTTTGTAAGGATTCGGTAATTGTTTTACAGTTTCTGTTTCTACCTTGTATTTTCCAGTCATGTATCTAAACGGATCAATTAAGGGTGAATATTTAATAAAAACCTCTTTTTCATATTCGATTTTTGATTCTATATCTACGATGTGATTCATATCTAAAAAATGATATTTATGGTTTAAAGAAATCTTATTAAAATTTGATTCAGTTAGCTCAAAAAAAAGTGAATAAATTGGGTTGTAGTTTTGTAGATTTTGAATACGAAATGGGTTATAGTCATTTTCTAAATCAATGGGATTTAATTCAACCTGTTTTTCTAAAGATTCTAGTTGTAATTTTTTAGACTTGACATAATGCATTTGAAATTTAGGGATATTTGTATTGTTCATTTGATAGAAACACGTATAAGTCCTTTATATATTTTAAAAATGGTAATCTAAACCCAATTTATAATTACAACAATCTAATCAGTTAAAAAGTTATAAAAAAAATGTTTTTATAACTATATTGGTAAGCCAGGATGACTTTAGAATTAAAGAAATTTGATATGCGACAAATAACCTTTAAACCTGATGAAAATAAAGGCCCTGTCATTGTTATGATTGGTCGTCGTGATACAGGTAAATCATATTTGGTTAGAGATCTCCTTTTTTATCATCAAGATGTTCCTATTGGTACTGTGATTTCAGGAACAGAAGCTGGTAATGGATTTTATGCAGCACATGTTCCTAAATTATTTATTCATGAGGAATACAATACAGTATTAATTGAGAACATTTTGCGTCGTCAGAAAACCGTTTTGAAGCAGGTAAACAAAGAGATAGAAATGTATCGTAAAACGACAATTGATCCTAGAGCATTTGTAATTTTGGATGATTGTTTATATGACCAAACATGGACACGTGATAAGATGATGCGTCTTCTTTTTATGAACGGCCGTCATTGGAAGATTATGTTAATCATTACAATGCAATATCCTTTAGGTATTCCTCCAAACTTGAGAACCAACATCGATTATGTCTTCATTTTACGTGAACCTTATTTAACAAACAGAAAACGTATTTGGGAGAATTATGCTAGTATGTTTCCCACATTGGAGTCGTTTTGTGCGGTTATGGATCAAACAACTGAAAATTATGAATGTTTGGTAATTAATAATAATGCGAAATCGAACAAGCTTAATGACCAAATCTTCTGGTACAAAGCGCAAGATCACCCTGATTTCAAATTAGGATCTAAGGAATTCTGGGAAATATCTAAGAATATGGGTTCAGATGATGAAGATGAGGCATATGACCCAAGTAAAGGTAAGAAACGTACCGGACAACAAATTAATGTAAAGAAAACGAAATGGTAAAGGAAACCAAGTTGACAATTCTTATAATTTGTAAAACTTAGAGCAAGGTTTTCAGCATACACCATTTCGCATTGAAAATGCGCAATGTAACGTTGCCTTTTCACTCAAATCTGCCCATTTCATGGGCAGATTAAATGAGAAAAGGTGTAAAAAATTGAATATTATTTTTGGAATATGAAATAAGTAAAAAGTGAGAAGGGAAAAATGATGAATCGGTTATTTATTGCATGCATGCTAGGCCTTTTGGTTGCAGGAAATGGCTTTCATGTTCACAATGCTGGTTCTGCAAGACGTAGACGGGAGAGAAGACGTGCCATGTACGAATTAGAAGAAAAACGGCGCGTCAATACATGTTCTCTAGCACAAATGGTGAATTCAGACATTAAAATTGGTCAATGTCCTCGTATCGTAAAAGACTACAAACAGATTAACTCAATTTCTTCTTTGGGTGATTACTACAAACGTAATTGTGACATAATTGTTTTCAGGAATTCGTCAGCAGTCGAAAACTGGTTTACTGCTCTCTTTCGTATTATGTTCTTGTTAGTATTTTCGTTTACTAGCATATTTTGTGCAACTTTGATAGCAATGGAAATAATTAAAAGAATGGTGAGGTGCATTGTGTTTCCGCTTAAGGCATAAAAATGCAATTAAATTTACATAATAATATTACTTTTTTTTTACGCATTTTCTCAATGAAAATGTGTAAATCTATTCGGTATCAGTATCTTCAGAACTTAAATCCCTAACATTAAGTTGATTATTAATGATTATGTAAGGAGCTATACTCGTCCTTAATCGTACATTAAGAAGTTCTGTGTTTATACTTAGGTCATCGTCGCTATCATCATCTAGTTGTAAATGACTATTGGCATAATTCTTAAAAAAATCATGATGAGTAAATTTTATGCATATATCATTGTACATATTTTTCTCTTTGGTTACAAATTTCCTACCGAATTTAGGATTATAAAAATAGAATTTGCGCAATTTATCACTAAGGACACGAGATAATTTATTTCGTTCATTTAAATTCAATGAATAATAGCTGTTATAATAAAAAGTCAAATAAGGCTTCATGATACTAACTAATAGTTTTTTCGGAAAATCTCTATCTATTTTAAGTCGTTTTGTGTATTTGTTACGATTTAACATTTCTATAACAGCGTCATACAGATCATTTTCGCACATATTTTTTATATATTGATCTGTATATTTTTTTCTAATAAGTACCTCATGTTCTTGTCGAAACCTATTTAAATTAAAACTGCATAAGAAATAATTATGAAACAATGTGGACAATACAAAATTTCCCTGCTTCATGAAAAAATAAATATTATACAATGTTGATTTATCAAATGGTATATTATTATACGGATTTTTTGGTGGTATGGGATTAGAAAAGAAATAAGGTGAATTAATGAGAGCTGATTCAATTATATTTTTCAAATCCATAACCGTAAACAAATACTTTTTTTCATTACTCAAAATAGTAATTACATTATGCTGCGAGCTACGAATTGGATTTAGAATTAGGTCACTTCTTATCTGATATTGTGCCTTTTTGAATTTGTAATTACGTACAAACCGATTCATTAGCCAATATTTATTTTGTATTTCACTGAACTTATTAATAAATATTTCTTTGGTTAAATTATTTAAATACGGATTTTTTAAAACTACATTAAAAAACATAAATTTATTTTCAACACTAAACCGTGTTATGTTTGTTAAATACATGTGAAAAATTATTTTTATTAATCTGATCACTAAGTTTTGTTCATCACTGTGATTGACATTATTTTTGTATTCAGTTGGTCCATTCACATATTCATTTTGTCTATTCACATGTTCATTTTGTCCATTCACATATTCATTTTGTCCATTCACATATTCATTTTGTCCATTCACATATTCATTTGCCCAAGCAATCTTTACAAAATCATAATTATTGTAATTTATTGTAGAATAGTTTCGTAATACTTCACTATCCGCTGTTAATTTATGTATAAATTGATAAAATGTATGCATAATTTTTATTTGATTATTATATAACTCCCTTTTTTTTTATATCTTTTTTACTTATCATTGGATTTTTCTTGAGCTAATTTCATCTGTAATTCATTATGTAACTTTGTTGACTCGACATCAGCGACCTCACGTTCCTCAAAATTTACCTTCTCCTTAACACCAACAAGATTACCATCTTCATCAATAGTTTGAGTAAGTACATTTCCACTCTTCTTTGCCAATTTAATGTTCTCTTCTATAGCCTTTCTCTTTGTCTCCAT
>Ga0304728_1002475_pt1 | contig 11708 bp, 10 predicted proteins | sample C_130625_MF_Meta_FD_190476 | JGI IMG/M metagenome (GOLD analysis project Ga0304728, IMG submission 190476) | Freshwater microbial communities from Lake Croche, Canada to study carbon cycling - C_130625_MF_MetaG (v2) (version 2) | ecosystem: Environmental > Aquatic > Freshwater > Lake | place... | reverse complement strand
TCCTGCTGAATAATGTTGGTCTTCACCTGCATAGGCAAACAAATGCCTTTTATCATAATAACCAAATTCTCCATTTGGTAAAACCCATAAAAGCCTATTATAAAATGAAGGTGTTTCTTTACTTGTTTCTTCTTTGATAATTAAAGACCCTACAATAATAACTTTCTTTTCTGCTGATAATTGCTTCATCCACCTAAGCGTAGGCCCATCCATGGTTTCAGCAAACTCAGTAGGTCGCATACTAAAACCTGTACTAAACATTTCCGGAAGCACCACTACTTCTGTATATTCTTCAATACCCCTAATTTTTTTAGCCAACATATCAAGGTTGGCCGCTTTATCTTCCCAAACTAAATCGGTTTGTATAAGGGAGAAACTAAGGGTGGATACAGGCATTCTTTTTTCTTATAAACTAAAGGTACAATTTTCAAATAAAAAATCTACTTCTTGTTTAGTGCTTGTATGATGGGGCTAATTAAGTTTGATTCAAAACCCCTTTGATTTAAAAAGGATTGCGTTTTAGCCATACGACTCATGCTTCTTTCGCCTTTTAATGAATTCCATTTTTTAGTGGCTAAGTTTAATAAGGTTTTTTCATAAGCGTTCTGGTCAATAGAAACTAAGGCCTTTTTAATATTGGCAGGGCTTACTCTTTTTTGTTGCAAGGCATATTTTATTTTTTGTTTTCCCCATGACTTTATTCTAAAATGACCCCCTGCAAAATTTTCTGCAAACCTTGCTTCATTTAAAAAATTATCTGAAATTAAATCGGAAATTATTTCTTCTACTTCATCAGGGGTCATACCAAAACCATAGAGCTTGTCTCTCACCTCTTGTTGAGCCCTTTCTTGGTAAGCACAAAAATGCCGTATCCTTTGTATAGCCTGCTCTTTGCCTATTCTAATCTTTTGCATTTTGTAGATAAGTATGTCAATAAGAAATGCTAAAATAGCTTTTTAATCTTAAGATTTTGCATTAGTTTCGTTAGTGTTATTTAAGGTTATCTAGCTCAGTAAAACCGTATTATCCTATGAAATTTATCGTTTCTTCTTCTTCGCTTTTAAAACACCTCCAACAAATTTCAGGTGTTATTAATACCAATACCGTACTTCCTATTTTGGAAGATTTTTTATTCGAAATCGAAGATAAAAAATTAAATATTGTAGCTACCGATTTAGAAACTGTCATGCGCGTTCAAATGGATGTAGAAAGCAAGGCCAATGGCCGTGTTTGTATTCCCGCTAAAATTTTAATTGATTCTTTAAAAAATATTGCAGACCAACCATTAACTTTTAATATAGACAAAAACTATAGCGTAGAAATTACCAGCGATAATGGTAAGTATAAGGTAATGGGAGAAAATCCAGATAATTTCCCCAAAGAGCCTACCGCCGATGATACCACTGGCTTTAACATGACTAGTAGTAGTTTGTTAACTGCCATCAATAAAACATTATTTGCAGTAAGCGGAGACGACTTACGTCCTGCTATGACAGGTGTATTTTTTGAATTAACCAAGGACAGCGTTCAGTTTGTAGCCACCGATGCACATCGTTTAGTGCGTTATAAAAGAACCGATACCAAGGCAAAACAAAACGCTTCTTTCATTGTGCCTAAAAAACCTTTGAACTTATTAAAGAACGCTTTACCTGATAACGAAGACCCTATCACTTTAAGCTTTAACAATAATCATCTTTTTGTGGATCATGGTTCTACACAATTAATTTGTCGACTTATTGACGCAAGGTTCCCCGATTATAAAGTAGTCATTCCTTCAGATAATCCTTACCGCTTAACAGTGAACAAGCATGATTTTCAAAATGCACTTCGCCGTGTAAATGTATTTAGTAATAAGAGCACGAATCAAGTGGCATTAAATATTACAGGCAATGAATTACAAATGGCTGCCCAAGATATTGATTTTAGTTTTGAAGGAAATGAGCGTATGAGTTGTGAATACAAAGGCGAAGACATTCAAATTGCATTTAATGCAAAATTTTTAATTGAAATGTTATCTGCGGCCGATACCGATGATGTATTCTTAGAACTTTCCACACCTAGCAAAGCGGGTCTTATCAAGCCTTCTGAGCAAGCGCCAGGAGAGGACCTACTCATGTTGGTCATGCCCTTAATGTTAAATAGCTAAATAATCCCTACCCTATAAAGCGTTTATTTTTGAACGCTTTAATAATAGAAACCCGGTGGCCCAATCAATGGAACATCGGGTTTTTTTATTTACATTTATACCATAAATAAACGAGCATGCTAGAAATTATAAAAAACTATTTCGAACATATACCAAGTGCCCACAGGGCCTTATTATTAGCAGGAGGCATTAGCTTTTTTTGGTTAGTAGAAATAGCAACACCCTTATTTAATTTTAAATACAATAAGTTTAAACATGCGGGCCTGAATTTATTTTTTACTTTTACTACCATTGTTATTAATTTTTTATTTGCACTTGTAATGGTTAAAGTCAGCGACTGGACAATTGCCCAAAACTTTGGATTACTTCATATTATTCAATTAAGCCCTTGGGTGGAAGCCATTGCAGGTTTATTATTATTAGATTTTATTGGTGCTTACTTAGTGCATTTGATTGAACATAAAGTAAAATTTTTATGGAAATTTCATATGGTGCACCACGCCGATACAAAGGTAGACACCACTACAGGCAATAGACATCATCCGGGTGAATCGATAGTAAGAGCCGTATTTGCTATTTTGGCCGTATTTGTTTTAGGCACACCTATTTGGATTGTAATGGTATATCAAAGTTTAAGTGTGGTACTTACTCAATTCAATCATGCCAATATTAAAATTCCTAAATGGTTCGACCAAAGTTTTGGATACATTATTGTCTCTCCTAATATGCATAGAATACACCATCATATTACGCGTCCACAAACCGATAGTAATTACGGAAATATATTTTCTTTTTGGGACCGTTTATTAGGTACTTATAATTACACCCCTATGAATGAAATTGTTTATGGTTTAGATGTATTAGACAATTCAAAAGATCAATCCTTAGCTTATCAACTAAAAGCGCCTTTTAATAAATCAATAAAATCAGATTACTAATCCAGTTTTAAAAAACAAATAAGTTTTAAGCAATGACTAAAATTGGAGCCTTTATTCCGGCCCGCTATGCGGCTACTCGCTTTCCAGCAAAACTAATGCAGGCATTGGGAGATAAAACAGTCATTAGACATACCTATGATAATACAGTGGCAACGGGCCTTTTCAATGAAGTATTTGTAGTAACAGATAGTGAAATTATTTTTAATGAAATTACTTCGCATGGTGGCAAAGCCATTATGAGTAAAAAAGAACATGAAAGTGGATCAGACCGTATTGCTGAAGCAATAGAGCATTTAGACATTGATATAATAGTGAATGTACAAGGAGATGAACCCTTTGTAAAAAAAGAACCCCTTGAAAAACTAATTGCTGTTTTTAGAGAAGATAAAGTAGAAGTGACTTCTCTTATGCAAGAATTAACCAATACCGATTTAATTGCCGATCCTAATTATGTAAAAGTAGCTGTAGATAAAAATAGTAATGCACTATTTTTTTCACGCAGTATTATTCCTTATCCAAGAAATACAGAAATAGCCATTACTTATTATGAACATATTGGTGTGTACGCTTTTAAAAAACAAGCCTTACTTAATTTTACGAATTGGCCTATGTCTCCATTAGAAGCTGCCGAAAAAATAGAATGCCTTCGTTATTTAGAAAATGGGGTTTCTATAAAAATGGTCATCACTAATTATATGGGTATAGAAATTGATACGCCGGAGGATTTAATTAAAGCAGCGAAACTATTAAAATAAACAGTTTATACTACTTAATTAATAATAACTATATTAAAATAGTGGTTATCAAAATCCTTCTTTATAATATTAATATTTAACTATGAACAAAGGAAAATTATTTCAATCAACAGTAGTAGCTGCCTTGGCGGGTTTTATTTTTGGTTTTGATATGGTAGTAATTTCTGGTGCCGATAAACCTATTCAAGAACTTTGGCATACCACACCTTTATTTCATGGTTTTTTTATTATGTCCATGGCATTATGGGGAACCGTTATTGGCTCTGTGTTTGCGGGCGCTCCCACTGAAAAATATGGCCGTAAAAAAGTATTGATTTGGTTGGGCATTATGTTTATAGCATCCGCCATTGGTTCTGCTTTTGCACAGGATCCTTATACTTTTTCTTTCTTTAGATTAATTGGAGGTATTGCCATTGGTATTTCTTCTGTAGCCGCACCCACCTATATTTCTGAAATATCGAATAAAAACAATAGAGGTAAATTGGTAGGTATGTATCAATTTAATATTGTCTTTGGTATTTTGATTGCTTATTTATCTAATTATTTTTTAGCAGGTTTTGGGGGAGTGAATGATTGGCGTTGGATGTTGGCAGTTTTATTAATTCCTTCTACTATTTATACTATTATGACCCTGGGTTTACCCGAAAGCCCAAGATGGTTGTTCTCTGTTAAAAACGACGAATTGGGTGCAAGAAAAACCTTGGCTATTGTGGGTGTAGAAAATATTGACCAAACCATTCAAGAAATAAAAACTGCCAATGATGAGGAAAAAGCACAGGGGGCTATTCAATTATTTACGAAGCATCACCGTAAAATAATTTCGATTGCTTTTTTTGTAGCTTTTTTTAATCAGGCATCGGGTATTAATTTTCTACTATATTATGCACCTAGAATTTTAGAAGAAGCGGGTTTTGCAAAAAACAATTCATTATTAAGCTCTATTTCTTTAGGCTTAATGAATTTAGTATTTACATTTGTAGGTCTTTGGTTAATTGATCGTATTGGCCGTAAAACTTTATTAATTATTGGATCCTTTGGATACATTATAAGTTTATCCATGGTCGCCTATGGTTTTATAAACCATAGCGCACCTGAATTCATGCTTAGCTTTTTATTATTATTTATTGCCTCTCATGCTATTGGACAAGGTGCGGTTATTTGGGTATTGATATCTGAAATCTTCCCTACTCAAATTAGAGCCAAGGGACAAGCCTTTGGAGCCAGTATACATTGGGTATTTGCAGCGCTTATTACCTTGATAACACCTGTATTTTTAGATAGCAAAAATGGTATTTTTAAAGACAACCCTTGGCCCATCTTTGCTTTTTTTACTGTGATGATGTCCTTGCAATTGGTTTGGATTTTATTAAAAGTGCCAGAAACCAAGGGCGTTTCTTTAGAAGAATTGCAAAAGAAATTAGCTGAGTAGTTATTAATAAGATTGTAACTTTACTACTAGAAAAAAATAAATATGCAGTTTCGTAATTTTAAAATGGTCGACTATGTGGTGTATGGTCGTGGTTCTTTTAATCAAGTAGATGAAATCATTGCGCCTCATCGTAAGGGTGAATACCCAATGATATTTTTCTTAGATCATTTTTTTATAGGCAAACCACTTGCAAGTAGAATTCCTTTAAGAGGAAAAGACAAAATTGTATATGTGGATGTTACGCATGAACCCAAAACAAAACAAGTAGATGCACTCGCTGCTGAATTAAAAGCCGAGTTTGGCTCAGTGAGTGGTATCATCGGTATAGGTGGTGGCTCTACTTTAGATTTAGCCAAGGCAGTTTCTTTAATGATGACTAATCCGGGTTCTTCAGCCGATTATCAAGGTTGGGACTTGGTAAAACTACCGGGAGTATATAAAGTGGGTATACCTACTTTAAGTGGAACAGGAGCAGAAGTGAGCCGTACTACTGTATTAACAGGTCCTACACGTAAGCTAGGCATGAACTCCGACTTCACGCCCTTCAATCAAATTGTATTAGATCCTGAATTAACTAAAAATGTACCGGCCAATCAACGTTTTTATACAGGCATGGATTGTTATATACATTGTATTGAAAGTTTAGAAGGTACTTTTTTAAATGAGTTTAGTAAAAGCTATGGAGAAAAGGCTTTAGATCTTTGTCAAAAAATATTTGTGCATAAGGATAAATGGGATGAAGAAAGCGACGATCAATTAATGATGGCTTCCTTTGCAGGGGGTATGAGTATTGCTTATAGTCAAGTGGGCGTAGCCCATGCAGTTAGCTATGGCCTTAGTTATTTATTAGGCACCAAGCATGGTATTGGAAATTGTATTGTGATGAATCATTTGGAAGAATATTATCCAGCAGGTGTAAAAGAATTTAAATACATGGTAGAAAAAAATAAAATTGAAATTCCAACTGGTATTTGTGCTGGATTAACGGAAGAACAATTTGATACCATGATTAATGTATCTATGGGCATGAAACCTTTATGGGAAAATGCTTTGGGCCCTAATTGGGAAAGCATTATTACTCGAGAAAAATTAAGAGCACTTTACGGAAAGTTGTAGCCACTACTCAGCCTCGGCGACTACTTCTTTTACTTCAGGAATCATGCGCTTCATCATGCCTTCGATACCTGCTTTTAAAGTAACCATGCTTGAAGGGCATCCGCTACAAGAACCTTGTAACATTAAATTTACGATGCCTTCATTATAACTTTTAAATTGAATGGCTCCGCCATCCATCTCCACTGCTGGCTTCACATAATTTTCTAATAATTCTTTAATACGTTTTACAACATCATCATCATCTGCATGAACAGTATTGCTAGCCTCTTGTTTCATTTTAGCTACTTCTTCTTCATTCACTACCACACCACCATTTTCTAAATATTCTTTTAAGAAAGTTTTAATAGTAGGAATTACATCTTGCCAATCATCTTGTTCTGTATTTTTGGTAAGCGTTACAAAATTGCTTGCTATGAAAACACTTTTAATAAAAGGAAAACTAAATAATTCTTTAGCAAGTGGTGAAGCAATGGCTTGGTTTTCTTCAGCAATATCAATACTTTTTCCAGGATATAAAAGCTTGTTGGCTACAAACTTCATCGTTTCTGGGTTGGGAGTCATTTCGGTATAGATACTTACAATGGTATTGCCTGTGGTAATCATAGTTTCAATTTTTAATTCAATGCGTTTTAAAATACAACGCTTTACAAAATTAATCAAAAAGGGTAGCTGGAAAAATTCTTTGGGCTAATTGGAGCTTTATTTTTCCGATATCGAAAGGTGTTTAGGGTACAATACTAAGCTTAGCATAGTTTAGCATGATCTTTTTCTCGCCATTTTTATCAAAAAGAATTACGGCAATGGGATTATGGGCCGAGCCTTCAATTTCTTTGATAACCCCAAATCCAAATTTTTGATGCTCAATTTTATTGCCTGCTTCTAGTATTGAAGGGTCACATGCAGTGAAATTAGCAGATGGGATATGGTTTTTATTTAAAGTATGGGGGGCTACTACAGGTAAATAACTAGGCTTAGAGGGCTCTGTTTTTTTAGTGCTACCATGCATTTTATCATAGGCCGAACCCCAGTTACTTGTTTGATTTTTTGCTCCACCACCCGAACTACTCTTATCAATTTGTTCTTCAGGCATTTCATCTATAAAACGACTAGGATCGTTTTGTACTAATTGTCCGTATCTGTAACGCGTGTTAGCATAGGTTAACCATAAATGTTTTTTGGCTCTAGTGACTGCAACATAAAATAATCTTCTTTCTTCTTCTAATTCTTCTCTGGTGTTCACACTCATGCCACTGGGGAATAAAGATTCTTCCAGCCCTACTAAAAACACACAGGCAAATTCTAAACCTTTTGCCGCATGCACTGTCATTAATTTTACGGTGTCTTCATTTCCGTTATCTGAATCAGCATCTGTGATTAAAGTAATTTGTTGTAAATAGGACCCTAAACTTTTATCGCCCAATTCTCCGTCGTCGTTACTTGGGCTTTCTGTCCACTCTTTAATTGAGTTTAGTAATTCTTGAATGTTTTCATAACGCGCTAATCCTTCGGTAGACTTATCATTAAATAATTCCTTCACTAAATTGGTATGCTTACCTACTTGAACGGCTACATCGTATGCATTGTGTTTAGTGAGTTGATTTTGAAAATACTTAATCATGGTCACAAACTCTTCAATAGCGGTGAGTGTGCCTGCTTTAAATCCAAAGCCTTTTGCTTTTTCTAGTACTTCAAAAAAAGTAATATTTTGTTCACCTGCAATCACCAAACATTTTTCCATGGTGGTTTTGCCAATGCCTCTTGCAGGATAATTAATAATTCTTTTAAGGCCTTCTTCATCCTTGGTATTAGCTATAATACGTAAATATGCTATATAATCTTTAATTTCTTTTCTTTGATAGAAGCTAAGCCCACCGTATATCTTATAAGCAATGCCCGTTCTTCTTAAGCTTTCTTCAAAGGATCTACTTTGTGCATTGGTTCTATATAAAATAGCAAAGTCTTTATTATAAAAATGATTTCTTAATTTATTTTCTTGAATGGCATCGGCTACAAATTTTCCTTCGTCATTATCGGTCATGGTGCGCACTAGCTTGATTTTGTCCCCTGCTTCATTTTCTGTCCATAACTCTTTGGGAATTTGTCCGACATTATTTTTAATCACATAATTGGCCACACCAATAATGGACTGACTACTTCTATAATTTTGTTCTAGCTTCACTAGCTTTACATCATCGTAGTCTTTTTGGAACTGTAAAATATTTTCAATGGTGGCACCGCGGAAACTATAAATACTTTGTGCATCATCACCTACCACGCATAAATTTTCATGCACGGCTGCTAATAATTTGGCAATTTGATATTGCACCGGATTGGTATCCTGGTACTCATCAATTAAAATATATTTAAACTTATGTTGGTATTTATGAAGTACCTCTGGAAAGTTTTGTAATAGCTCGTGCATTTTAAATAGCAAATCATCAAAGTCCATTGCGCCGTTTTTAAAACAGCGTGCTGCATAACTGGCATAAATTTCTGCAATGGCGGGTCGGTTGGATCTTGCATCTTCCTGTTTTAAAAAAGTATCCATTGCATATTCAGCTGGTCCTACTAATGCATTTTTGGCACTTGAAATGCGATTATGTACAATATTGGGTTTGTATAATTTATCATCTAAACCCATATCATTCACCACAGCCTTTATTACTGAACGGGAATCATCGGTATCATAAATGGTAAAGCTTTTTGGGTAACCCAGTTTATCTGCTTCAGCCCTTAGTATTCTTGCAAATACACTATGAAAAGTACCAATATATAAATTTCTCGCATCGGTATTGCCTAGCGCTTTTTCAACACGCTCTTTCATTTCGGCTGCTGCCTTATTGGTAAAAGTGAGCGCTAGTATATTAAAAGAATCCACCCCACTATGCATTAGATGCGCCACACGGGTGGTTAAAACTTTTGTTTTACCACTACCTGCTCCAGCAATAATCATTAAGGGGCCTTTAATATGTAATACCGCCTCTAATTGCTTTTCGTTTAAACCATTCAAATACGCTTCTTGCATGTTGCGAAGATACGGGCAAGAATGTTCATTATAAAAAATAAACCCCCTCCTGAATGAACAGGAAGGGGTTTGAATATTTTAAACCTAGAAAGAAATTATTTCTTCTCTAACAATTGAAAAAATTGATCTAATTGAGGAAGAATTACAATTCTTGTTCTACGATTTGCTGCTCTATGTTCTGGTGTATCGTTTTCAACAAGAGGAATGTACTCACTTCTACCAGCTGCTGTCATACGCTTAGGATCGATACCGTAAGTGTCTTGTAAAACACGCACAATAGTAGTGGCTCTTTTCACACTTAAGTCCCAGTTGTCTTCCATTAAATTACCACCGCTAATTAATTGTTTAGAATCGGTATGTCCTTCTACCATAAATTCAATAGCAGGTTGTGCTGCTAATACTTTCGCAACTTTACCTAAAACCACTTTTGCTTTATCAGTAATAGTGAAACTGCCGCTTTTAAATAATAATTTATCAGAAATATCAACATATACTACACCTTTATCTACTTTAACATTGATATCTCCATCGTTTAAATCTCCAATAGCACCTTTCAAATTCATTACTAAGTTCATGTTGATAGAATCTTTACGAGCCATTGAGCTTTGTAAGCCTTGGATGTATAAATCCTTTGCACCAATATTGTCTAAAGATCTTTTAATGCTTTCAGCTTGAGCACCTGTTACTACAGACATATCTTTTAATTGACTTAAAACAACATTATTATTAGATTTTAAGAAATCTACTTGTTTGTTTAATTCATCAATAGTGCTTTGTAATGATTTAGTTTTATCAGAAGCTCTTTCAGCATCTGTTTTACTTTTAGTGATAGCGTCTTGTGCATCACGGTATTTACCTTGTAAGTCGGCATAGGCTCCATTTAACTGGCCGTATTTAGCTTCTGCATCTTGTAATTTCTTAGGACTTACACAAGAGTAAGCACCTATGCAAAGTATTGCAAGCGCTAAAAAAATTTTACTTTTCATACTGTATCTGTTTTATTTAAAGTGAATATAAATCGGTCTAGGACAAAAATACTAATATAGTTTATATGGAAAAACAATATTTTGTTAAACCAAGGACTAATTTTCTAGGTCTTCTGTAATCCCAAATTCGGGGATATAGCCCTCAAATTGCTTGAAAAACTGAAAAATATTGTGTTTATCTGCTTTTTCGTCGAAACTTGGAAAAAAGGGTTCTGAAAAAACAACTCTTTTTTGGCCAAAATCAAAACCCACCATGACGATTGGAATATGAGCGTTTTTAGCAATATGATAAAAACCAGACCTTAGTTTAGACACTTTTTTTCGAGTACCTTCTGGAGAAAGTGCTAGATGAAACCTTTCATTATTATTAAAGATTGATACGACTTGGTCTACCATATTATGCTTCTGACGTCTATCCACAGGATAAGCGCCCAAAGAGCGTAAAAACCAACCTAGGGGAGGCCAAAATAGTTCACGCTTACCTAAAAAATGTACAAACTCAAAATGCATTTTTTTACGAACAGCAAGTCCAATAAAAAAATCAACCCAATGCGTATGTGGAGCCACTATCATAATAGACTTAGGTAATTCAAAATGAAATTTACCCTCAATTTTCCAGCCCCTAATGGTGAAAATCCACCAAGCAAGTAATTGTTGCATAATTTAAAAAATGAAGATAATCCAAAAACTTAAATAATATAGAATGATACCTATCATTCACTTAGCTTTTCTAATAAATGGGCATTATGATTTGGATCGACTATTTCAGAAGAAACGGGAATTAATTTTATTTTAGGAACTACTTCGTTTTTTGCATTTTTTTCATACCACTTATCATAGTACTTTAATAATATAGAAAAAGCTTCTTTCAATTCGCCTTGCATAATATGTGCTACAGCATTTTTAGTTTCTAAACCTCCTAATCTTTTTTGAATTCTTTCGGTCGCTTCTATTAAACTTTGTGCATCAAATTTTCCATAGCCCTGTACAATAAAGGCCAGCCTTTGTTCAAAAGGAATAGTCATAAAATAACAAGTACTATTTCGCATCAAATGAAATAGAGGTGTAGGAATTAAAACAGTTCCTATTCTTTGACTTTCATCTTCTATCCAAATACTTTTTTGTTTTTTATTAACTTCAAATAATTTATCAGCTAAAATATTTTCAAACATTTCTTGACTTGGTTGTGGCAATTGCCCAATGGCACCATAAGCCGAACCTTTATGATGTGCTAACCCTTCTAAATCTATCACAGCATAATTTTTTTCTTGCAATGCCTGTAATATTTCTGTTTTCCCAGAACCGGTGTAACC
>Ga0304728_1002466_pt1 | contig 11741 bp, 11 predicted proteins | sample C_130625_MF_Meta_FD_190476 | JGI IMG/M metagenome (GOLD analysis project Ga0304728, IMG submission 190476) | Freshwater microbial communities from Lake Croche, Canada to study carbon cycling - C_130625_MF_MetaG (v2) (version 2) | ecosystem: Environmental > Aquatic > Freshwater > Lake | place... | reverse complement strand
AAAAATTACTTGGAAAGCCAACTACGAACGAGGTAACCCTCGTGCCAGATACTTTTTTACCAGCGGAACGATACGTAAATAATGGTTTAGGTGGCGTAGGCGTGCCACCAACAGCGAACAGTGACTCTCCAACGGCGTAAAGGTTGTGTGGCGCTTGACGCTTAGTATCGCGGAACATTGCAGTCCCGGCATTTGATTCATTTATTAATTTCACCGGAGCTGTTTGGATGCTGTTAAGTGCGTACTGTGCACCACCGGAATACGCAAAAATTCCACCTAGTGGGTAAACAATTTGAGTGTCGGTTGGGCGAACTGAACGGACTGGCCCAATCTGTGTTGGAGCAGATGAATTAAATACAGCGGCGAGCCGAGTTATTCCGCCGTTGACAATTTCTTCATAGACATCGTCAGCTTTGGTAATCCCCCACTGAGGCATTGCATCAGGTGTGTTCTCTATCTTGATGGTGAGCGCAGGGCGCATGGCTGCATCGCCTGAGATGTCAGGAAGTCCAGTCAACGGAGCACTTTGGTACACAACGCTTGAAGTTGTTTCCGATGTTTGTTTTAGCTTTGAGGCAATCGTTGGCCAAAGTCGAACGCCGGCGGCAACGAAAAGTACAAGAATTACAATCGTTAGAAGTTTGCGCACCTTAGTAACTTAATAACAATTTATAGATAATGGTATGCGGGAGTTTTGTTTCGGGACTTAAGTGCTCCGACCCTGTAATCAACTGCCAGTCATGCGCTCGGTAGAAGTCGAGCGCCGTATCTCGACCATTAGCCCAAACTTGCTCGACCCCTAAAGACCTGAGCTCGTCTTCTGCAACATCGAGCACAATTCCCCCAAGACCTTTCCCCTGTACATCAAAATCAGTTGCAACGTAGCGAAGCTGATATGTCTTTAGTTCTGGATTTATAGGCGACTCAGATGGATAGAGCGATGCGCTAACAACAACTCGCTCACCAAGTAGTCCTGCGTAGTGAATTGATGTGTCTTCAGTATCGCGGGCATACGCCACAGAAACATCAGGGTTATCTGCACGCAGAACTCGGCGACGAAGATCATAAAGAACTTCAGGCTCAACCCGTCGAACTTCAAATGTATTAGTCAAGTTTCTTCACCATTGTCACAAGCTTTATTGAAGTATCTCTATCCATTGTCACAGAACCGCCATTAAGTGAAAAACCTATTTTGGTGTAAAAAGAACGAGCACGCTGCATTGATTCAGTTACGTGTAGATAGAGCTCAGTTCCCCCCTGGTCTTTAGCCCATTTTTCAACAGCATTGACGAGATCAGTAGCGACGCCGGTGCCCCGCGCTCTTGGGCTTACAAACATTCCAAATAGCCAGAACGTGTTTGGAAACTGTGTATTTAAACCACCCGTAGCCATGCCAACTACCTCACCATCAATTTCTCCGAGGTAGCAATTACCTGACGACATTTCTTTCCAACGCGCAGGTGTCCAGAGCTCAGACTCTTTATATGTTGAACCATACGCATCTGGAGAATCTTTCAACGCCTCAAGACGAATGTTACGCAGAACAATGTGGTCATTCTCATTACTGCGACGAATGGAGAACTCAGTACTAGTTGTCAAGATTCATTCGATTTGCGACATTTTGCTCACTAAGTGTTCCCTGGGCAAAATTGTCGCGGACACTGTTGTGATCGATTTCTGGACGATTCTGAGAAAGTTTTGCTTTCCCTTGAATATCAGTAACCAATATTTCAAGGCCCACAATCGCTTTTAGTTGTTGGTCGTAATAATCACTTGGCATTTCAGAAATTAGCCACTGTGGGTTGCGTTGTTTTTCGAATTCTTCAGTGACTGAAGTTGTCTGTTTCTTCAGCCACTGAGCGTCTGGACGAACTGTTGCCGTGCCACGAACTTCTGCCATAACAAAGTTCCACGTAGGCACTACTTCATGTTTTTCAAATCGACTTGGATAATTGCTCGGCGACACGTACGCAGACGCAGCCAAGAAAACAGCAAGTACTTCGTCACCATCGCTCAGCGCTCTCCACCACTTATTCGCCTTAGCAACATGAGAAGTCAGTTTTGTTCGGTCTGCACTAACAACGACAGGAACAAAAACACTTTCCATGCCTTCAGGGCCACTAACTACGAGTAGCCCAGCACCAGCATCTTTGACAATGTCCCACGCAGCTTCTTGTTCAACACTGAACTTTGGTGGAATGTACATGTAGTTATTCTTCTTTGCGCGGAAGTCGTGCAGAATAAATTGAGTAGCCGTCAACTTGGCGCACAAGAGTCGTTGCAATTGTCGTTGCCAAAATCATTGGCAGCGCTAAATGAAATCCAGATTGAGTAAGTTCAAAAACAATTACCAAACTTGCTAATGGCGCTTGCATTGAAGATGCCAGCATCGCTGCAGCGCCAATAAGGGCGAATGCACCAATTGGTGTCCCTGGGTAGAAATGGGTCCAGATAATGCCAAGAAACGCCCCCAAGACGGCTCCCGTGCTCAAGAAAGGTGTGAACAAACCACCCGCGGCACCACTGCCCAAAGTTAGAGATGTCAGTAGCGGTTTAAGGGCAAACAAGAGAAATAGGAGACCAGCGCTGCCTAAGCCCAAGAACGCATCATGCGCCATGTCTTTACCATTACCAAACAACTGTGGGTACTTGACACCAATGATCCCAACAACGCCAAACACAAGAGGCATCTTCCAAAAAATTGAATTACCTTTTGCTCGCTTATGCGCCATAAATCCAATCAAACGAATAAAGAGGACAGCTACAACACCAATTATTAATCCCGCGAATAGTGACCAGACCATGAGCGAAGAACTGAATTTGAAATTAGGAATGTCGCCATACGTTGGACCTGAGGAGAGATACAGCCATCCAGTCCACGTCGCAATGAGTGAACATGCGAGTGCGGGCAGCACTGTTGGGAGCGTGAAACTACCAATGAGCACTTCTGCAGTAAATATCGCACCACCAAGTGGCACGTTGTACACCGCAGCTAACCCAGCTCCTCCTCCACATGCAACAAGTAGTCGCTTCTGCGTAGAAGTCAGATCAAACCAGTGTGACAAAACACTTCCTGAAACTCCACCCATAAGTTTTGGCGCTGCTTCACGGCCAATGCTTGCACCTAGTCCAATGACTATTTCTGAAAGAAATGAGGTGAGAAAACTACGTCGAAGAGAAAGTTCTCCGTCGCCAGTCCAAATTGCTTCATCGATTTCTGATTTCTCATTCTTCAAATACCTCCGAATAAGGAACCAGCCGATTGCTCCAATTAAGCCAGAGGCTAGGAGGACAACAACTCTGTGCACGCCAGATGTCGCGCTCGCTGCATCGCTGTAGCTTCCAGAGTTGTAGTTAAACGCCAGGTGCTCGAATTGCTTTAGTACCCACATCAGCGCAATACCGAAGAGTCCTGTTGCAACACCTGTCAGACACAGCGCTATCCAGAACTTCGGAGTGAGTGGTGCTTCGTCAGATGTGACGTTAGGTTGCTCCATGGCGCCACGGCCAGAAGCGATTCGGCTCTTAATTAATGGCTGTGGAAAGCGCTGACGCTCACTTTCACCACTTCGTTTTTTGAACATATTCCCCATTAGTTTTCTACGACTAATCGTAGTCTCGAGGACAATGCGATTAACGCGACGAATTAGTCAAATAACTCTGGATCAGTTTTTACAATGTCATCCCAGAGTGGCTGGAATGAGAACCATCCAGCAAGTGGGTGACCGGTTTGCTCCAATGTGTAGCGAGCATTCTCGTCAGAAATGTGAATTGGCTTACCTGCCGCTTCAGCGAGAAGCTGCGCTTGGCATGTTCGCTCCATAGTGATGAACCACCATGCTGCTTCATCGACTGTTTGGCCCACTGTAAAGAGGCCGTGGTTCTGGTGAATTGCAGCCTTGCAATTTCCAAGTCCGTCAGCAAGAACGCGACCGCTCTCTTCGTCGAGAACAATTCGCCCTCCTCCTTCAGTAACGAGTACATGGTCTTCAAAGAACACGCATGCGTCTTGTGTGAGTGGGTCGAGTGTGCGTCCAAGTGATGAGAATGCTTTTCCGTAGACCGAGTGTGAGTGCGCTGCAGCGACAACGTCAGGTCGTGCTGCGTGAACGGCAGCGTGAATTACAAATGCTGCTCGGTTCACTGGCTTGTCACCGTGGACAACTTCTCCATCGTGGTTTACCAAGATGAGATCTGATACTCGAACATGACGAAAATTCATTCCGAATGGATTTACCCAGAAATGATCAAGTAGCTCAGGGTCGCGTGCAGTGATGTGCCCGGCGACTCCTTCGGAGAATCCGAGCTTGCCAAAAATACGAAGTGCGCCAGCAAGCTTTTCTTTGCGGTGCTGTCTTTCGGCCTCAATTGAATCAAAAGTAGGAGGAAGATTGAACTTCAGCTCGCTCTGTTGTGGTGTGAACTTCTCAGCAATATCAGTCATGATTCCCCTTTGATTGTGCTCTAGACCCACTCTACATCTGGTCTAAATACGGAGCCATTTCCTTCAAAAACCCTCTAGTAGCCGAGTTCCACATCGATAATTCCTTCGAGTGGCTGACCATCTAGGTGGCGGCGGAGGTTCTCGCAAAATACTTGCGTTGCACCAGAAAGGAATGGCCGACCCGTCCAAGAAGAGTGTGGGGTAACAAATGCTTTTTCGTGGGAGTAGAGCCAGTGACCCGCTGGAAGTGGCTCTGGGTCAAAAACATCGAGTGAGGCACGAGCCACTCGCCCGTCATCGAGAGCAGTGCGAAGTGCAGCTTCATCAATTAGTGCCCCGCGCGCAATGTTCACAAGATGCAGTCCTGGCTTTACGAGAGAAAACATTTTCTCGTTCATTAAGTGCTTGGTCTGGGTAGTGCTCGGTGCACAAAGAACTAGGTGATCAAGGGTTGGAAGAATTTCTTCGAGTGAAGTAGCAATTGAAACTCCAGGAATTTCGCTCGGAGTGTTCGTGCGACGGATTGCAACTACATCCATGTCGAATGCCTTGGCCAGTGTGGCAACTCGCTGGCCAATTCCTCCAAAGCCAACTAGACCAACACGTTGGCCCATCAAGCACTGTGTTTTTTGAAAGAACCAGTGCTCTGGGGCTTCTTTCAACCACGTCTCAGGGAACGTTCTACCGAAGGCGAGCATTGAGGCAAGAACGTATTCAGCAATCGGAACTGACTCTGCGCCTTTGGCGCACGTCACGACCGGAGCATTGAGAAGTGACGGGTTAACTGTGTCGATTCCAGTGTGTGGGAGCTGAATCCACGCAACTTCAGCTGTGTCGGCTGCCTTCATTGACTCTTCGCCGTATCCAGCAAAAAGAATTGCACCCTTGGGTAGCGGGTCATTGTTTGTTGTGAGATCAATTACTTCTACTTCAGGAAAGTCAGAAGCAAGTATTTCAAGAGCTTGGTGGACACCACAGAGAACGGTTGTCATGCATTTCCTTTATTCATCTGTATTGACTCTATTGGAATTCATCCAAGAAGGGAGAAAGCCCCCTACCGCTCGAAGTGAGCAATAGGGGGCCCTAATACAGGTAAAAATTATTTAACTGGTGGTGTCCTAAGGGCTGCGAGTGCAGACTGACGCGCACTCACCGCACTTGCAACTGCAGCTTGAAATGCTTGTCGCGCAGCGATTCGTTGAGCTGATGTTGTTGCTGTCGAGAGCGAAGCCTCGAGAATGGACTTTGCTGAGGCGACAGCACCACGGAATGTTGTGTCAATCGCACCATGCTGAGTCTTCAATGATGGCTTCGAACTTCCGGGCGCTGCTTTTGTTGGTGGAGTTCCAAGTGCTGCAACTGCAGCGTTGCGAGTGGCTACTGCTGCCTGCACTGCTGCCTTGAACGCAGCATGTGCGGCTTGACGTTGCGCAGTCGTTGTAGCGCTTGTTAACGCTGACTGGAGTGCAGCTTTTGCAGAAGCAACTGAAGAAGCGAAGGCTTTCTTGATGGTTGCCTGTGCTGCGTGGAAGGTCGAAACTGCACTTTTAGGACTACTGCTCCCGGTGTCTGCGCTTGCAGCAGTGGCAGTTGCTGTAGCGAGTGATGTCGTCAAAGCTAAAACTGTGACGCCTCTAAGTAGAAAACTTTTCATGTGGACTCCTTCGTTATTTCAATACTAAGGGGCGAGTTTGTGAAGATTCTGTGAGGAAACAAAGTCTCACCTTAGAACTGAGCGTGTTCAGAATAAAGCCTTTTTCCCTTACATCTATTAGGGGTACGCTCATCTATGTGACAACAATCTTGGTAGTTGATGATGAGCCAGGTGTTCGCGACCTATTAGGTGACTCGCTTCGAATTGCTGGCTACGGCACTGAAGTTGCTTCTGATGGCGACCAGGCTCTTCGAATTTTGAAAACCATCAAAGTTGATCTCTGCATTGTGGACATCAACATGCCAAACATGGATGGATTCACATTTCTCGAAACATTGCGAAAAAATCAGAACGAAATTCCAGTTTTGCTGTTGTCTGCAAGAGACGCACCTACCGATGTTGCGAAGGGTCTCAGAATCGGTGCTGATGATTATGTACGCAAACCTTTCAGCTTGGAAGAAATACTCCTTCGAGTTGCAGCCATTCTTCGTAGATCAGAGCCAACAATAAGTACACCCGACAAACTTCATTGTGGACAGCTCACACTTGACGTAGGCGCACACGAGGTTCACTACCAAGATGAATTCATTGAACTTTCAGCGACAGAATTTCATCTACTTGAGGTTTTACTGTCCAAGAAAAATAAACTTTTAACTCGTGAGCAGTTGTTGAGTCAAGTTTGGGGAATTGATTTTGACTCTGAGACCTCAGTGCTTGACACCTACATTTCTTACTTACGCAAAAAGATTCATCGCGATGGCTTCAATCCCATCACGACAGTTCGTGGTGTTGGCTTTAAATTAATGGAGCCACAGACGTAAAGTGCGACTATCAACTCGAATTACTGTCCTGCTTGTCGTTACAACTGCACTAGTTGCGTTTTCGATTGGCTGGCTCGCAATTTCAATAAGTTCACGATCAGAAATTGCAGCAATAGATGCACCAATCACGGCAGTCATCAATAGTGGTTTAGGCAACGAAATTACCGCTCTTGACAATGCTCTAAATACCGTCCAGGAAAATAACTACGACGTAACTCTTGTTGTCATTAGCCCCTTAAATGGGGCAACACCAATAAGGTCTGGGTCATACTCGCTTACAAAGACTCCAACACTGGCGACCGCAAAGTCAACGCTTCACTCAATAGACGAGGTAAACGGCATCCCTGGTTTCAGAATTAAATCTATGCCAATTGGTGGTGGCGATTACTTGCTGGTTGCTGCCTCAACGCTCTCGGTGCAGAATGCGAACCACCGCTTAGCGAGAGAAGTATTTATCGCAGGGTTGCTCATTGCTATCTTCATAACCCTCATCGCTCGCCGCTTAATGCGTTCAAGTTTCAACACCATCAATCAATTGATTGAATACGCTGAAGCAATTTCAAAAAATAACTATCTTGCCGATCTTCCTAAGGCCAGCACAACTCCTGAATTGAGCAGCCTGCAATCGTCTCTCGGTGTAATGGTTGAAAATCTTAAGAAGACTATCGAAATTGAAAAATCGAGCAACCTTGCGATGCAGCGCTTCATTGGTGACGCTTCTCACGAACTGCGAACTCCCCTCACTGTTATCAAGGGTTACAGCGAGATGCTGCAGAACGTCAGCATCTCTGATGATCAAAAACAACGCGCAGCAGACCGTGTTGAACGTGAAGTGGACCGCATGGATGCACTAATTGGCGACCTCCTTTTTCTTGCAGAAATTAATGAAACACCATTTGTACAAGGATCCTTAATGGACTTGAGTGCATTTGCGGCTTCTGCTGTTTTTGACTTCAAATCCGATAACCCTGAACGCCAGGTCACGTCAAGAATTGAAAATGGGGTGTACGTAATCGGGACTGAGAATTTCTTTCATCGAATGGTTACTAATGCTTTTACAAACATTCAGCGCTACACACCGAGTGGAGCTCCGGTGAATGTTTCATTAACTAGCGATTCAACACACATCCAACTGAAAATTGAAGACGGGGGTCCAGGACTTTCTTCAGGGTACGGGCTTTCACCTCAGCGATTCGCTCGAGGTGATGATTCCAGATCACGAGAAAGTGGAGGCTCCGGCCTAGGCATGAGCATCATGGCTGATGTTGCAAGAGCTGTAGGTGGCTCAATGAAAACCGAGCAAAGCACCCTCGGTGGTTTGGCGATTATCTTCGAATTACCACTCGCGACAAAGTGATTACTTTTCGCTTAGCTGCTTAATACCTTCAACGGTTTTCAACATGTTTTCGCGCCAGTTACTCATGCGCCATCCGACAATCTTTTCTTCGTTTTCTGGATCTTTAGCAATTGCTGCATGAAGTCCCGTCCCGGTGAACGTACCTAGAACACCGGACATTTTTAGAAGTGTTGTATCGCCATCTGGGAATAAATGAAATGACCAAATTGATACTGGGTTATCTAGGTCTTCCACAGTCCACTCAAAAACTTCATTAACAGAGAAGCCGGTAATGGTTGACGTCGTGTCCCACTCTCTTTCTCCGATTTTGTTAGTGCCTTTAAATTTTGCGCCGAGACTTGGCGTGGCGCCATCAAGCCACACTGCTCCTTGAAACTCTTCAGAGAAGCTGGCGGGTAGATTTGGGTTAATAACCAATGGCCAAACTTTTTCCGCAGAGGCTTCAATGACTATTTCAACATCTGCTCGTGGACTGTCACTTAGTTTCATAACCGTTAAGGTTACGTCAGAACTAAAGAGCTTTTTCGTATGACGCAGTTCTTACCTGGATTGGAGAAAATGAATACTCACCATGACCGTAGGTGGCAAATACTCGGGGTACTTTGCCTCAGTGTTTTCTTAGTCGTGGTTGACAACACAATTGTCAACGTTGCGATTCCAGCCCTCTCACAAAACCTTCATGCTTCTAACTCCGCTCTTCAGTGGATAGTTGACGGCTACTCGCTGCCATTCGCTGGGCTACTCCTCGCAGGTGCTGCGGCGTCTGATCGGTTCGGACGCAAACGAACTATGCAGTTCGGCTTGGTCTTCTTCGCAATCTTCAGTACATTCGCTGCTTGGTCGACTTCTACTTCACAACTAATTAGCTGGCGTGCACTTATGGGAATGGCTGCAGCATTCATTTTCCCAGCGACGCTTTCAATCTTGACCGTTGTCTTTGAAAATCCAGCAGAACGGGCAAAAGCATTCGGCTTCTGGGGAGCAACATCTGGTGCCGCGGTTGCGTTCGGTCCAATTACAGGAGGTGCATTAATTACACACTTCTGGTTTGGTTCAATTTTCCTTGTGAACCTGCCGCTTTGTGTACTCACGCTTCTCTTTGGTTACTTCATAATTCCAGAATCAAAGAGCCCTCAGGTTCACCGGTTCGATCTTCTCGGTCTTGTTCTTGGTTCAACTGGACTCACAACATTGCTGCTCGCAATTATCCAGGGGCCAACATGGGGCTGGAAAGCTCAGACAACGCTTCTGCTCTTTGCAGCGTCAGTAGCGTTGCTTCTCTCTTTTGTGCTGTGGGAACTTAAACGTAATGAGCCCCTGCTCGATGTGCGACTCTTCAAGCGTCCAGCATTCTCAGCTGGAGCGGGATCAATTGCAATTTCGTTCTTCGCCCTCTTTGGCTTCATCTTTTTAGTTACGCAGTACTTCCAATTAGTGCGCGGTTACTCACCGCTTTCTTCAGGTGTGCACACTTTGCCTTTCGCAATCGTTACTGGAATCTTCACTCCAATCGGTGCGAGTCTGGCACTTAAATTCGGTGCACGCATGGTTGTCAGTCTTGGAATTGCTATTGAAGGAGCAGCCATTTTCTGGATGGGATTGCTGCCTGCAAACGCTGCCTATTTCGGCCCAGTTGTTGGATCAATGTGCATGATGGCACTTGGATTCGCGCTAATTGGTGCATCATCCACTGCCGCAATCATGACTTCTCTCCCCCCAACTCAAATTGGAGGTGGCTCAGCAGTGAACAACGTGACTCGTGAACTTGGCGGAACTCTAGGAGTAGCCGTAGTCGGTTCAGTCTTCAGCTCTACCTTCGGGCCACAAATAATGAGCGCATTTAAGCCTGCCGGCTTACCGACAGCTGCAGCTGCCAATGCATCTTCTTCAATGCAGCAAGCCGTTGGCACACTGCACTCTCTGCCTTCAGCGCTTTCACAACAAATTGAGCCCAACGTTGTTGCCTCGTTCATGAACGGGTTCCATCATGGTTGCTTCGTCATTGCCGGCGTCGCGTTCGTCGTTGCCCTTGCTGTGATTAAGCCGCTTCCCGGAAAAGGGAAACTTAAAGAAGTAAGCGCTTCAGCTCACTAGTACTATCAGTCAAAAGTTGAGAAACGAACTCGTCCGATAGCAAGTAACTAGGTTGACGAGCCAGTCAATGCAATTGATTCGTTTTCGCAACTTCAAATTGAGTTATTCAATCTTCAATGACCAGATTCCGAGCAAGAGGACTAAAGCGCCAATCGAGGAACAGAGCCATCCAAATGAAAACAACCCGATGATTACGCCACTCACAGCGCCACCAACCGCTCCCATCAAGTTCATTACAAGGTCACTTGCACCTTGAGATGATGGTCTCATTTCAATTGATACAGACTCCGACAAAAGTGTCGAACCAGCGATAAGCGTGCACGACCATCCGAGTCCGAGCAGGAACAGTCCGAATCCAAGTGACACTGCATTCATTGCTGGTGACATTCCGGCTACTACCGCTGCAAGAACAAGTAATGCAACACCAATCTGAATTACTCGAACTCTGCCAACTTTGTCACTCAACATTCCAACCAATGGCGAGAACGCAAACATCCCAAGTACGTGGACACTTATGACTAGACCAATGACAGAAAGCGTCACATCAACGTGAGACATGTGAACTGGTGTCATAACCATTATGGAAACCATCGCCAAATGCCCAATACCTATTGAAGTTATTGCAAACAACGCCTGGGGAATTTCTCGAATGTGTTTAAGCGCAGCTCGTGTGGTTTCGTGCTTTTTCTGAGTCACGCCATCAGAAGAAAGATTGGCTGTGAGATAAGGATCAGGTCTTAGAAAAACATAAATTACAGCTGAAGCGAGTGCGAGGCTTATTCCAACAATAAAGTACGGGCCCACCAATCTTGGAAGATTGAAATAATGCGCGATGTCGCCCGAGGGCTGCATAAGGTTTGGTCCCGTGACTGCACCAACAGTTGAACCCCACACCACGAAGGAAAGATTTCGAGATCTGTTCTCAGCGGTGGCTAAGTCAATTGCCGCGAATCGTGCTTGATACCCAGATGCAGAAGCTGCACCGATGAAGAATGAACCCGCGAGCATAAGAAACAAAACTTTATGAATACCGCCAAGAATCGCTAGTGCTGCGCCTAATCCTCCAATGGAAAATCCACTAATTAGTGAAAGTCTGCGGCCACCTTTTTGAGTCAACCTCGCCAATGGCAACGCCATCATCGCCGCACCAAGCACTGTTGTTGTCTGTGCGAGACCAGCAAGGGATTCCGAATTGGAAATCGATGCGACCAGCAACGAACCAGCCGCAACGGTCCCAGCTGTTCCAATACCGTTCAGAATCTGAGCAGCACTGAGGGTTTGAATAACTCTCTTTTGCTGTGCAGTATTTTCCAAGTTACTTGAGACTAAGTCGGTACACATTGGTTTCACGCTGTTCGAAACCAAGTTTGA
>Ga0304728_1002465_pt1 | contig 11742 bp, 12 predicted proteins | sample C_130625_MF_Meta_FD_190476 | JGI IMG/M metagenome (GOLD analysis project Ga0304728, IMG submission 190476) | Freshwater microbial communities from Lake Croche, Canada to study carbon cycling - C_130625_MF_MetaG (v2) (version 2) | ecosystem: Environmental > Aquatic > Freshwater > Lake | place... | reverse complement strand
GCCTCTTTGCGCCCGATGTGCTCGAGCATGAGGACCGCGGACCAGATCGCGGCCGCTGGGTTGGCAATTCCGCGGCCGGCGATATCGGGGGCTGACCCGTGCACCGGCTCGAACATCGACGGGTGGCGACGCTCGGGGTCGAGATTGCCCGACGCAGCGATACCGAGGCTGCCGACAGTGGCGGCTGCCAGGTCACTGAGGATGTCGCCGAACAGGTTGGAGGCCACGATGACGTCGAATTCGTGCGGGCGCAGGACGAGTTCGGCAGCCAGCGCATCGATGAGCACTTTGCGCACGCTGACGGTGGGGTAGTCGGCCGCGCACTGCTCCACAACCTCGTCCCAGAAGGGCATCGTGTGGATGATGCCGTTGGACTTCGTGGCCGATGTGATGCGGCCGGTGCGGGTTACCGCAAGGTCGAGCGCGTAGCGCGCGATCCGCTCGATGCCCGCACGAGTGAAGACGTTTTCCTGGATCGCGAACTCGCCCGCCGTGCCGCGTCCAAAGCGTCCGCCGAGCTCGGAGTACTCACCCTCGGTGTTCTCGCGGATGATGACCATGTCGATGTCGGCGCCGGCTGGAAGGACTACGCGGGGCGCGATGCCCGGGAAGAGCTTGACCGGCCGCAGGTTGACGTACTGGTCGAACGCTCGACGGATCGGGATGAGCAGCCCCCAGAGCGACTCGTGATCGGGCACATCGGGACGCCCGACAGCGCCCAGGAAGATCGCTTCGTGGTCGGCGAGCTGCGCAATGCCGTCGGTCGGCATCATCAAGCCGTGGGCGACGAGGTAGTCGCAACCCCAGTCCAGCCACGTCCAGTCGACAGAGTCGCCGGTTATTGCCAACGCGGCGTCGACCACCCGGGTGGCAGCAGGAAGGACTTCATTGCCGATGCCGTCGCCGGGGACGGCGGCGATCCGCACGCGTGCCATAGGTCAGCCGAGGTCCTGGTGTCCGCCGTTGGTGTCGTAGGCACGTTCGGCCCACAGCGCCAGGGAGTTGATCATCGGGAAGTCGTTGAATGAGAACAGGAAGGCCGGGTTGTTCTGGTCGTCGTTGGCATGCTCGTGCCACGCCCAGGACGGCACGCAGAAGATGTCGTGCTCTTTCCAGTCGTAGCGCTGCCCGGCGATGATCGAGTGCCCGCGACCCTCGGCCACGTGGTAGACGACCGAGCCGGTGTGACGGTGCGACTGGGTGGCCTGGCCGGGCTGCAGCATCTGCATGTGCGCACCCATGGTGGGCATGACCGAGCCGCCGGTGACGGGGTTGACGTACTCCATGATGACGCCGTCCCACGGGGTGCCGTCGGTGACCTTGGCGGCGTTGACCAGGGCTTCGCGCGTCTTGCCCCACGGATAGCCCAGCAGCGGGGAGTAGGGCTTGGACCACGAACGCTTATCGGGTTTTAGTGTTCCCGAGCCATGCTCGAGAATCGACATGTTGTTGACCTTGCCGGGCACCTGGTGCAGGTCGGGATGAACCTCGTAGAAGTTGGCATCCAGAGCGTTGACCAGCGGAATGTCGAGGCCGTCTTGCCAGATGACGAAGTTATCCGTCGCTTCGTTGCCGTGCTCGTGCCAGGTGCCATTGGGAGTAATGGCGAAGTCGTTGGGGCCGACTGTTAGTCGATCGCCGTTGACGATCGTCCACGCGCCGGTGCCTTCGATGACGAACCGCAGGGCGGAGGCCGCGTGACGATGCGCGGTCATGGCCTCGCCGGGGTTCATGATCTGAATGCCCGTGTAGAGCAGGCCTACTGCTGCGGAGACGTCACGACGTTCGTCGTTGACCAGGAAGACCACGCGACGGCCGGCATCTTCGCCCTTGACGAGCGAGGCGGCCTCGATCACGAGGGGACGCATGTCCTCGTAGCGCCACAGCATGGGCACGGACCGGGGTTGGGGATACCAGGGTTCGATCTCGTTGGCGACGGTCCAGAGTGCGCCGGTGCCGACCTTGGCCAGCCGCGCGTAGTACTCCTCTAGTTGTGCGTTGTCGTGGACCCGAGCGCGGCCGATAATGTCCTCGATCACGATGGGCTCCCTCCACTCAGCGGTCGCGGAAGGCTACCGTGATCTTTGATCAAATGCTAGCCTTCGCCCTCGGGCTGCAGGGCGGTGCAACCATTCACCCGACTCGTCATACGGTAGTCCGAGGAGGCGAGCCATGATCGAGTTCCCCAAGTTTCGAGCAGCGGCTGTGCAGGCTGCGCCGGTGTTCCTCGACACTGCTGCCACCATTAATAAGGCGTGCGATCTCATCGCTGAAGCAGCCGGCAACGGTGCCCGTCTGGTCGTGTTCCCCGAAGTGTTCGTTCCGGGATACCCCTATTGGAACTGGACCATGACGCCCATTCAGGGCAGCCCGTGGTTTGAGAAGTTGTTCAAGGCGTCGATCCTCGTACCCGGACCCGAGATCGATCAGGTGCGTGAGGCTGCCAAGGCGGCGCATGCGCACGTGGTGCTCGGCGTCAACGAGCGCGATCCCTATTCGATGGGCACGCTCTACAACACCCTCGTCTTTATCGACGAGAACGGCGACATCATCGGCAAGCACCGCAAACTCGTCCCCACCTGGGCCGAGAAGCTCACCTGGGCCGGGGGAGACGGCTCCACCCTCAAGGTCTACGACACCGCCATCGGTCGACTCGGCGGACTGGCGTGCGGCGAGAACACCAACACTCTGGCTCGGTTCGCACTTCTCGCCCAAGGCGAGGTCGTGCACACCGCCAACTACATCTCGCTTCCCACGGCTCCTCCCGAGTACGACATGGTCGAAGCCATCAAGGTTCGCGCGCAGGCCCACTCGTTCGAGGGCAAGGTGTTCACCGTCGTGTCGTGCTCGGCGATCACACCCGAACTCATCGATGCGGTCGCGCATGATGATGCCTCCCGCGCCATGCTGCAACGCAAGAACTCGGCATTCAGCGGCATCTTCGGGCCCGATGGACGCCTCATCAGTGAGCCACTCATCGATGTCGAGGGCATTGCCTACGCCGACATCGACATCAACAAGTGCATCCAGCCTAAGCAGATGCACGACATCATCGGCCACTACAACCGCTTCGACGTGTTTCAACTTCACGTCAATCGTCAACCTCAGCCCAAAGTCGTCTATGACGATTTCGGCACGTACGAATCCATCACGCCCGACGCCTGAACACATCCCTTCACTCACACAACCAGCAAAGGACACCATGCGCTTCGCCACCTTCACGACGTCAGCAACCTCTGAGCCAATGCTCGGCGTGCTCGTCAACGACACCACGGTGATCAACCTTCCGGCGGCGCTGCGCGGCACCGTCGACGTGCCCGCGCGACTCATCGACTACGTGTGGGCCGGGCCCGAACTTCACGCCAAGGTGCGCGCTGCGGTAGAAGGTCGCACCAACTGGCCGGCCGATGTCTCGTATGCACTTAGCGACGTGACTCTGCGTGCGCCCCTGCGCCCGGGCAAGGTCATCGGCGTCGGACTCAACTACGTCGAGCACGTCGAGGAGTCCAGTCGCTCACTCGATACCGACAAGGACCTGCCCACGCGCCCGGTGCTGTTCAGCAAGCCCGGCACCGCGGTGGTCGGGCCTCATGAGCCCATCCAGCACAACGGCGCCATGACGCAGCAGCTCGACTGGGAGTGCGAGCTCGCTGTCGTCATGGGTCGTGTGGCACGCAATGTGAGTGAGGGAGATGCGCTCGACTACGTGTTTGGCTACAGCATCATGAACGACATCAGTGCACGCGATCAGCGTCGATCCGGCCAGTGGTTCTTCTCCAAGGGCCAGGACAGCTACGCCCCGTTCGGTCCGATCATTGTCACCACCGACGAGATCACCAATCCGCACACGTTGCAGCTCACTCTTGATGTCAACGGTGATCCGCGCCAGAACGGCAACTCCAAGAACATGCTCTTCAAGATCGAGACGCTCATCGCCGACATCACGTCTGGTGTCACCCTCGAGCCGGGCGATGTCATCTCTACCGGTTCACCTCAGGGCGTGGGCGCGGCCATGACGCCTCCGACGTTCCTACAGCCGGGCGATGTCGTGACGTGCAACATCGAACGCATCGGCACGCTGTCCAACCCAGTAGTGGCGGTCTGACATGGCGAAGACGAAGTTCCGCGTCGGCCTCATCGTGCCGAGCTCCAATGTGACGATGGAGACCGAAATCCCGGCCATGCTCCACGCTCGCGAAACCATCGAGCCTGAGCGCTTCACCTTCCACTCCTCCCGCATGCGGATGAAGTCCGTCACCAAGGAAGAGCTGGAGAAGATGGACGACGAGTCCGATCGCTGCGCGGTCGAACTCTCCGATGCTGCCGTCGACGTCATGGGTTACGCATGCCTCGTGGCGATCATGACGCGCGGCGCGGGCTACCACTGCGTCTCGCAGGAACGCCTCAGCAAGCGCACGATCGACAACGGCCATCCGGCCCCGGTCGTCACGAGTGCCGGGGCCCTCATGGATGCGCTCGGCGTTCTCGGGGCCAAGAAGGTCGCCATCATCACGCCTTATATGAAGCCGCTCACCGAGCAGGTGGTGGCCTACATCGAAGGTGGCGGAATCACCGTCACCGACTCCATCTCACTTGAGATTGCTGACAACCTCGAGGTTGGCGCGCAGGATCCGATGAACCTTGTCGAGATCGTCAAGCGCCTGGACTACTCCGACGCTGATGTCGTGGTGCTGTCGGCCTGCGTGCAGATGCCGTCACTGGCCGCGATACAGGTCGTGCAGGATGCCATCGGCAAGCCGGTCCTGAGCTCGGCGGTCGCGACGACGTACTTCCTGCTCAAGGAACTGGGTCTGTCGACTCGGGTGCCCAACGCGGGAGAACTGCTCAGCGGGAAGTACTGACCTATGCCGGGCGTTGATGTGCACACGCACCTTGCGCCCGTGCTGACTGCCGAGCTCGCGAGCCAGGTGCACGGCGGCCCGCCGCTGCTGCAGCAGCCGGAGAGTCTTGTGGCCTACCTCAACGAGGTCGGGCTCGACCGCGCATTGGTCTCGCCACCACCCCCGTTCTATCGGCAGGACGTGGATGTGGACGCATCGGCCGTGTGGGTGGCGGCTCTGAATGCAGGAGTCGAGGAGAGATGCGCCGATCACTCTCGCCTGAAATCGGTGGCCTACCTGCCGCTGGAGCATCCCGAACTCGCTGCTGATGTCTATGCCGCAGTACGTGGTCCAGGCATTGTCGTGACCGGTGCTGCGGGCGGACGTTCGCAACGGCTCGACGGCGAATCGTTCACACCACTGTGGCGCATGATGGCTGAGGACGGAGCCGCGCTGCTGCTTCATCCGGGAACCTCGCAGGATCCGCGCTTGGCGCCTTACTACCAGGAGAACCTCACGGGCAATCCGCTCGAAACCACGGTCGCCGCTTCACAGCTCGTCTTCGGTCAAGTGGTCACGCGCTTTGCGGGCCTGCGCATCGTGCTGGTGCACTGTGGGGGAGCGGTACCCATGCTGGCAGGACGATGGCGGCGCGGTATCTCTACGTCGCGCCCGGGTTTGCCTGAACCGGCCGTTGATCTCGATGCGGAACTTCGCGGTATCTGGTTCGACTCCCTGTCGCACGACGCCGAGGCCATGCGGCTTGCGGTGTCGGTGTTTGGCGAGGATCGCATCGTGATGGGCAGCGACTGGCCGTTCCCGATGGGCTCAAGCAATCCGTGCGCGGATGTGCGGGCACTGAATCTTTTCGATCAGGCCGTAGCCAACGGTGATCTCGTGGCCGGTGTGTGGTGAAGGCGGCAGATCTATCCGCGTGGTGCGCGCAGGCTCTGGAGGCATGCGGTGTTCCGTCGACCGAGGCCCGTCTGACGGCCGGTGCCCTTGTCGAAGCCGATCAACGAGGACTCGCGTCACACGGCGTGATGATGCTCCCGCTCTACATCGAGCGCATCCGCGCGGGTTCGGTCTCACCGACCGCGCATCCCACGGTTGTCACCGATGTTGGCGCCATTGCGGTGCTCGATGGTCAGCATGGCCTCGGACAGATCGCCGCGCACGACGGCATGGACCTTGCTATTCGCAAAGCGCGGGAGTTCGGCCTTGGTGTGGTCGTCATCAGGCACGCTTTCCATTTCGGTGGCGCGTACGGACCGGCGCGGTTGGCGGCCGATCAGGGTCTGGTGGGTGTTGCCGCGTGCAACACCAGGCCGCTCATGCCCGCTCCCGGTGGCGCGACGCGCGTGGTCGGCAACAATCCGCTGGCGATCGCCATGCCGCAGCGAGATGCTGCACCCGTGATTCTCGACATGGCGATGTCCGAGGCTGCGATGGGCAAGATTCGCTTGGCGGCCGCGTCCGGCCGCGACATCCCGGCGACCTGGGCCGCAGATGCCGACGGGCGACCCACCACCGATCCCTCGGTCGCCATCGCCGGCATGCTCCTGCCCGCTGCCGGACCCAAGGGCTATGGGCTCGCGCTGATGATCGACCTGCTCACCGGCGGCCTCGCGGGCGGTGCCGTCGGCTCGAACGTGCAAGGTCTGTTCGGCGACCGCGCGGTGCCGTACGACTGCTCGCACTTCTTTCTCGCGATCGACCCGGCTGTTTTCGGCACGCAGGATGAGCTCCTCGCCGCGGTCGCACAACTTTCTGACGAAGTGCACGGGAGCCTCACCGTCGAGCCGGGCGCACGCGCACTGTTGCCCGGTGAGCGCGAGGAGAAGCACGCTCAAGGTTGTGGCGATGACGTCATGGTCGATGAGACGACGCTCGTGGCGCTCGACGCACTCGCGGCCAGCTTGGCCATCGCTGGGGTGCCGCGATGAAGGCGACCTTCGACGCAGTGGGTGAGGTGCTGATCGTCACCGGTGGCGCGTCCGGCATAGGTGCGGCGATCGCAGAGTCGTTTGCTTCAGCCGGTGGCCAGGTCGTGACACTCGACATCACAGAACCATCGACGACGTCGGCTGGTGTGCACCACATCACCTGCGATGTTGCCAATCGAGACCAGGTATTCGCTGCCGTGGCCGACGTGCTGGACAGGCATGGACGCATCGACGGCCTCGTCACTGCCGCGGCAGTTCAGCCACGCATGCCGGTTGTCGATACCGACCCTGACATGTGGCGGCACGTGATTGATGTCAATCTCAATGGTGTGGTGTGGGCCTGCCAGGCGGTGCTGCCGACGATGACCAAGGCGGGTCGCGGATCGATTGTCGTCTTCGGCTCGGGACTGGGAGTCAACGGTCGGGCGGAGGCGAGCTCCTATGCGGCGACCAAGGGCGCGATGGTGTCGTTCGCCAAGTCACTCGCGGCCGAGACGGTGCGCGACGGTGTTCGGGTCAACGTGCTGTTCCCCGGCGTCATCGACACCGACCAGTTCCAGCGCGCCAATCCGCCCGGCTCGGAGCGCGAATTCTGGGAGCGCACCATCGGTATTGGTCAGCCGGAGGACGTGGTCGGTCCGTTGATGTTTCTGCTCTCGGACGCGGGCTCTATGACGGGCTCGGTGCTGTCGCGCGACCGAGCGTTTGGGGTGCAGACGTGAACGCCGACGAGGTGCTGCCCGTCGCGGTTATTGGCGGTGGACCCATCGGGCTCACGACCGCACTGGGGTTGAAGCACTACGACGTCCCGGTCATGGTGTTCGAAGACGACAGCGCCTTGTCGTTGGACACCAAGGCGGGCACGATCTTGACTCGCACGCTCGAGGTTTTCGCCCGGTACGGCGTTATTGATCCGGTTCTCAATGCATCCATGCGCCTGGACGAGATCGGCGAGATCGATCGCGCGACCAACGCCTCCACCGGCGGAGTGCGAACTCACCTACTCTCTGACGACACGCGTTATCCCTTCGTCATCAACATCCCGCAACACCACCTCGAGCCGGTGTTGCGCGACGAGCTCGAGCGCCGTGCCCCCGGCGCATTGCACATGAGTCATCGCTTGGTCGGTTTCACGCAGCACGACGACCATGTAGAGCTCCGGCTGCAGACACCCAACGGTGAGATCACTCAGCGCTGCCGCTACCTGCTGGCATGCGATGGCGGGCGATCGTTCGTGCGCGAGCAACTCGGCATCACGGTGGAGGGCATGACGCTGGCGGAGCGATACATGCTCGTCGACCTAGAGGTCGACCTCGATGTCGAGCACCAGCGCGATTACCCGTACCTCGCATACTTCGGCGATCCGTCCGAATGGATGATCCTGGTGCGCCAGCCGCACTGCTGGCGGTTCCTGTTTCCGCTTCCCGCAGGCGCCGAGGAACCCACGGGTGAGCAGATGGCCGACCGAGCCCGACGCTTCATCGGCGACATCAGTGACATGCGCGTTCTGGGTTCCAACGTCTACACGGTGCACCATCGGGTGGCGCAGACGTGGCAGCAGGGTCGCATCTTCCTGATGGGTGATGCCGCACACCTCATCACGCCGATGTGGGCGCTGGGCCTCAATACCGGTGTGCTGGATGCGAGCAACCTGCCGTGGCGCATCGCGTTCGTGACGCGCGGTTGGGCCGATGACGCGCTGCTCGAGGGGTACGCGCGAGAGCAGGGGCCGGTTGCGATTCAAGGCTCTGGCGAGATGGCCGAGGCAGCTCGAGCCAACATGGAGCGTCGCCGCGGCATCGTCGACGCGATGACCGGCGGCGACTGGGGTGTCGCCATGACGCGCGGCCTGCTGGGCGTGCGCCTCGACGTCGACAACGATGGTGATTGGTCGATGGTGGTCCATGGCGCCGAGCCTGTGGCGGTGCGCATTGGTGATCGAGTACCTGACCTGCCGTTGTTCACGGCGGAGGGGCGCCAGCATCTGCACGACCTTGTTGACGGACGCTTTGTCGGACTGTGGTTCACGGACGTGCGTCGTCGTCCCGTGATCCCGGCCAATTCCACGCCCGGTCTCGTGCACTTCGCGGTGAGTCGATGGGATGCGCCGTTCGAGCAGGGGTTGCGTGATCGTTGCGCCTTCGACCCGGGGGAGCGGGTCATGAAGCGCCTGCAGGTTCCTGCCGATACATGCATGCTCATTCGACCCGACGGGCACATCGCCTATCTCGGCCCGTTCGATCCGGCATCCGGCGAGGACCCGATCACCGCTGCCTACCTGCGTATCGTCCGTCCCTGAGCCGCGCGAGAGGATTCCGGCATGACATCTACCGCACGTCTGTCTGATGGAACCGAGGTGACTCTCGGGCCGGTGGGACAAACGGTGGTCTTCGAGAATCATGCGGTGCGCGTATGGGAGATCGTGCTCGAGCCAGGTGCATCAGTGACGTGGCATCACCACGAGAACCCTTACCTTGTCGTGGCTCTGCAGGGTGCGGACAACCGCATCGAGTCAGTCGAGGGCAATGTGCGCCAGGTATCGGAGAAAGATGGTGGGGTGGTCTATCGCGAGGCAGGCGAAGTTCATCGCCTCATCAACGAGGGCACGACGCAGTACCGCAGTCGTCTTGTGGAGATCTTGCAGCCCGGTGGGCACCATGAGTGAGTTTCCGCTCGTCCCGCCGCGCCCGCGGCCTGAAGGGGTATCGGCGGAGGATTGGGATCACAACCTCGGCGAGCCCGGTCACTATGCAGGAGCAGCCGCTGACGCCTCCCGCGAACAGCAGGTCTCCGATGCGATGTTCCGCTTCCGCGAGATCCTCGTGCAGACGCAGGACCTTGAGTGGGTCGACAAGACTCTTGCAGGACTGAGTCATCGCATGCTGTGGCGCAACGAAGAGACGGAAGCCTCCATCGCTCTCATCCGGTTCCAGCAGGGCGCAGGTATTCCATCGCGACACTCTCACGACTCCAACCAGTTCATGTTCTGCCTGTCGGGCAGCTACCAGTACATCCCGACCGGCATCACCCTCACGCCCGGCAGTTTCTACTGGAATCCCAAGGGCAGCATGCATGGCCCCACCCGTGCGCTCGAGGAAACGGTGATGCTGGAGATCTATGACGGCCCGCACTATCCGACGATGCCGGCCTGGTACACCGACCCGCACGATGCACGCTGACGAGAGGATCGACCATGCCCAAGCAGCAGGTGACCAGTCCCGACCTTGCCGTGCCCAACGGGCACTTCTCGCACGCCACCGTCACCGCGCCGGGGCGCATGGTGTTCATCTCTGGAATGACCGCGCGCCAGGCCGACGGCACGGTGGCTGGGATCGGCGACGTCACTGAGCAGACACATCAGGTGTGCCGCAACCTCAAGGCGGCGGTCGAGGCAGCCGGTGGCACCCTTGATGACATCGCCCGAGTCGACGTCTACGTGCGCAATATGGAGGACTTTGAGGCGATCCATGCCGTGCGCCGTCAGTACTTCACCGGTGCGGCCCCAGCCTCGACGATGGTCGAGGTCAGCAAGTTCGTCAACAAGGATTATCTGATTGAAATCAACGCGATCGCGGTGCTGGCGAATTAGTTCGCTGCTCGCGACTTAGTCCGCGGCATTACATAGCAAGGTGACGGCGCAGGGCGCTGTCGACGTCGGCCATGTCGGAGTCGCGCACGCCGCCCAGTCGGGTTCGGGCGCGCGTGACGGACACTGCGCGTATGTGCGCGTGAGGAGCTTCAGGCCCGTGACTAAGGCGCCTGGCTCAGGCGCCTGGTTCGGCGCCGATAGAGAAGCCGTCCTCGATGTCCTCGGGTCGGTAGGTGCGGAAGGCAATGTGGGTCTCCGTGCCGATGACGCCGGGGACTCGGGTGACGAAGAGGTTCACGACGTCGGCGACCTTCTCGTGGTCGACCACCTCGATGATGGCGACGATGTCGACGGCGCCGGTGACCGAATAGACCGTGCGCACGCCGGGGATGGCGGTGAGGGCGGCGGCGGCCTCGTTGACCTTGCCGGGGGCGACCTTGATGAAACACAGGGCGGACATCACGGGCCAAGGCTAGCCCTGCGCTTGCGTCCCGCCGGACATTGCGGGATATTTCCGATAGTCAATTTGACGCGTTATCCCACCGGGGTAGCCCAAGCGAATCGAGGCGGCACATGCGGATCGCAGTAGTGGGCGCGGGTCCGGCAGGCCTGTACTTCTCCAGCCTCGTTCGGCAGTTGGATCCGTCGTCCGAGATCACCGTGTGGGAGCGCAACGCACCCGATGACACCTTCGGCTTTGGTGTTGTGTTCAGCGACCAGACCCTTAGCGGGATCAAGGCGTCGGACCGGGGTGCCTTCGATGACATGGGTCGCTCTTTTGCTTACTGGGATGACATCGACATCAGCCTCGATGGCCATCACCTGACCATTGGCGGCAACGGCTTCGCAGCCATGAGTCGCAAGGAATTGCTCAACGTTCTGCAAAAGCGTGCCCTTGCGCACGGCGTCACGATCCACTTTCGCACCGAGGCCCCGCCGGTCGAAGACCTCATGGCGTCATACGACCTCGTCATCGCGTGCGACGGCATCAACTCACCGATCCGCGAGAAGTACGCCGCAGAATTCGGGACCACCATCGATCCGCGCGAGTGCAAGTACATGTGGCTGGGTACCGACACCGTCTACGACGCGTTCAAGTTCTTCGTACGCAACACCCCCTGGGGTGTCATGCAGGTGCACGCGTATCCGATGGACAGCAAGCTCAGTACGTTCATCGTGGAGATGCACGAAGACACCTGGCAGCGCGCGGGGCTAGACAAGATCGATGCCGCGAGTCTTCCGCCGGGTGTCAGCGACACCGAGAGCATCGAGCGCATCGCCGAGATATTCAAGGATGACATCGCCGGTGGCAACCTCATTGCCAACAACAGCAAGTGGATAACCTTCCGCACGATCCGCAACAAGA
>Ga0304728_1002462_pt1 | contig 11747 bp, 20 predicted proteins | sample C_130625_MF_Meta_FD_190476 | JGI IMG/M metagenome (GOLD analysis project Ga0304728, IMG submission 190476) | Freshwater microbial communities from Lake Croche, Canada to study carbon cycling - C_130625_MF_MetaG (v2) (version 2) | ecosystem: Environmental > Aquatic > Freshwater > Lake | place... | reverse complement strand
AAAACTGACGTGTGGTATGGCACGCCCCCAAAAGACCACAAACCTCAATGGGATGTGGTGATCCCTGACTATGCCGACAACCTCAACGCAATGCACGTTGCGGAGAAAAAGATGCAACATTACGGGGCTTTTGTGGACACGTTGGCGCAAATCCAAAAAGTATCGCGTGGGAGCATTTTGCTGCCGCACGCAACATCCAAACAGCGCCTTGAGGCAATTCTTCGCACACTCAATTTGTGGCAAACAAAACCAGCGGAGGTTGATGTGGTCGAATCCATCAACCGGCAAATTCGCTCTGAATAACCCCACCCCTGTCCTAAAGTTCTTGCGCTGATTGCGGGAGAGTGTAAAGTTGGAAATAGAAACGAAACGACTTATGGAAACGAAACAAACCACCGACTACTGGCACGTGTACGAAAACTACGGCACCAGCCGTGAACGATACCTGGGAATTTGGGGCCGTAGTGCATGCCACTTTCCCTCCGGAGGACTGACTTTTATTCCAATCACATGAAATCTTACACCTTACAATCCCTGCTCGAAACAACTTTATGGAAAAACTAACCATCGCCCAACTCCTCAAAAAGCACTTCCCCACCGGCTCTCAATACGGCCAAGGCAAAGCGGCTTCGGTTCAGCTTGGGTGCTCGCAGAAACAATTTAGCAGATGGTTCGGAGGGGTGACGCAGCCGAATAGCGACGCAACAATCGACATCTTGCGAAAACTCAAAGAGCTAAAAAACTACCCGCCTGAGAAATAAAAACGACCACACCATGAAAATACCGACCGCCGCCGAACTTGCAGAGATTTACAACAACGCGCCCTCCAAGGAGGAAGTTCAACGAGCCGAGTTTGAGGCGTGGTGGAAGCAAGAGAATATCGACGATGACGGCGCTTTCACCTGCGGAGAGCAGGCCGCTGCATGGTCCGCTTGGCAAGCCGCACGCGCTGATAAGGAGGGCAAATGACACGCCCGCCAATAATCCCCACAAATATCCGCGATGCCGAGCCTCTCTGCCATATCTGCGGAACCGACCTCACCGAGCAGGAAATCGTCGTCGAAAAGATCGAGGGCGACTGCCTGTGCGAGTTTTGCAGGCGGATGGTCAGGGAAAGGGAGGAAGGTTGAATTATGAATCCGCTGATCTTCTTGGATGTCGATGGCGTCCTAAACACTCGCAATGGAAGCCTTGACGCCGATAAGCTAGACCTGCTCCGGGGAGTAATTCAAGCAACCAGCGCTCATGTTGTCATTAGTTCAACATGGCGGCATACAGAGCACCAGATGGCACGCTTGCGACCTGAGCTTGAAAAGCGTGGAATTGCCATTGTTGGAAAGACGCCCGACGCCTCTTATCGCAATCCTGATGAGCCGATTTGGGTTGCGTCAACACGGGCAATAGAAATCCTTCAATGGCTTGGAGAGCATCGAGAATACACTAATTTTGTTATTTTAGACGATGCTCCATTCACTCAGCTAAAAGGTTGGCTAGTGCAGACCAAAAGCGACGTTGGTTTAACGCCGGAGCACTGCGAAGAAATCATCCGCAGGCTCAATCCCGCCAAATCACCAAGCTCACAAACCAGCACACCGCCAGCCACCTGTTCGTAGATGGCTTGGCAATGGGCTTTCCTTGCGTTTTGGCGCGTCGTAGCATTGGCGTAGGCTCAACGCCCATGTCGAGGTAGTCGAGTGCGGCTAGGATGCCTTTATCGCGGGGGTAGTGGTTCATAACTCGTAAGCATTGTGAGCCCGTTCCCATTCGGCCAACTCCGCCAAAGCTTTTTCCAGCTTAGCCTCCAGCTCCGCCATCTTCTCCGCAGGCACGACTTCGCTGAAGGGGTTGAGGTGGCTGTAGGAGACGAGCGAGGCGGTTGTTAGGGGTGGGTATTTGTCGTTCATAAGAAAGCCTAAACCACGAAATCACATTATTCAACATCGAACCATAAAATTGAATTGCAATTGAGCGGTTGAGGTGTGATGGTTGGTGCTCACGCAAACAAATATATCATGGCCGAAGAAACACAAATCACGAAGAAACCTGCCAGCATTAAAGAGCTAATCGGAGGTGAGCAGTTCAAGCAGCAACTTGCTCTTGCGCTGCCAAGTCACATGACGCCGGATCGCTTTTCGCGCATTGCGCTTACTGCTATGCAGCGCACGCCAAAGCTCTTGGATTGCACGCAGGCGAGCCTGTTCAAGTGCTTGCTCGATTTGTCAGCAGCCGGTCTTGAGCCTGATGGTCGTCGCGCATATCTCATTCCTTACGGTAATGAATGCACGTTGATCCTTTCCTATATGGGTTTGATCGAGCTTGTTCGTCGCTCTGGTGACGTGTCCAGTATTCGCTCTGAGCTTGTCTGTGAAAACGATGAGTTCTCATGGGAGAATGGAAAAGTGACTCACAAAGTTGATTGGCGTAAGCCTCGCGGTGAAGTCCAAGCTGTTTATGCCGAGGCCATTCTGAAGTCTGGCGAAACACAGACCGCCACGATGACCAAGGAAGAAGTGGATTCCATTCGCAAACGCTCAAAATCGGGATCATCCGGCCCATGGGCAACGGACTATGGCGAGATGGCCAAGAAGACCAGCATTCGCCGTTTGTGCAAGCTGCTGCCTCTTTCGAGTGAGATTACGGAGCACATCGACAAAGATAGTGATGTTGCTCTTGAGCGCGATGTGACGCCGGTTCCGCAAGCTGCGTTGAAGCTACCTAGTCAGTCTGAAGAAAAACCCGATGATTACGTGGCTGAATAATATGAACTCATTCGACGAACATCTCAAAACTCTCTATGCCAGCGTTGGCAACGCATGGGTAGAGAAAAACTCCCTCGTATTTCAAGAGGCAAAAACATGCGGTCTTGCGCTCGCTGGTTCTATTGGAGGCGCTGTTGCCTCCAATAAAGCAAAAAAGATTCCCGGTGACATTGATTTCGTCACCAAAGATGTCGGATCGGCAATGCGGTTTCAGCAGCGTCTTCAAGACAAGCTGTTTCAGTATCCGACTTACTGGCAGGTACAGATCAACAACCGAACCTCGTTTTGTCCTGAAAACGTGGAAACGCACGTCCGCATTCATGCGCCTTTTTGGCTTCCAATATGCGTATTCGTTTTGAAGCAAGGCTGCTTCCGGCAATGGTTCACGAAGGAGGCGTATCCAATCCAGTTTTTTACCGATGTGTCAAAAGCAGCGGAGGAAATGGAGAAGCGTGATGGCAAGCCCCGTCCAGTTCTCGACTTGGACTTGGATATTGATTTCGACGACACGCCAGAATCGCGGCTTTTTAGTCTCCCTCCAACGCCAGCATATCCTTCTTCAATATGATTATCCTCGACGAGAAAGAGTACAGAGCCCATCCGGCCCTAAACTATTCTAGCGCGAAACACCTGCTTCGTTCGCAAAAGCATTTCTTGGCAGAGAAGTCCAAGAAGTTTGAGCCATCGCGTGAGATGGTGATTGGGACCATGGTTCACTCGGAAATCCTTGAGAACAAGAAAGGTGAATTTGTCGTGAAACCGGAAGGCATGACATTTGTAACCAAGGAGGGTAAAGCGTGGCGAGATTCGCATCAAGGCGTGGAAATCATATCTCAGGAAGAACTGTTCCGAATCAATCGCACCGTTAAAGCGATCAAGGATAATGCAGACGCCATGTACCTTCTGAATCGCTGCCCAAATCGCGAGCGCGGCATTGTGGTGAAATATCGCGGCATCGACATCAAGGCGCGTCTGGATGCAGATGGCGCGGATGAATCTGGCGCTGCGATGATCCTCGACACCAAGACAACGGCTGATGCCAATCCCGAGACGTGGGGCAAGCACGCCAGCAATCTCTGCTACTTTGCACAGATGGCATTTTACACAACTGCGTTGGCGCTTGAGCTTGGACTGGAAACGCCACCTGCATTTATGTGGCTCGTTGCTGAAACGACTGATGCTGCTGATGTGGTGATTTATCGCCCGCCACCAGAAGCGATTGCCATTGGCCAGAAGCAATTAGACATCATCGTTGATCGGTACATTGACCTGCAAACCACTGGAAAAGCAAAGGGGTACCCAAGTGGTCTGATTGAACTGAACGTGCCTCAATGGGAAAAACGCAAGTGGCTTGACTGAACCATAAAATTGAACTAGACTTTCCTCTATGGCCAACAGCACAATCAATATCAGTTTTGATCTACTGGCGCTCCAAGGAGCCAAAAAGATCGTCGGCAAAGACGGCAAAGATTACGTTGCAATCTGCCTGCCTGAAAGTCGGGTCAACGCTCATGCAAATGGCAAGTGTTACCTGTCTCTGGACGTGAAATCGAACAGGGACGGCGAAGATAAATTTGGAAAGACGCATTTTTGTGCCGAGAGCAGCACTAAAGAAGAGCGTCAAGCTAAGCAGTACATGCCCGTGATCGGAAACGGAAAAGAATTCGTGTTTGATAGCGGCTCACGCCCCGCAACAACTCGGGCAGCAACACCTGCAAAGCAGCATCCGCTTATGCAAGACACGGACGACGCGAGCGACACGATTCCGTGGTGATCTAATTTTAACCCCGAGCCGTGGCGGCTTACCACGGCAAACAAACGAATATGGAAACGCCATTTCCCGAAACCCCGCGTGAAATCACCAAGGCGAAGATTGCGCTGTTTCGCCACCAAAGCGAGTTCATTCGAGCCAAGGATGAAGTGTCGAGTGTAGAGCGCGAATGGCTTTTGTGGTCGATAAACCGAATCAGCGAGCTTGAAACACAAACCGCATGAAAACCAGATTCCCCTCGATTAGGACTTGTACGATTGAAGCAATGCTTCTCTTCGCCTCCAACACAACCCGCGAATCAAAACAACGCCGCGTTCGTGATGCAATCGCCTTTGCGCTCAACAATATCACCCAGCTTAATCGCGTCCCGTCGATGATGTGGAAAGATCGCAAAAAAGCCATCCGCGCTCTTGGTAACATCGACAAGATTGGCATTCTTGATGATTTGGAACTACTTGGCCACAAACCCATAGGCATCGACTCCAAAACCAATGAGCTTAGCATTGTCGCGCATCATCTTGGCCTGTTCGTGAATCGAGTTAATGGGCGTGTGGTAATTACCCGAACGCCGCTCACAATACAGCCGACTGAAATCAAGTCGCTGGCGGATATGTCCCCCCCATGCTCGCGGGCAGAGCAGTCCTGAGTTGCCATTGGTATGACGCTCCATGGAATCAAGTCCCTCTTCGCCAACGCCAGTCCTGATTTTCTCGCTCGTAATACCGGGAAAGCTCCCAAGTTGGAACGAGATATTGGGGATGCACCATTGGAAAAGAAAAAAGTTCAAAGACGAGCTAGCCAAAAGTTTCTTATCCGCGTTACAAGCATCCGAAAGCGACTCATTGACGAGGACAACCTGTGTGAGAAGTACGCCGTCGATCTTTGCCGCTACGCATCTGGAGGCGCATTTGGCGATGAAGCAGGAGAAACAAAAATCGAGACAACGCAACGTAAGGCTGAAAAAGGCGAAGAAGAAAAAGTGATTATTGAGATTTACGAACTATGAAAGACCGATTCCACGATAAAACTTTGCATGCCCTAATCCACATCCAAAACGCATCCGCGAGCTATTCAATCGCCAGTCTGCATCAGGCCGTGAAAGGCTTCACCAAAGAATGCCTCATGCCTGCGGTTGAGCGTGGCTGGGTGACAATCCGGCCCAGTACAAAAGGTGCTTCGATTGTGGAGATGACTGACGCTGGCGAGAAGTGGCTGCGGAAGCTGTGTGATTTGTCGAATGAGCAGCCAATTACAACACCATGAAAATCAAACCTGATTACGAAGTAACCGCGCAGCTTGTCACCTTCCGAGGAGAAACAAGAACAGACGCATTAACGAAACTCTGCCAATGGATGGACGAAAACAAAGTGCCAGCATGGGAGGATGAATTCCAAGCTATCGACACTGGTTGGACAACGGATAACGGCCATTATGCTTCCGCCATGGCCCGTGTGGTTCATAAGAAACTAGATAACATTTGCCCACTAAAATGACCCGCCGAGTCGAAAAAGACCCCGACCATCCCGGCTCATGGCGCATCGTAAATGCGGCCACAAACAAGCCGGTTGTTCACAACCTGCCTGAACGCGAGGCGCGGGAGTTTGCTGAGAGAATGGAAAAGGCGTCAAAGAAGAAATATACCCAAGGTTGACTACCATAAAGTTCAGGCGTAGGTTTATCCATGCACAACGTATCACCATTTGCAGACCTTTTGACATTGCAGAATGAGATGCGGGAGGGGTTTGTTCCGCCTGCCGTAGTTGAAAACTCGCGTGATGCTGAAATCGCAGAACTCAACCAGCGGCTTGCTGAAAAGGATGCTCGAATCGAGGCACTGTCAGGCGCTCTCGATGACGCCATCAGCTTGCTTGACCGTGCCGTCATGGAGGAGACGCCAGATGATTATGGTGAAACCTACAAGGCCGTTAGCGATGTTCTAGCTGGCAAAGCCCTAGCCCCAAAGAATCCGGCTTGACGGTTTTTGGCTTGACTGATTGATTTAAACTGCTACCAGTCCTGTAGCCGCATAAGGCGATCATTGTTGAGTCCAATGATTACAGGAAAACCTTTTCCCCTTCCAAGCCACCTTTGTTCGCATCGGTGGGACTCACTTGGAGGGGGATTTTTATGTTTTATGACCAAAAATTATTACACAGCAATTCTCCATGAGGATTGGAATGGAATAGAAGAATACATCGAGTTCTTCCAAGAACGATGCGATAGCCAGTTGGAGATTTTTTTTGGCCTATCGCTCATTACAGAATACCGGCAGGCGGGATTTAATTATAACGGTAGCATGGATTGGACGAGAATCGGAAAAGCTGCCATTGCCCTTGATGAGCCATTTTCTGCCTCGCCATGCGGGAATGGGTGCTCTATTGCTTATTTTAAGCCTCAAATATTCCACGAAGGTTTCACTTGGGATTTTGGACTGTTTGTTGGAGCCGATAATGGAGCCGCATTTGAGGAATGTGATTTGTCCTGCCTGATTGATATTGATGGCTGGGCCATTCATCGCGAGCAGAGGTTTAAAGATGATTCAAAAAGCAGGACCGCCAAAGTATCGTCAATTCGGATACTTGAGGAGTTGTTTTTAGACGTGAGGGAGATGTCACAAGCGGTTCTAGAGGCCACTATTTTATGTGATGATTACGAATTCACAGAGGCAGAAAAGAAGCGCCCAATAAAACTCAAGAAGTACACTCCCAAGGAGGAATTGAAATGAAACGCTTCACCGAGACGCAAAAATGGACAGACCCTTGGTTTAGAAGATTATCTGGAGCGGCCAAACTAATTTGGTTTTACGCCGTGGATCACTGTGATGCCATTGGAATAGTTGAGCTTGATTTAGAGTTTATCTCCATGGATTGCTCGTTAAAATGTAACGATAAGAACGTTGCAGAATTAGGCGACAGACTTCAAAAAATTGGCACGAACCGATACTTCATTCCGAAGTTCATCGGATTCCAATATGGAAAGTTGAGCAGTGCTTGCCGCCCCCATGAGAAGATTATTGAGGCCATTCAGTCTCATAGTTTGGTATCCACCCCATCGGGCTATCGGTATCCTTGTGAAGATTTAAAGGGTATGGATAGGGTATTAGATGGGGTTCCTGATACCCCTCAAGAACAAGATAGGATAAAGACTGGAAAAGAACAAGACAAGAACAAGACAAGAGGCACGCATGCCGAGCTTGAGGAATTCTGTCGAGCCAATGGACTTTTTCCCCGCGATGTGGACTACCTGTGGAACCGATGGGAAGGCAACGGCTGGCAGAATGCGAACAAGCCGATTAAGGACTGGCGAGCCACTGTGAGGGCATGGAAGGCGCAGCAATACCTGCCATCACAAAAGCAGCAGTTGGCATCCGATTGCTGGCCAGAACCAGCGCGAGAAGAGGAGCCTGAAATCGACCTGCTTGAACGCCTCGAACTTAACCGCGCCAAGGCAGCAGCAAGAGAAGCCGCTGAAAATGCCGAGCCTGAAGTTTCAGCGGAGGAAAACGAATGGACTTAAGCGTTGCCCAAATCAGCGAAAAGCTGGCTGCACAGGCTCAAACCGTCTGTTCTTTTCTCCTCCCCGGTGGTAAACTGGTTGGCGGCAAGGAATGGGTTTGCGGTGACATCACAGGCGCTCCCGGCGAAAGCTTGAAGGTGTGCGTTTTCGGCCAATACACAGGACAATGGAGAGATTGGAGCACCGATTCCGACCTTGGAGACCTGATTGACCTTTGGCGCTGCGTGAGGGGATGTACGCAAGCTCAGGCCATTAAGCAGGCCAAACAATGGTTGGGGATCGTGGATTCGGTTCAGGTACGCGAGCAAAAAAGCTATGCCAAGCCGCCATCCATCAAATCAGCGGAGCTTCACGCGGACGGTGGAGCAATGAAGTATTTACGCGAAAAACGTAAATTGTCGGAAGAGATTATTTGCGCCTTTAAGATCGAAGGGAGCGCTGAGAAAAAAGCGATTATTTTTCCATCCTACTCCCCCAGCGGAGAGCTTATCAACCGCTCGTACCGAACTTTGACGCAACCGAAGAAAGTCTGGCAGGACACAGAATGCGCTCCCTCTTTATTTGGCTGGCAATGCCTACCACAAGAGTCTTACACGACCCGGAGGGTGCTGATAGCGGAAGGGCAGTTGGACGCGGCTACGTGGCTGCAATGGGGTATTCCTGCCCTGTCGCTTCCAAACGGCACAGGCAAGACTTGGATCGACTACGAATGGGAGAATTTGGCCCCGTTTGATACCATTTACATCGCTTTTGACCAAGACCCGGCTGGAATCAAGATGACCGAGGAAGTAATTGCGCGACTTGGCAAACATCGGTGTTTGATTGTGGTTATGCCAAAAAAGGATGCCAATGATTGCCTGCAAGCCGGATACACGTCGGAAGATGCCAAGGATTGGGTGAAGAATGCCAAAGCGCCAAAAATACGAAAGCTCGTCACGGCGGCTGAAATGGAGTCCCGATTTTTAGCAGAGCTTCAGCACAAGGAGGAGGCTTTTACGCTGCCGATGTTTGCGGGAAATTGGCCGCATTCAGGGTTCTATTTTAGGCCGGGAGAGGTGACTTTGTGGGGAGGTTTTTCACATTCTGGCAAGTCAACTATGCTGAACTTTATGAAGTCGAATCTACTAGCGGAGCACATTCGCATTTTCGACGCTTCGCTCGAAATGAAGGTGGAGGTGATGCTAAAAAAGCTGGCGAGGATTTTCCTTGGAGAGCGGCTGAATCACGACAATGGGGTTGCTTTTGTTCGCGGTGTTGGCGAGCACCTTGTTTACGCCGATGTGGTTGGTAGCATGGGCCAAGATGAGATTATGGAAATGATGTGGTTTTCATTCCGCCGTTATGGATGCACCCATTTTATGATTGACTCACTGATGAGAATTGATGCGCTTGAGGAGGATTATCCGGCTCAAGGCAAGTTCTGTAATCGACTCCAAGACTTTGCGAAGGAAACCGGATCGCACGTTCATCTTGTAGCCCATCTTGGGAAGCCGTCGCAGATTGTTGACCGACCTTCCATGTACTCCATTAAGGGGTCGAGCCTGCTTGTAAACAACGCCGACAACGTGCTTTTGGTTTGCCGCAATCCTGACAAGGAGAAGCTGCGCAAGGCGATGAAGCTGACCGATGAACAGGACAAGTCGATGCACGACGTTGAAGTGATTGTTGAGAAGCAGCGCGAGACTGGGTGGCTTCACACTTTCAAACTCAAATATGACCCTATTCGTCACTCGTATAGGAAGATGTGAGACACCACCCCTTGACCAATAACGAAATCAACTTTATGGATATTGCCTCATGGCAGTTCGCGCCAAGGCAATCGTCAAATACGGCATTACGTTCAGGCCAATTAAAGGGCCAAAGGGCAAGCTGTTGACGTGTCCTGACTGGTTGGTGGAGAAGCAGATTCTTTCCAACTACGAGGAATGTAAAAAATTCCGCAGCGCCAAACTGCTTCCGTGGTGCGAGCATTTTTGCCGCTTGACGGACATTATATTTGCGGACCCAAAAGGTAGTTGGCCGTTCCAATGGAATCCCAACGCCTTGCGCATTCTCAAGAATTTCCGCAAGCACCACCTGCTCGCGATTGCGGGCCACGCTAGCAGCGGGAAAACGCACGCAATGGCACTTATTGCGGTTATGATGTTCTTTCTTGATCCGAAGAACACCAAAGTAATTGTAACGTCCGTAACCTCATCCGCCGCATCGGGCCGTATTTGGGGTCACGTCAAAAACTGTTGGAATCACCTTGAGGTGTTTTTTGGGCCGGGAAATCTACCCGGCAAGCTGCTAGAATCCAAAAGCAAAATTCGCTACCAAGATGCCAACGGCAAGGGCGACGAGACTCGCGGTATCGAGCTTGTGGTTGGTGAGAAATCGCAAGCCAAAGCGTCCGCAACGAAGATTCAGGGGATGAAAGCCCCTAAGCTTATTCTGATGGGCGATGAATTTGCCGACTTGGAACATAGCCTTGTCCGCACTGCGCTCACCAATTTGAAGCGTAACGACGAGTTTTGGCTGCTTGGCGCATTTAACCCAACGTCGTATTTCGGTCCCGATGGTGTTATTTCGCATCCAAAAGACGGCTGGCATTCCATCGACGAGCATTCCACCGAATGGCCTACTTACATTGAAGAATACGGATACGATGGCTACTGCATTCGTTTTGATGGTGAAAAATCACCCAACATCCTAGAGGGATACAACCGCTGGAAAGGGTTGTTGCGCATTGAGGATTTGAAGGAAGCGCAAGCTCAGGGGGTTAAAACCGCTGCCTATTACCAGATGATTCGCGGGTATTGGTCCCCGACTGGCGAGCTTGATTGCATTTATGCGCCGGGTGATATTTTCTCTTGGCAGGCAGACGCCAAAGTGAGCGACTTTATCGACGTTCCCGTGATGGTGGCTGGGCTTGACCCAGCATTTACGCATGGCGGCGATAGGGCTGCACTGGCCATTGGCCGCATCGGCTTGCGCCATGATAAAATCATCGGCAAAACTCAAAAGGTGTTCGAGTTGGTGAAAATCTACTCGCTGGACGAGGATATTACGAATACCGCGACATCTAAAACTGAGTGGGTGGTGAAGCTGGCTAAAGAAAAGCTCGCTCTTCATAAAGTTGATGTGCGCAATTTAGCCGTGGATGCAACTGGCGGCGGCGATCCGTTTTGTGCTCTTATCGCACGCGACATTGGCATGGGATCGCTCAATGTGAAATTCAGCGGCAAGGCATCCGATAAGCCGGTTAGCCGCAATGACCACAGAAAGGGCTTCGAGCGCTTCCGCAACCTTGTCAGCGAGCTTTGGTATGTCGGCAAAGAACTGATTCGCACAGGGCAAATCAAAGGTCTTGTTCCCGATGTAATGTCGGAAATGGTGATTCGCACGTACAAGGAGTCCAACGGACTTGTTCAGATTGAGGCGAAAGAAAGCCTGAAGGTGAGAATCAAGAAAAGCTGCGACTTTAGCGATGCGACATTTCTTGCCCTCCACCTCGCCCGCATTCGCCACGGCCTTTCTTCCAACGAAACCGCCGCCCCACGGCAGGTTTCACGGCAGAACCCGTCGAATGCGTTGTTTCCGCCGTGGAATCCGAATAAGAGGCAGGAGCAGCAGGCTAGGCCCGCTATGCTCGACTATGGCGGTGGGTGGGCCAGCGGAATAACTTGATCTTTACGGTTCAACAAACGAGACTTAAACGA
>Ga0304728_1002456_pt1 | contig 11778 bp, 17 predicted proteins | sample C_130625_MF_Meta_FD_190476 | JGI IMG/M metagenome (GOLD analysis project Ga0304728, IMG submission 190476) | Freshwater microbial communities from Lake Croche, Canada to study carbon cycling - C_130625_MF_MetaG (v2) (version 2) | ecosystem: Environmental > Aquatic > Freshwater > Lake | place... | reverse complement strand
TACGGAACATATGTTAGTCAATTTTGTAGCGGATATAATCTATACTATACTTATAATGATGGTGCTGGCGGAACATATAATCAACTATATCAATCTAATAGTACTACTTGCGGCTATGTTAGTTATCCAGCATACGGAACTACAGTAGGCAGTCCTTATTGTGGTACTGGATCTAACCAATATAATTTATATCAAACTTATAATGATGGTAGTGGTGGAACATTTGCAGGTATTATTGAATACAATAGTGCTACCTGTGGATATGTAGCACCTGCACCAGCTCCACAAGTATTTTATTCACCTGCAATTAGTTATCAAAGCGCATATTATATCCAAGTTCTTGTTGGAGTAAATTGGGCAACTAGTGTTCAAGGATACACTACTACTGCATCTCCTGGTAGTTCATTAGAAAGTTACGGCACTAATTTTTCAATGACTCCATTAACTCAATATAGTTATGTTTATAATGGAGTTACATACTATCAATATTGGTATATTAATTTTGGTGATGGATATAACCCATTTGGTTCAGGTACATACAAAGCGTATGTAACTGCATATGGCCCAGGCGGTAATACATATTGTGGATCAGTAACTGCTTATGTATAATAAATTAATTAAATTATTGCTGTCAAAATACCTTGTCCATTATATGGGCAGGGTATTTTTTTGCATTGACATGAGTCAGCCTTTGTGTTATAATATAACAAAATGAAATGAAGGTTTCAATATTTTTTCTTGACAAGCGTTTAACCTATTTAAAAAAGTTAATTGTGTGATTAATTTAGCTAACGCTGAAACCTAGTAACTGTGGTATTAGTATTTATCACAAACCACTTAAATATAAAACCACAGATAATAAGGGAGATCCTAAAATGTTAGAGATTGAAAATCACGGTCTAATTCAAACGTTGTCAATGGTTGCATTGGCAATAATTGCTTTGTCAGTTGGAGTACAGAAATTACTAAAAGACTGGAAAAGTACTGGAGCAGAAACTAATATTATTAGTCTTATGCACTCAGAATTAGAAAGACTTAGTACACAGAATACTGTTTTAAGTACTGAATTAAATAGGTTGCAACAAGAAATGATTAAATTAAATACTCAATTAGGACAATTGTGTATTGATAATCAAGTATTACAATCTGAAGTTGTTGCACTAACTGATGAGATAAATAAGCTTAGAATTCTACAAGCGGCCGTTAAGAAAGTTAGAGGTGCTTAATGGATCCAGCAAAAATTAATTATAAAATTTATCAAGGCAGCACGTTCCAAGAAACACTAAGATGGGAATCAGACACAAAGGTGTATGTACCCATTACAGCAATCACAAAAGCTGCGCCTTGTGTAATTACCACTACTAGTGCACATACTATTCCTGTGGGATGGCGAATTCGTGTATCTAATGCAGGTGGCATGAAGGAAATAAATAGTGTTGGCGACGATCAATACTATGTAGTAACTGGCGTAACTAGTACTACAGTAACCATGAACCATGTAAACAGTTTAGGTTATACAACATTTACTACTGGTGGTGTAATACAATACAACCAACCAGTTCCGTTAACTGGATATACTGCACAAATGCAGATCCGCGAAACAATAGACAGTTCCACAGTAATTTATGAACTTACCTCAAGTTCAGGTAGTATTTTATTAAATACTAGTGATAATACAATCTTTCTTACAATTTCCGCTGCCATAACCAGAGCTTTTGCTTTTGACAGTGCAGTATATTCTTTAGAATTGACTAATACTTCTGGCGTTGTTATGCCATTTATGTCAGGTAATATAACCTTAGTTAAGGAGATTACAAGATGACAACCGAAGTTATTGTAACAGAAAGTAATAATACAGTTGTTATTGATAAACCTCAACCTACAGTTATCGTAAGCGGTATGATAGGACCCACAGGTGTAACAGCTATTTCAGGATTAACAGATATCGATTTGACACAACTCAGTTCAGGTAGCGTACTTGTGTATAATAGTACCTCGCATAAATGGACCGCGACTACTTTACTGGATCAACAAATTGTTGAATCTGGACAATTTTAAAGGATTATATAATGGCTTCTATTTTAAGAATAAAGCGAAGTGAAGTAAGCGGTAACCCAGCAGTTTTAGCAGCAGGTCAACTAGCATACTCAAGTTTAGCAGATAATGGCTCAAACGGTGGTGACAGACTATACATTGGTATGGGAACTGAAACTGCTGGTGATGCAGTCAATCATATTATTATTGGTGGTAAACGTTACACCGATATGATTGATGCAGCTACCACACTAAACACAGCTTCGACATTGGTCAAGCGTGATGCAAGTGGTAACTTTGTGGCAGGTACAATTACTGGTGCATTGACTGGTAATGCAGCTACTGCAACAAAATGGTTAAATGCTCGCAGTGTTAGTTTAACTGGTGATGCAACCGCTACATTTGCTAGCATTGACGGAACTGCAAATGTTAGTACCGCAATTACACTAGCTACCGTAAATAGTAATGTAGGTAGTTTTGGTAGTACAACAGCAATCCCTGTTATCACAGTTAATGCTAAAGGTTTAGTAACTGCGGTGTCAACAGTTAGTCTTGCTACTACATTGACTATTAAAGGTACAGCAGCTACTACTGATACAGTTAATTTATTGAGTGATACACTTGCTATTGTTGGTAGTACAGGCGTTACTTCCACACTAACAGATAACACAATTACACTTGCAATTGGTCAAAGTGTTGGTACTACAGACAATGTTACGTTTAATGATGTTACAGTGTCGGGTACGTTTAATAGTAATGATATTACTGCAGCAAATATTTCAATTGCTGGCAATGCGTCAATTACAGGTAATTTAACTGTTTTAGGTACAGTTACTACAATCAATTCAACTACTATCGCAATTGCTGATAAAAATATTGAGTTGTCAAAAGACGCTACAACTGCAGCTGCTGCCGATGGCGCAGGTATAACAGTTACTGGCCCTACAGTTGCCGCTACTTTAACTTATAGCAGTTCAGATAATCGTTGGAACTTTAATAAAGACTTAAACGTTACTACAGTATACGGTGCATTAAGTGGTAATGCCACTACTGCAACAACATTAGCAACAGGTAGAACTATTGCTATTACTGGTGATATTACATACACTAGTCCATCATTTAATGGTTCTACTAATGTAACAGCTGCAGCAACGTTGGCTACAGTTAATAGTAATGTAGGTAGTTTTGGTGATAGTATAACAGTTCCCACATTTACTGTAAATGCCAAAGGTTTGGTAACTGCAGCTAGTTCAACAGCAATTCCTAGTGCTAGTACTTCAACAAGAGGTTTGGCAAGTTTTGATAGCGCTCAGTTTACAGTTACAAGCGGAGCAGTAACTATATTTGCACTAGACGGCGGAACTTATTAATAATAGCCAGCTTTTTTAAGTTGGCAAAATACCTTTTTAGGAAATGTTATGGCATCGATTATATTAAAGCGGAGTTCAGTAGCTGGCAAAGTGCCACAAACTAGTGACTTGGAATACGGAGAAATAACACTTAATTATGCAGATGGGTTAATCTATTATAAAAAATCAGATAACACAATTGGCACAATTAGTGGTGGTAGCAGTGGTGGTTCGGGCAGTAGCATTAATTTTGGTGGTTATACAAGAACTGCATTTACAGCTACAGCAAATCAAACTACATTTACTGTTAACTATCAAGTTGGATATGTAGAAGTTTATTTAAACGGTGTGTTGTTGCGTAGTAATGACTATACAGCCACTACTGGAACTACAATTGTCCTAGCCGTAGGTGCAAACTTAAATGAATTAGTCGATGTTATTAGCTTTGTTACCACACTAGGTTCAGGCACAGTCCCAATTGCAAATGGTGGCACAAATGCTACAACTGTTGCAGCTGCTCAAACTAATTTGCAGGTTGATCCTGCTGGAACCGCGATTGCAATGGCAATTGCACTAGGATAAAACATGGCAAATACATTTACAAGGTATACCGCAAAAAATATTGGAACATCAGCAAGTACATTGGTAACTGCTGCTAGTTCCACACAAACAACAGTAATTGGATTAAGTGTAGCAAATACTACTAGTTCACCAATTACCATTAGTATTTATTTAACTGCCAGTTCAGTTAACTATTATATTGTTAATAGCACAACAATTCCAGTTGGCGGATCACTTGCACTGTTTGGTGCTGACGGCAAACTGGTATTAAACACTGGTGATGCATTTAATGTTATATCCAGCACAGCAAACTCTGCTGACGCAATTTTAAGCGTTTTACAAATAACTTGAGGTTAATATGTCATTAATAGGTAATACATCTTCAACCCAAAGTTTTACACCAGCGGTTGATTTCTTTAGCGGCAATGCCTCTACTACCGCATTCACTTTATCTAGACCAGTTGCGTCAGTTTATCAAATTGAAGTAGTAGTTGCCAATGTTGTACAAAATCCTTCAAGTGCATACACAGTATCCAATAACACAATTACATTTACTAGTGCACCACCTACAGGAACCAATAACGTTTATATACGTTATACTAGTTTAATTACTCAAACTATTGCTCCTGGACAAGGTACTGTTGGTACTCAACAATTAAAAAATCCAATACAGATGCCTTCACAAGGGCATATATTAGCTTCATGGACTACAGATGGTCGTCCTAGTTCACCTACAGCAGGCCAACTAGGATTTAATACTACACTTAGTTCAGCAGAATATTGGGTTGGTAGTGCCTGGGCAAGTTTTGGAACAGCCAGTGCACCTTCTGTTAATTATTTAGTTATAGCAGGTGGAGGAGGCGGTGGTGGTGGCTATCAAGCCGGAGGTGGTGGAGCAGGTGGTTATAGAGAGTCTAGTCTTTCAGTATCTGGCTCAACATCTTATACCATTACAATAGGTGCTGGTGGAAGTGGGGGTGCAGCTGTAACAGGCTATAGTTCAGCTGCAATAGCTTCAAATGGTCAAAATTCTGTTTTTGCTTCTATTACCTCAATTGGTGGTGGTGGAGGTAGCAGTTATTGGGCAAATAATGGTAGTATTGGTATATCAGGTGGTAGTGGTGGTGGAGCTGGAGCAGTTAATGGAGGTGCTGCAGGTGGTTCTGGAACAAGTGGTCAAGGAAATGCTGGTGGCAGTACTGGTACATATAGTCCACCCTATTCTGGTGGAGGCGGTGGAGGGGCAGGAGCCGCAGGTACTGCTGGTGGTAACCAATCAGGAAATGGTGGTGTAGGTTTATCTAGTTCTATTTCTGGTTCCGCTATTTTCTATGCTGGCGGTGGTGGTGGCGGTTCTTATCAAGGAACTGCTGGAACTGGCGGTAATGGTGGCGGTGGTAATGGTGGAGTAGCAATAGTTGGTAATGTATCAACTTCAGGTACAACAAATACAGGTGGTGGTGGTGGCGGTGGCGGTAACAATGGCACAGCAGGTTCAGCAGGTGGCTCAGGCGTTGTAATAATTGCTTATGCAAATATATATAAACTTGCTACTGCTACAGGAACTTATACACAAACAGTCTCTGGCGGTAATTATATTTTTACATTCACTGGTAGCGGTTCCATCACATTCTAAGGATATAACATGGCAATTAGTACAATAGATGGAACAGGATTAGGTACAATTACTAATCTAAATAGCGGTGCAAATGCATTAACACTACAGACCAATGGTACTACTGCGTTGACGATTAGTTCAGGTCAACAATTAACATTAGCAAGCGGTACAAAATTATTAAATAGTTCTGGAAATCCTATACTACAACAAGCAGGCTCTGTATTGCAAGTAGTTCAAAGTCTAGTTACAGGTAAATCATCAACTACCTCTTATAGTCCTGTTAAACTAGCTACATCAACAAGTATCACGCCTACTTCTTCAACAAGTAAAATACTTGTTTCTATATTTGGAATAATAGGAAATGCAGATACAGGCAATGCTGATTTTGGTATAATGAGAACTATTAGTGGTACAGATACACTTATTGTTAACTATGGGTTTAATCGGCAAGCGGCAACAGCTGTCTACCAGCAACCAAATTGGGCATGGTCAATACTTGATATACCATCTACAACAAGTGCAATTACTTACTCACTTTCAGCATTGCGAACTGATGGAAATGCAACACCATTTTGTGGTGGCCGCGCAACTGATACATATTACGCTCCTGGCACAATGTTTATTCTTATGGAGATAGCTGCATGAAGCACGACGCTATTTATAAACTTAACCCTACAGTTGTTACTATTCGTGATGAGGATGCTTTTGATGCCGAAAATAATCCAGTAATTTACGATAAAATAGCTGTTCAAGCCTATGTTGATGCTAATGCATACAAAATTAAACGGGAAGCCGAATATCCTTCTTTTATAGATTATTTAGATGGCGTAGTTAAAGGTGATCAAACACAAGTACAAAAATATATTGATGCTTGTCTTGCTATAAAAGCAAAATACCCTAAAGGAACATAATATGTCATTTATCGGAAACCCATTAGTTAGCCAAGCATTTGTAACTGATTCCTTTTCAGGTAATGGGTCTACGACTGCATTTACTATGAGTGTGGCTCCTGCAACAACAGCTGCCGTGTTGGTAGCTATCAGTGGAGTTGTACAAGATCCCAGTACTTACAGTATTGTAGGTACTACACTAACATTTTCTCAAGCACCTCCAAGTGCCACTGCAAATATCTCTACTAGATATTTGGGTATACCAAGCACAGGTGTAACAAGCACAGCATACAGAACAGTTACAGAATTTACTGCAACTGCTGCGCAAACAACATTTACTCCACCTAGTTTTACTCCAGGATTTGTTAATGTATACAGAAACGGAGTGTTATTAGGTTCTGCAGATTATGTAGCTAGTAGCGGTACCACAGTCGTACTTAATTCAGCAGCTACATTAGGCGATTTGGTTACTGTTGAAAGTTTTTTGGTTAGTAGTATATTAAATGCAGTTGCACAAACTAATGGTTCTAGTGTTAATCAAGTTTTAACTACACCAACTATTACTACACCGACTATTACTACACCGACTATTAGTAGCCCAATTATAAGTGGCAATATGGGTATAGGTACAAGTAGTCCTGCATCTCCATTACACGTTGCCGTTACTAGAACAAGTAGTACTAATGCTACAATAATGACATTAAGTGATAATGTTACAGGTATACAAACTAATGGTGTTTATAAAGCCATAAGATCTACAAGTAATGGCGGTCCTAGCGTATCGGAAATTCGATTTTTAGAAACTGATGGTACTAATAATAATACTAGTATTGCATTTGCTACACAATCAACAGCAGGTGCACTCACAGAAAGAATGCGTATAACTCAAAATGGGTATGTTACCAGACCGTATCAACCAGCATTTTGCGCTTATTATACTTCAAATATTAGTGCAGTTAGCGGGGTACAATTAGTACCTTTAAATGCTACTACATTTGATACAACGGGTAGTTTTAATACTGGTACAGGTCGTTATACAATACCACAAACTGGATATTATTTATTTAGTGTTGGTATATCAATGGAAGCTAACAGTACAAATCAAACTTATATTTCTGCTGAAGTGCGTGTAAACGGTAGTCGTACCAATATGTATTTTGGTTGGGCTCAAAAATATAATCCTGGTAACACTTATGCAAATTCAACAGGTACATACATAGTATATTTAAATGTAGGTGACTATGTTGAAATAGGAACAGAAATACCAAATGCAACTACAATTTTTGGAGGTGTTAATGGCACTAAACTATATGGTTATTTATTAGGATAAATTATGGCAACATATACAGTAACGCTGACAGCAGCGGAAGATAAAGCAATTCATGTTATAGCAATAGATGCTCAAGATTGGATTGATAATGCAGTGCACGAGCGTTGCAGAATAGCAATGGAAGAAATTGTTAACAGTGAAGTACAAAGAAAATTAGCAAATAATGAGCCTATTACAGGTTCAAAAGATGACATTGTTTTAGCAGCCATAGTAAAAACAGCTGCGGAACGTAACGCAGAAGTAATATCTCCACAAGGAGCATAACATGACCAACGCAGTATCAGTTGCACAATTAGGTTCACGTGGTGGTATAATATTACCGTCTTGGACTACAGCAACACGTCCAAGTAATCCAATTGTTGGTCAACAAGGTTATAATACTACTATATCAATGCTAGAAATGTATAACGGATCTATCTGGACAATTATTCAGATCTTACAAGGCATTACAATATCGTATCTACTTATTGCTGGTGGTGGAGCAGGTGGGGCAGGATGGCGTGGTGGTGCTGGTGGTGCTGGTGGTTTACTTCAAGGTATTACAAATCTTAATTTTGGAAGTACTTATAACATTGTTATAGGTGCTGGTGCAACAGCTCCAGCATATAATGAAAGCAGTAATACTCAAGGCCCTGCCCCTAATGGTGGAAATTCAACAGCTTTTGGATTAACTGCTATTGGTGGTGGTGGTGGTGCTATGGGCGATGGTAACAATCCTAGTACTGGTGGTAGTGGTGGTGGAAGTTGGTACAGTAGTTTTAGTGGTGCTGGTCAAACAGTAGGTGCTGCAGGAACTACTGGTCAAGGTTATGCAGGCGGCGGTGCTTCAATGTCACCATATTATGGTGGTGGTGGAGGTGGTGGAGCAGGTGGTGTTGGCGGTAACGGCTCTACTACTAGAGGTGGTAATGGCGGTGTTGGTATTGTAAGTTCTATTACAGGTACTGCTATAGAATATGCTGGTGGTGGCTCTGCTGATATATACGGATATTATTCTACTAATGTAGCACCTGCTCCAGGCTCTGCTTCAGGTGGTGGTGGTGTTGGTGATAGTCGGGCCAGTTTCTCTGCCGCAAGTACAAGAGGTACTGCTAATACAGGTGGTGGTGGTGGTACTGGCGGTAATGGTGGCAGCGGTATTTTAATTATGGTTATACCTACTGTATTTTATTCTGGTAATACAACAGGATCACCTACAATTACAACCAATGGTTTAAATACTATTGTTAAATTTACTTCTAGTGGAAGCTATATAGCTTAAAGGAATATTATGGCATTAACACAAGTATCACAAGCAATGGGTGGCACTGGCACAAGTAGTGTAGCTGCAGCCGCTAACACAAGTAGTGTAGCTGCAGCAATAGCTGCAAATTTAACAAATACGTTTGGATTTAAAAATCGAATAATCAATGGTGATATGCGTATTGCACAACGTGGAACTAGTGCTACAAATCCAACTGCTAATGGTTATACCACTATTGATAGATTAGCTAACTGGACACATCCTTCAGATACATCTAGCTGGACTATAAGTCAAAGTACTAGTGCACCGACAGGATTTCAATATAGTGCATTAGTAAATGCAACTAATGCAGCATATACTATTGGTGCAACTACTTCATATAATGCTATATATCAAGCTATTGAAGGTGTTAATTGTGCTGATCTTATGTGGGGTACTGCAAATGCTAAAACTTGTACATTTAGTTTTTGGGTAAATTGTTCTTTAACAGGTACATTTAGCGGGTATTTTTATAACAATGGTTATATTTATTGTTATCCATTTACATATACAATACCAACAGCAAATATTTGGACTTATATTACTATTACTGTTCCAGGCCCTGCAGGAGGTACTTGGTTAACTAATACTGGATTAGGTATTGAAGTAGGATTAACACTTACTAGTGGCAGCGCTTATCAAGGTACTGCAAATCAATGGCAGACTAAAGGCTATGCTATTGGTGTAGCTAATACAGTAAATGTATTAGCTACCAGCGGTGCAACTTTTTATACAACTGGTTGGCAATTTGAAGTAGGCTCACAAGCCACAAATTTTGATTATAGAGACTATGGGCGTGAGTTGATCATGTGTCAGAGGTATTATGAAACTTTCTTCGGAACTGCTGGTGCGTATCTTATTACTACTTTCCAAGCAATTAGTGGATCAAATGTAAATGGCGGCGGGAGTTTTAAAGTTACAAAAAGAGCATCTGCATCAATCGCTTTAATAGGCAATGTATACATTAACGGATATAACAATGGCGGAGCAGGAACAGCATCAATTTCAGCATCTGCTAGTAGTGTAGATTCATGGGGAACAATGTTAACAGGAGCAAGTGGATTAACAGCAGGTAATGCTTCTGGTATATATCCTGCCAATGCATCATCTGGATTTGCTTTTAATGCGGAGATAGTAAATTAATGTATAAATTAGATCAATTAAATAGAAATAACAATATTACCAGTGTTGCTAGAAATGATGGTTGGCATATCCCATTTGATCCCGACAATAACGATTATATCCAATTTAAAAAAGATTTGGTTGAAGGTGTAGTGTTACAAGATTCAACAGGCACTACAATGACCCAAGCCCAAATCACAACATTCTTGGAGACTATACCATGACCCTAAGCCGCAATTTAGGAGCACTTGCTGATAATGTTAATTCAAGTGGTCAAGTCGCCATTGCAGCAATTGCTGCAACCGGAACTCCTAGCAGCACTACTTATCTACGCGGTGACAGTACTTGGGCAACTGCTAGTTCTGCAGCTGCAACCGCAGTTAGCACTACTCCACCCAGTTCACCAGTTAACGGGCAAAAGTGGGTAAATACACTGGACGGTATTGAGTACACATACTTTGTGGATTTGGATAGTTCTCAGTGGATTGAGTTGGGCCCTACGCAAGCAGGTAGTGTGTCGGGAGCAGGTGGCACCATGTTGCTTAATAGCAGTGTTATTTCCACAAGCTATACACTACCTACATACTCAAACGCTCAATCTGTTGGCCCTATCACACAATTATCGGGTACCGTAGTTGTTGTACCTGCCACGCAACGTTGGCTAATAGTTTAAAGGAATAAAATGACTTCAAAAATTTCAGCCACGTCGGCTGGCTTACAATATGCACCTGATACGTCGGGTGCACTAGAATTACAAGTTGCTGGTACTACAACCGCAGTAACATTAAATACAAACGGAGCACTAGGCGTTGGAAGTACACCTAGTTACGGAACAAGTGGTCAAGCATTGTTAAGTTCTGGCACTGGTTCTGCGCCCACTTGGGGCTCAGCAGGTTTATCAACAGGCAAGTCAATTGCTATGTCACTAATTTTTGGATTTTAAGGAAATAAAACATGGCAAATCCTAATATTGTAAATGTAACCAGTATTTATGGTAATACTAGTTATTTAATCCCCAGTGGGACGTCCGCTACCACTTGGACTGCATTAACTCCTAGTGCTAGTACTATTAATAAAATAGGTAGTATAGTAGCTGCAAATGTATCTAGTTCAGCAGCCACTATTACAGTGTCTATTAATAGTGCCATTAGTGGTGGTGGAACTGCATACAGAATTATCAATCAAGTAAGTATTCCTGCAAACGCTACATTAGTGGTGTGTGATAAAACTACTGGGTTTTATGTAGGTGAAACACAATCGGTAGTTGTTACATCTGGAACTACGTCTGCAATTGAATTAACTTGCACTTACGAATCTATTACTTAAAAGGGCTATTATGTCTTTTAAAAATTTTGGCGGATTTGTGGGTAATGATCAGCGTGGTAGTTATCCAGTTCAGACTGTAGAGTATTTAGTAGTAGCTGGTGGTGGCGGTGGTGGTGGTTATGCTGCTGGAGGAGGTGGTGCTGGAGGTGTTCTTCAAGCTACCGGATATGCAATTACTCTTGGTTCTACAATTACCATAACCGTAGGCGCAGGTGCTGCTGGTGGTACTGGTGGTACTAGTAGTGGTAATAATGGTGCAAATTCTG